>Ga0233428_1002979_pt1 | contig 15051 bp, 18 predicted proteins | sample SI_118_April2016_4_FD_179890 | JGI IMG/M metagenome (GOLD analysis project Ga0233428, IMG submission 179890) | Seawater microbial communities from Saanich Inlet, British Columbia, Canada - SI_118_April2016_120_MG | ecosystem: Environmental > Aquatic > Marine > Inlet | place: Canada: British... | reverse complement strand
ATACCGCCCATGATGGCGATGCGCTCCCGCTCAATCAAATCCAGGGCCTCACCCGCATGCCATTCCGCCATGGTAACCAGGCAACAGCCGTGCTGCATGGTGGGGATGGTCGTGGCGACGGAACCTGCCACATGATAAAGCGGCATATGCCCCAATACTTTGTCGCCCGGCTCCATATGCATGCCACGGGCGATGTTTTGCCCCTCAATCAAAACGCGGTGGCAATGCATGGCACCTTTCGGTTGCCCTGTGGTGCCGGAGGTGTAGATGATGATCACCGGATCCTCGACCTCCACCGCCGCCTCTGCCGCCGCCAGGTCAACGCCATCATGTTTTTGCGTCATCAAAGCGCTTTGAGACATGGTGCCGGGATGTTCGACATCCTGCCACAGAACCACGGCGCGCAGCTCGGGCAGGCCCGCGATGTCCATTCGACCCGGCGTCGCATCCTCAAAACCCGGTGCCATTTCGCGGATCATGCCCAGATAATCGATATTCCAATATTCCGGCATGGCGACCAGCACCTTGGCGTCCGACTGCGCCAGGATGTATTCGACCTCGGATACCTTATAGCGGGTATTGATGGATACAACGGTGGCACCGATGCGGCAGCAGGCAAACCAGGTCAAAAGCCAGGCCGGGCTGTTGGTCAGCCAGCAGGCCACATGGTCGCCACGGCCGACGCCCAGGCCCAGTAGACCCTTCGCCATGCTGTCTACCTGAGCATCAAAGTCCCGATAGGTGATCCGTTGGCCCATACCGACAACGAAGTCATCGTCAGGCCAAATTTCCGCCGAACGCCGCAGCGCCTGGCCAATTGTTACGCCGGTCCAATCCATACTGTGATACGCCTCCTACTAATTGCTGCCAGCATATTATGTGATACTATTGATGGATCAAGTTTGTGGAGGAGTGAATTATGCCGCACGTTCGTTATATAGACAAAACCTCCGCCTATTATAAGGCGGAAGGTTATGCCAAGCCCTATCAATGGGCCCATTTTGAAGATGTGCCTTTTACGCCGTTGAAAAAGCCGTTGTCGGAGAGCCGTCTGGCTCTGATCTCTACGTCGGAAATTACGGTCCGCACATGGGAAGACCAGCGCCTGCCCCAGGAAAAGGGTGAGGCGGGGAATGTCTACAGCGTGCCAACGGATACACCGGTGGAGGATCTTTACAGCCCCTCACATAGTTTCGACACCCATGCGACGACCCTGGCGGATGTGAATAATTTTTTCCCCGTCACCCGTTTGCAGGAAATGGCGGCCGCAGGACGGATCGGGTCATTGGCACCGACGGCCTATGGCCTCTACAATGCTTATTCCCAGCGGAAAACATCGGAAAGTGACGCGCCGGAGGTGCTGCGCCGGTGCCGCGAAGAAGGGGTTGATGTCGCCCTAATGACACCGGTCTGACCGGTATGCCATCAGACCGTGAGTCTGACCGCGCGACATCTTGAAGAAAACGGCATCCCGACCGTGGTGGTTGCCAATGCCCGCGATATTGTTGAGACCTGCGGTGTGCCGCGGTTTCTGTTCAGCGACTTTCCATTAGGAAGCCCATGCGGTGAACCGGACAATGTGGAACTACAGCGCAGCATAGTATCCCAGGCCTTGGATTTGTTGGAAACCGCAACCGCCCCGCGGACAACAGTGCAAACGCCTTTTGAATGGAGCAAGGGCGATGGCTGGAAGGCCAAGGTCTTCACCCAGGATCAGCCCTGGCAGACCGAGGAAGTAAAAGCTGCCTGGCTGGAGAAAAAGGCCTTGTACCGCAAGCTTCGGGAAGAAGGTAAGGTCTAAATAATGACGAAGTCTGTAATCGTGTATTCGACACCATTGTGCCAACCATGCGAACAATTAAAGGCCTATCTGCGGGCCCATGATGTGGCATTCGTGGCCAAGGACTTGATGATGGATGAAGAGGCGGCGGAATTCATCGATAGCCATAACATTCGCTCGTCGCCGGTGCTGCAGGTTGATGACGAATTGCTGTTCGGCCCGAACCTGGGGCCGGAGAAGATCGACGAACTACTGGGCTTGGAATAACGCCGCGAAATGTTCTGATTTCGCCTAAGACTTGGCCACGGTGGCTTAGCCAAAACGGCTTGGCCATGGTGGCCAACTGTGGTTAGGAATTGAAGATCGCGTCGATGGTATCGGCGTCGGCTTCCTCGGAGAGGCCGGAAAAATCCATTTCGTCCGGATTGGCGTCGTCGAGAGCCGATAATTCAGCGATTTCTTCATCCAATCCATCGCTGCCGCTGCCATCGCCGCTTTCGAGCCCGTCGAACGTATCTGGTGCGTCGTCATCTAGCGATCTGGCGACACTGTCGAAGTCAATGCCCGCCTTTGGGTCTTCGGGATCAGCTGCGACCGGTGCGTCATCATCCATCGACGTGGTGACACTGTCGAAATCTATGCCCGCTGTGGGATCTTCTGGATCAAGCCCGGCGGCGGCATCGTCATCGTTGCTATCGGCAGTGAGGTCCGAACCGCCATTCATCATTGCGTCAATATCCGCCTGAGCGACACCTTGGCCGTCCATTTGCGGGCCGTTCAATAATCCTGCCTCGGGATGATCCTCGGGTAGATTGTTGGCACTGAATTCCTCAAGCGCGCCGTTGCGCAGGGTTTCCGAGCCCCAAATCTGGATCATTGCGCCAACCCGCTGCTCCAAATAACGCAGGGCATTGACCACCTTTGTGGTGCGCTGGCCGGTGATGTCCTGAAAAGAACAGGCCAGGAATATATTTGTTATATCCTCTTCAATCGCATCGAACAGGTCGCTGTCGGGAATGCTTTCGCGCAGTTTTTCGAAGTTTTCCTGAATATTTTCCGCCGCCGCCAGGATGTCATTGGTCGCCCGTTCCGTCGCCGTAACGATGGCGTCCAGATCCTCTGTCGCTGCCATTATACGATTATTGGCGCCTTCCTTGGGCTTGATTGCGGCAATATCCCGTCGGGTATGGGCGATGGCATCGCTCATATTCTGTAACTCGGCGGACAGGATTTCGGATGGTTGCTTCAGATCTTGTTGTTGGGGTTGGCTGCGCATGTCGTCCAAAGCGCGCATGACCAGATCGGAGGCTATGGCCCGGTTGCGCCGGGCATGTTCGCGCAGAAATGTGCGGCCCCGTGCCGTCTGCATGACAGCTTCTTCCAGGCTGTCATATTCGTCGTGGGTAAGCTCCCGCCGATTTTCCAGTTCGTCGTCCGTAGACTCAATCTCGTGATCAAAAACCGGCTCTTCATCAAAGGCGGGATTCTCTGGTAGGGCGTCCAATTCCGCCGTAATCGGTTCGCTTTGCATGCTCATCGGTCTTTATTCCGTTTTCAAATGATGCGTTGACACTCATGCCTGACCTTCAAATGCCCCGAAGGGCCTTTGGCGACACCAAATGATGACGCTTAGTGATTAATAATTCGTTCTTAATAAACATGACGAGAATATAAGGGTTATCTAAAGTATAAAGCCAATCGGTAATGCCTAGTTCTATCGATCTATTGAGCGTTTCGATTGTATTTGGGTAAAATAACCCCGGTGCCGTTATTTAGGATCACAACGTGATGCAAGACGATCAAGAACAGCAGAAAACTACGCCTAATGAGATTAATGATGGGGATGAAAAAGCAGATCTAATTGCCCGTGCAATGCACAAGCGGGATACGGTGGCCCAGAACCTTGATGTGGTGATAGAGGAAGCCCGTGTTGGCTATACTCGTGTGCGCATGCAGGTCACCGACTATATGCTAAATGGCCATGGTACGGTTCATGGCGGCTATAGCTTTATATTAGCAGATATAGCCTTTGGCTATGCATGCAACAGCCATGGACAAATGGCTTTTGCGCAGTCTGCACAGATCACCTACCTGTCGTTTGGTCGGCCTGGCGAAATCCTGACCGCTGTTGCTGAAGAAAGAAGTCAAACGAATCGCACGGGCATTTTTGACGCGACGGTATTTGGTGACGACGGTCGTGTCGTTGCAGAGTTCAGGGGAATGTCCCGAACAGTAAAGGGACAGGTCGCGGTATAAGCAATATAAGCCCGGATTACGCCTGTTTTTGCCATTTGCGCCGCAGTCATCTCAAAATTTTGTTTAATTCGTAGCATTTGATAACACTTGCATTGTTCCGACTTTTTGTGCAAAATGTATTATGTAAAATAATGAAGATCATAAGAAACTCTCGGGTAGGAGATTAGGTATGCATGTTGAACGGATACTTGCCGCAAAGGGCAGGAAGGTCTTCTCGGTCACCGCGAATGAAACAATTGGCCGGGCAGCTGAAATACTGAACCAGAACCGGATCGGCGCCATTTTGGTGTGCGATGCTGGTGGCCATGTGGAGGGGATCCTCTCAGAACGGGATATTGTCCGAGGCATGGCGCAAATGGGGCCGAAATGCCTATCGACCCTGGTGGCCGAATTAATGACCCGGGACGTGGTCTTTTGCCTTCCCGAAGATAATATTGATACCATCATGTCGGTCATGACCGAGCGTCGGACCCGCCATCTGCCGGTGATGCGGGATGGTCAATTGATGGGCATCATCTCCATCGGTGACGTGGTTAAATTCCGCATGGAGGAGATCGAAAACGAGGCCGATGCCATGCGGCAGTATATTGCGACAGGATAAATTTTAACCAGAGGTCTATTCAGCCGCCACGGCCTCTCCCGTCAGCAAACCTGCAGCGTCCAAGGCTTGGCGCAGACGCCTAATCTCGTCGTCGTGCAGCTTGATCAATGGCGGGCGCACAACCGCGCGTTCTTGCCGGCCCAGTAGGACCAGGCATTCCTTCATGCGGTTATGCATATCCAGGAAAGGCGGCGTATATAAGGCTTGGGCCAGGGGGTAGATGCGATCATTGATCGCTTGTGCGCCGGGTAGGTCGCCGTTCTTCACCGCATTGAACAAGGCCACCTGCAATTCCGGAATGACACTGCCCGCACCTGACAGCAGACCATTGGCACCCATGCTCAACGATGCCATCAGCCAGGATGAATGGGTCGTCAGAACCGTAATGGCCCGGCCGGCTTCACCGCCCTGCAGACTGCGGATATGTTTCTCATGCAACATGGCATCATTGGACCAGTCCTTGATCGCTTTAATAGACGGCACCGCCTCGATCAGCCGCAACAGGGTATCGTAGGGATAGCCCAGGCCGCTAACCTGTGGGTATTGAAAGGCGATCATGGGCAAATCCGTGGCGTCCGCGATGGTCTTGAAATGTGTCAGGGTCATTTCAGGGCGCAATTGCCCACCCATAATCATGCTGTTGGGGGGGAAGACCAGCAAGGCGGATGCTCCCGCCGCCTCAGCCATGCGGGCCAGACGGGCCGCTTCAAGGCTGCTGTCCGAATAGATGCCGTTGATCATGGGCAATTTATCGCCCGCCTCGTCCAACGACATCTCCAGGATGTGTTGTTGTTCATCAAAGGTACAGGCGTGAACTTCCGATGCATGGCCGTTGACGGTGACCGCGCTTAACCCAGGGGTAGCGGCAACGTGGGCCAGATGCCGGCGCGAAGCAGCTTCATCGATCATAAAGGCGTCGTCAAAAGCCAACAATGTGGCCGGAATTACGCCGTCTATGGGTCGGTTGTTGAAAACAGACATCTCGTGCCTCCTAACAATATCTAGAATGTGCCGTCTCGGGCCTCGTAATGGGTGGGCAGATTATAGTGCGGTTGGTCCCGTTCAATCCAGTCCACTGTCCAATCTATCATCCGGGCCAGTGGCACTTCCGGGTAGCCGAACAACTTTGCCGCCAACGAGGTATCGTTGTGCCAGCCCATGCCGCTTTCCGTATTCTTGAATTTCGCGGTCAGACCAAAGCGTTTGGCGAAAACTTCTGCCAAGACACGGACACTGGCCTGTTCCGGCCCGCCCATGTTCAGGGGCCGTGACGGCGTTTCGCAATGGCCCAAGGCACGCAATACTTGAGAATTAACATCGCCCTGCCAGATCACGTTGGCATGGCCCGCGCGCAAATCTATGGTTTGGCCCGTATAGACCCAATTGGCGATATCGTAGAGCACGCCGTAGCGCAAATCGATGGCATAGTTCAGACGGATCAGGCGGCCCGGCGTTCCGTGTTGATGGGAGAAATACTGAAATATCCGCTCTCTGCCGACACAGGAATTGGCGTATTCACCGACCGGCACCGGGGCGACATCTTCGTTGCATAAGGGGCCGGTAACATCGGTAAAGGGGTAAACGCACAGGGTGGAAAAGGCAACAATACGGGATTTGGAAAACGCTGCACCGACAAGGGCAGGCACGTGGGCATTCATCGCCCAGGTAAAGGGCTCACCCCCCGCGGTGCCGAATTTCTTGCCCGCCATATAGATTACGTTGGGCAACTTCGGCAGTGCCTCCACAGCCTCTCGGTCCAGCAGATCACAGGCAATGGTTTCGACGCCCCAGTCGTCCAGGCGCTGTTTCACCGATCTGTCCGAAAAACGCGCAACGCCGACAACACGTTTGTGGGGTGCGGCACGCTTGGCCATGCGGGCCAGACAGGGGCCAACCTTGCCAGCAACACCAAGGATGATGATATCACCTTCAAGGGCCGCCAGATCATCCACCAAGGCCTGGCTGGGCCTGGATAACAGCTCTTCCAAAGCCGCAACATCCGCTATGTGGTCTGGTAAATCGGTTGCCGTCAATAGCGTCATGGCGTTCAGTCCGAGACGATGCTGCCGCGTTCAATCACAAAGGTGCGATCCAGCAGGCCAGCCACATGCTTGTCATTGGATTCAGCCACCAGCACGCTTTCGCCCTCGTCCTTCAGGCTTTTCATGATCTCGCCCATTCGCTGGGCAAAGACCGGCGCGATGCCTTCGCTGGGTTCATCCAGCAACAGCAAATGCGTTCCCACCATCAGGGCCCGGGCGAAGGCGACGAATTTTTGCTGTCCGCCCGACAGCTCCAACGAGCCGCGATTGCGGAATTCGGCAACTTCAGGCATCAGACCATAGATCCAATCCAGGCGGTCCTGCCAGTCCTCCATCCCTGTGGCCCAGACCGGCACCAGGATATTTTCCTCCACCGTCAAAGCGGGGACCAGGCGACGGTCTTCGGGCATGAAGCCGATGCCCATATGGGCCCGCTTGTGGGGCTGGATCTTCAACAAATCCTGATGGCCGAACATAGCCTGCCCGGACTGCGCCGCCAGTGCGCCCATGATGGCGCGCAGGAACGTTGTCTTACCGGCACCGTTGCGCCCGATCAGGCCGCACATGGTACCGGCCGGTACTTCCAGGGTCAGATTGCGCAGAATAGGTGTTGGGCCGATATTGACATCAAGGCCGCTGACTTTAAGCATTGTCGGCTTCCCCTCCATTATTGGCCGCAATTTCGGTCCGTGTGCGGTGATATTCCTCTCCGATCACGAATTCCCGGACGCCGGGGTCTATCAAGGCCTCTGCCGTGGGCGCATCACAAATCACCTCACCCTGATAAAAGGCCAGGACCCTGGAGACATAGCGTTCGACGATTTCCATGTCGTGTTCAATAAACAGAACAGTCGTTTTGTCCTGATGCAAGGCCTCCATGATGATGTCCATAAGGCCGAATTTTTCCTCAACCGAGATGCCCGATGTCGGTTCGTCCAGCATCAAAATTGTTGGGTTGCTGACCGCCGCCATGGCGATGTCCAACAACTTGCGCACGCCCTGGGGCAGGGTGGAAGCGGTGGCGTTGCGGTATTCGGCAATCTGGTAACGACCCAGGTGGCCATCCACCCGCGCGGCACGTTCATCGTTGTACAGAGGCGACAACAGCCCCATGCCCGTTTCCTCCGATATGGCATAGGCCATCATCAGGTTGTCGAACACGCTTTCCGAAGCAAAAACCTGGGGCACCTGAAAGGATCGTGAAATGCCCAGTTTGGTAATGGTTCGGGGCGGCAGGCCCATAATGTTCCGGCCCGCGAATTCGATATGCCCCGAGGTCGGCTTCAAATAGCCGGTGACCATATTGACGAAAGTGGTTTTCCCCGCGCCATTGGCGCCGATAATACCGATGATTTCATGTTCATTGACCGTGACATTAATGTCCTTGGCGGCGACAACGGCACCAAAGGTTTTTTGCAGGTCACGGACTTCCAATACGACGGTCATGGCAGCCTACCCTTCCGACTTGCGAAAGCGTGAAAACAAGGACCAGATACCATCAGGCAGGAACATAATGATCGCCAGCAAGCTGCCGCCAAGGATGAACTGCCAGATTTGCGGGGCATATTCAAAGGCGTAGGTGCGGATCAACTCAAAGACAAAGGCACCGATAAAGGTCGCCCCCACATTGCCGATACCGCTGAGGATGGTGATGAAAACGAATTCGCCGGAAACATTCCAATTGGCCATGGAATCGGGATCAACCTGGCCCACTGCCAATGCCATGATCGCCCCGCCAAAACCTGCCACCAGGCCCGAAAAGACATATTTGACATGGATGACTTTTTCCGCCGAATAACCCAAATACTCCACCCGGATCTCGTTCTCCCGCACGGCCATGGACATGCTGCCAAGGGTCGTCTTCATGTACAGATGTACCCCGACGGTGATGATATATGTGAAGCACAGAGTGAACAGGAACAGGGTGGTTTGGACGGCCTCGCCTTCAGGGGCATAGCCCAGGAAGGTCGGTGTCAGAACCGAGAAGCCATCGGTGCTGCCTAGTTCCTCGGTCTTCACGATGACGCCGTACAGGATCATGGAGAACGCCATGTTTAAAAGGGCAAAAAAGATCGCCCGGTAACGGCGCAGCAAAAATCCCAGGAAAAATGCCAGGACACCGGCGCTCAAGGTGCCGGCAAAGACCAGCAAAAATGCGTCGTGATAGCCGATCAGCGTCAACATCGCGGCGGCATAGGCACCGAAACCGAAATAGAGCGCGTGTCCGAACGAGACCAGACCCGTGCGCCACAATACCAAAAGCCCAAGGGCAACAGCGCCGCGGGCCAGACTTTGCAGGCCGATGAAACGCATCCATTCCGCCATGAAAAAGTCAGCGAAGACCAGGGCGACAAAGACTATGGACAGACCGACGACGGTTTTATCTAAATACCGCATCAGATTTTCCTGGCCTGTGCCGGTGCGAACAGGCCTTCGGGGCGGATGGCCAGGACCAGGGCCATAATCGCGTAAATCACGAACAATTCGATCTCCGGGAATTTATGCACCGCTGCGGCCCGGCTGACGCCAACCAGGACCGCACCAATCATGGCACCGGGAATAGAGCCCATGCCCCCTATGACGACGACGGCGAAGGCCAACACGATCACCTCTACCCCAATGCCGGGGGAAACAGATATGGTCGGTGCTATATAGGCCCCACCCAAGGCGCCCATAATGGCACCAATGACAAAGGTCACCGTAAACACCACGGTCACGTTAATGCCCATGGCCTGGCTGATCTCCCGGTCAAAAATGACCGCCAGCAGCAATTTGCCCCATTTGGTTTTTGTCAGGCCCAGCCACAGGCCCAAACCGACGATCGCCGCAAGGCCGATCAGGGTCAGGCTGTAGACATCAAAGGTCAATTCCGCGATATCCACGATTCCCAACAACGCCATGGGCTCATAGGCGTAATAAGGGTCCGTGCCCCAGATCATCATCAGGACGTCTTCGAGGACCAGGAACATGGCGAACGTCGCCAACACTATAATATGTTCGTCCCGATGATAAAGAAACCGCAGCAATCCGCGTTCAAGGACGATGCCGAAGAACACGCCGATAATCAACGCGGCGGCAAAAATGGCCAGAAAACCGCCGAATTCCGGCCAATCGGTTTCGTAATAGGCCCCGATCAAGGTGGCCGACATATAGGCGCCAAAGGCGTAAAACGATCCGTGGGTCACGTTCAGGATCTTCATCACACCGAAGATCACGGTCAACCCGACGGCGACCATGAACAGGTAGGATGAAAATACCAAGCCGTCGACCAGGATGACGATCAACTCTTGCACTGTGGGCTCGCTATTTTGGAAAAATCAAAATCATAGAACAAAATAAGTTCCGGGGACGCCCGATTGAGCGTCCCCGGCAGTAACTTATCTAGCACTTGGCGCCCTTCATGCCGCCTTTCAGCCATTCTGTGCCGTTGACGCCCGGGGGCGGCATCACACAGTCGGCTGGAAAGGTGGTGACCTTCGTCATGATGGGTTCGCCCGCTTCCTTGTCCCATTCCAGGATACCGATCTGGTGGATGGTGGCGGCCTGATGACCGTTCGAGCGGTTCATATGGACCTTGGCGGCAAGACCCTGGTACGTCGCGCCTTCCAGGGCGGCGATGACCTGATCCTTGCTGGGGAATTTGCCACCGTTCATCCCGGCCGCCTTGTCATAGGCGTATTTCGCCGCCAGCACGCCCTGGGCCGCTTGATAAGAACCGCCGACGGGGGGCACCGAGTAGCGGTCGATATAGACCTTGCGGAACCAGTTGTTCAAAGGCGTGTCCACATTGGCGGCAAAGATGCCATAGGGGCCACGGGCGCCAAGAATGACGCCGGTCGGTACCTTCTTGCCAAGCCGGTAGACGGAGGTATCAGCAACCGAGAACAGCAGCTTTTTCTTCCGGAACAGGCCGCGTGCTGCGCCTTGGAAAATGAAAGCCTCCAGGTCGCCGCCCCACATGCTGTTATGCACCAATGGTTCTTTCGACAACATCAGAGCCGAAATTTCCGTGCCGTATTGGCCGGAGAAGATTTTCGGCCATTGCGCCTTGTCCGAAGCGGGAACGCCTGGCATCAACTGCTTCATGGCAAGATCGAAGTCGCGCCAGGAATCCTGACCCCAGGCATAGTTCTGGTTGATCCCGGTGTAACCCTTGACGCCGGGCATGTTCGCCTTGACGTAATGGGCCTCGGCCACGCCATCTGCCGTCGCATGGCCCATGGTGCGGAAGACGTATTTCGGGTTCTTGTTGATTTCTTCAAAGATCCGCGGCGTGCCGCAAATCGGGAAGATCGTCAGCATCTTCAATTCTTCGGCCACCGGTGTGATGGCGGCACAGGTGCCTGAAGAAATATAGCCAACGAACAGGTCAACGTTCTGCCGTTGAACTTTGTTGCGGAATTCGGTGACCTGCTTTGCCCCGCCCCCCGATTCATCATAAATCAACGCCTTGATCTGACGGCCCGCCAGACCCTTGCCGCTTTTATCGTAGGGCGCGGGCAGGGTACCCTTGTTGATCGCCTCGATAATAACTTCAGCACCGTTGCGTGCGGGTACGCCAAAGGCCGGTGCCCCAGCGCCGGTCAAAAACGTTGGTACCGCCATGATCACTTCATCAGCGGCATTGGCAATGCCGGCGGTTAAACTAACCGCGGCGGCCAATCCGGTCGCCAGCAGTGTCGCCCTGCCGGATCTTTTGTAGATATTCATCACATAAGTCTCCCTTGTTGTTCGTCGTATACCATCATTTTCCGTCGAAACATCATCCCAACGGCGTGATTGCACGCGAATTATTTTCCGGTACGGCGGATGAGACCGACCAGACGCCATATTTCACAAAAATGGTCGCCTTGACAAGGCTATTCAGAGCTATTTGCGCTGCTGCGACAAGAAGTCCTGGAACGTCGTCGCCGTACCGCTCTCCACCGCTGCACCATAGGCTAGATTAAGACGGCGCTTATCCTTGAAAGCCGTCCAGATCGCAGCGTTTACCCCGGACGGTACCGCCAATTCCCCGGCTTCCAACATTGCCAGGATTTGTCCGTAGGCAGCTTCAGCTCGACGCCAGGCCGTAGCATTGTTGGTGGCGCTGTTGGGGCGCTGAATATAGTTGGTTAGGGGTCGGGGCAGCAACGTCATGGCACCGGCCCGACTGATAGCCTCCATATTGAAGACCACGTCTTCGGCAAAGCGCAGTTCCGCCTGAAAGCCATTGCCGGCTATCTCCCGGCGCAGCAACGGGAAATGGGGCACGCCGCTGTTGATCATGGCCAGGGCGTCGATGTCTCTCTGCGTGTTGTCTATCGGATAGGCTGTCGCAATAACACTGCCATCCGGATTGACGGCGCAGGTATTGTCACAGGCCAGGCCTGATTTCATGGCAAGCGGCAGCAGGGCCGATAGTTTGTCCGCCTTCCAGGTATCGTCACTATCCAGAATGGCCAGAAAATCACCCCGTGCCTGGTCAAAGGCGGCGTTGCGCGCCACAGAGGGGCCAGCCCCGATTGTGGGCGATTTGACCATACGAATGCGCTTATCTTGGATGCCACTGGCCCGGCATAAATCTATGTAATCCGCACCGCAATCGGACGCAATTATCAATTCCCAGTGTGGATGTTTTTGCCGCATGACGCTGTTGACTGCCGCCGTGATGGTCGCTTCCGCCTGAAAGGCCGCCATTAGAATGGAAACAAGAGGCATTGGGTTACCCGTTTCGAAACGTCTGGATTTAGGTTTATAGTGTGCCTATGGGAAACAGGATGACAAATATTGCGACCATCGGCGCGGGCGGTTTGTTCGGCCTGGTTTTGGTTGCCGGCTTCAAGGGGACGTTGTTGTCTGCCTGGTCTTTCTTCTTTGACGGTCTGATACAACATTATCTAACCCTGCAAACGGGCCTGTTCAACTGCTTCTAAAGCGCCAGCCATGCCATGCCAGGGCCAGCCAGCCCGCCATGAACGATAACCCGCCGATGGGCGTCAGCCAGCCAAAATAGACCAGGCCCGTAAACGACAGCAAATATAGCCCGCCGCAGAACAAGACACTGCCCAAGGCAAAGCTGTAGGCGGCGATACGCAGGGGCGTTGATGGTCCCCGCATGTTCAGGGCGGCCACGCCCAGCAAGGCCAGGGCATGCCAGATCTGATAGCGCACGGCGGTGTGGATACGTTCCAAATCAGGTGCGGCCATGGACTCCTTCAAATCATGCGCCGTGCCCGCCGCGATTAAAACCGCCAGGGCCCCGGACAGGCCGGCGAAAACCAAGGGCCAGCGTTGCTGCGCTGCGCTTGTCGTGGCTCCATTTGTGGCCCCAATCATGGCAGGGGCTCAAAAGCCGCATTGATGGGGACGGCGGCAGGATCGGCGTTGTTGACCAGACCGCCGATCCTGCCGAAATTGGCCATGGTGGCATCTGTCCAGCCTTGGGCCGATTCGGGATCCAGCGCATCAAATGCCTGGTGCATACAGTCATCGCCTGCACTTTGTTCAATAGCACCGGGCCAACGGGCCCCAAGGTTGAGGCGATAACCGGCTTCGTGCAGGTGGCGGGTAATGGCCGCCCCGATGCCACGATTTGCCCCGGAAAGCTTGATCACGCGACCGTTTGGGTCCAGACGTCCCGGGTTTGCTTCGTTCATTGTTTTTGGTCCTATCTGCTCAATTTATATTCTCAGTATTGCACCAAGTCCCGGACGCTCCTATAAGATCCCCTTTTGATGAGTGATATATCCGCCAACCAGCCTCCCTTCCGTCATCTCCTTGGTATCGAGGGGCTGTCAGCGCCCGATATCACAGAGATCCTTGATCTGTCCGACGAATACGTCGCGCAAAATCGTCAGGTCGATAAAAAGCGATCCATCCTGGGCGGTCGCACACAAATCAATCTGTTTTTCGAAACCTCCACCCGGACCCGCACTTCGTTCGAACTGGCAGGCAAGCGCCTGGGCGCGGACGTCATTAATATGACGGCGACCGCATCTGCGATCAAAAAGGGCGAGACCCTGATCGATACGGCGGCGACCTTGAATGCCATGCATCCAGACACCCTGGTGGTCCGCCATCCGCACTCTGGCGCCGTTGCGCTGTTAAGCCAGAAAATGGATTGCAGCGTTATCAATGCCGGTGACGGCTCTCACGAACATCCGACCCAGGCTTTGCTGGATGCCTTGACCATTCGCCGCCGACTGGGTCATCTGCATGGCCTGACCGTGGCCATTTGCGGCGATATTCTGCACAGCCGGGTGGCACGCTCCAACATCATGCTGCTGAATATCATGGGTGCACATGTCCGCGCCATCGCCCCGCCTACCCTGTTGCCGGGCCAGATGGACCGCATGGGTGTGGACGTCTACCATAATATGGAAAAAGGCCTCCGGGACGTTGATATCGTCATGATGCTGCGTTTACAAAACGAACGCATGAACGGTGCCTATGTGCCTTCTACCCGGGAATATTATCACTTCTTTGGCCTGGACCAGGCCAAGCTGTCAAAGGCAAAGCCAGAAGCCTTGATCATGCATCCGGGGCCGATGAACCGGGGCGTGGAAATTGATAGCGAGTTGGCGGACGACATCAATCGCAGTGTTATTCGCGAGCAGGTGGAGATGGGCGTGGCTGTGCGCATGGCCGTGTTGGATCTACTCTCCCGCCGTCCCTCGAACCTGCCGCCGATTGGTCCTAGTGGCGGGCCGGATGGGGGTGCGTCATGAGCGATATCGCCTATATCAATGCCCGGCTAATTGATCCGGCCAGCGGTTTGGACAGTCCCGGTGCGCTATTGACCAAGGATGGGCAGATCGCTGATCTGGGCCCGGATTTGTTTGCTAGCGGCACGCCGGAGGTTGCCGCTGTGGTGGATTGCGGCGGCCGGGTATTGTGTCCTGGACTGATCGATATGCGGGTTTTTGTCGGCGAACCGGGGGCCGAGCATAAGGAAACCCTTGCCTCTGCCTCGGACGCGGCGGCGGCGGGCGGTATCACCTGTATTATCGTGCAACCCAATACAGACCCGGTAATCGATGACGTTGCCCTGGTGGAATATATCAAGCGTCAGGCCCGGGATAAGGCTTCTGTACGGATCCATCCCATGGCCGCCATCACAAGGGGGCTGGAGGGCCAGCAGATGGCGGAGCTGGGTTTGATGGCCGAGGCCGACGCGGTCGCCTTCACCGATGCAGACCGGGCTGTCGCCGATGCCCAGGTCATGCGCCGGGTCCTCAGCTATGCCTCGGCCTTCAATCTGTTGATCTGTCATTACCCCGAAGAACCCGCCTTGGCCCGCAATGGCGTGATGAATTCAGGCGAAATTGCCATGCGTCTGGGTCTGCCGGGTATTCCGACCCAGGCGGAAACCATCATGGTGGAACGGGATC
>Ga0233428_1002971_pt1 | contig 15081 bp, 6 predicted proteins | sample SI_118_April2016_4_FD_179890 | JGI IMG/M metagenome (GOLD analysis project Ga0233428, IMG submission 179890) | Seawater microbial communities from Saanich Inlet, British Columbia, Canada - SI_118_April2016_120_MG | ecosystem: Environmental > Aquatic > Marine > Inlet | place: Canada: British... | reverse complement strand
AATCTTCATTTTCGATAAGTTTGGCCATTTTTTCATCTAGTTGCGGATTTTCAATATCTAACTTCTCGCCTTTATTAAGATATCGTAAAGGAAGCGTAGCTCCATCATCAATGGCTTGTTTAAAATTGTAAATCGAAACATACTTACCAAAAATATTTTCAGTAAAATGTTTCTCTTCTTTTATAATAGGCGTACCGGTAAAGCCAAGATAGGAAGCATATGGAATGCCATAAAAACGCATATTTTGGGCAAATGTCCCAGCTTGCGTTCTGTGGGCTTCGTCTGAAATTACAATCAAGTTTTTTCGGTCTGTTATAAGCGGATATTCACTTTCTTTTTTTTTGTCTATTGAAAATTTGTGAATTAAGGAAAAAATATAACGGTGATTTTCTTTGAGCAATTCTCGCAAATGGTCTCTACTTTTTGCCTTTACATTTTTCTGGGTAATGGCTCCAACTCCTGTAAACGTATCGTAAAGTTGACCTTCTAATTCAGTTCTGTCGGTAACCATCAAAAATGTATAACTGCCGCCAAATTTCCTGTGGATTTTTTGAGCGATAAAAACCATTGAGTAGGATTTACCACTTCCTTGTGTATGCCAAAATACACCAAGTTTTCCTTTTAGTTCTTCAATACCTGTTGCCTTGTTCAGTACTTTATTTACACCAAGAAACTGGTGGTTTTTCGCCAAAATCTTTATTAAATCACCTGCTGAATTATCGAAAAGAATAAAATTCTCAAACAAGTCCATCAAGCGAGTTTTGTTACAAGTTCCCTTAAACATTGTATCAAGACTTACAATACCTTCTTTGTCTTCTTCAATACGTTTCCACTCTGAAAAAAATTTGTATGGACTTGTTACCGTTCCAACTCTTGCATCTGTACCATTACTTAAAATGATAAAAGCATTATAATAAAAAATATGTGGAATGGCATCTTTATAATCGCTAAGGTTTTGGGTGTATGCATTTCGTAAATCGATACCGGGGGCTTTAAGTTCAATAAATACCAAAGGAATACCATTTACAAAACCTATAATATCGGGTCTGCGGGTGTATAAATCGCCAACAACTTCTAACTGGCGAACAGCCAAAAAGTGATTTTTCGTTGGATTATCGAAATCAAATACTTTTAACTTTTTCTTTATCAGTGTGCCTTTGTCATTTGTAAAGCTAACATCAACACCTTTGGTTAAAAGCGTATATTTTTCTTTATTGATTTGCACTAACTTCTTATCGGCGGTTTTTTGACTTATTTGGTCAATAGCGTGCTGGTAGGCAACATTGGGTAGGTTTGGATTAAACTGTTTTAAGGCTTGCAACAAATAGCGTTTTAAAATGACTTCCGATCTATCTTCTCTACCGAGCAGACCATCTTCACCAAAAGTCTCTTTTGTCCAGGCATATTCAACCTGCCAACCCAATTCTTCCAAAACATCCTGGGTGGCTGCTTCTACTAATCTATCTTCAGAATATTCGTAGCTCATTGTTCAGTCTCTATTTTATCAACGTCTATCATTCCTATCATTAACCTTGGCAATAAAATATTTCTGGCTTCATTAAGACGTTGGTTTTGATTCCCTAAATTGTATATTTGTTTATAAATTGGTTCAACTATTTTATTGAACGCCTCCAATTCTGTTTCACTTGGTTTTTTAATCTTTTGAAACTTCAAAAAAGCAGTCCAGTTGTAGTTTACAATATTGCTTGCACTTCTTATCTCAAACACTTCCGTTCCTTTAATGTTGCGTAGAAAACGCCAAAACAGAAACAAATAATTTGAGTATTTTCTTTTTATTGGGCGAGCCAATTTGCAGAAACTGGCGGGCATTACAGAATTGTTAAATTGTTTTAACAATTTATCCGTAACCAGTAGTGTTTTTGCAACACCTTCATAACTGCTACCACCAGAAACTTCAAAAATTATATCTCCATCTTGTAATTTACGAGAAGCCAAATTTGATTTTTTGTGAAAACGAAAAGGAACTTTTTCAAGTTTCCCGTTTGGCAATTCATCAATGTCTGTTCCTCTTATTACAAAAGCTGGTTTGTTAAATTCTTCTGATTGTTCTTCTGCACCCCAACCGCCACCAATTTCGTGACCAATAATTGAACCGAGATTTACTTCTTCAAAATCCTCATTGTTTGCATACCACTCGTTAAACTCATATTGTGCCATTTTCTCCAAGAGATTAATACGTTTTAGGTTGCTTTCTATCAGGTCATCGTAGGCTGAGAGAATGTTGGCTATTTTGCGTTGTGTGGCATGGTTTGGAATAGTAACTTTAATTGGTTTTATCCAACCGTGAGTTAACAATGGTTGAGCAGAGCCACCGGCAAACCAATTTAGATTTATTAAAGATATTAGATATGATAAAAACTCAATATCAAAACCATCTTTTACGTTTACAACAATTGTGTTATCAGAAGCCCAAAATTTTTTGTTTTCATAAAATACAGCACCACAATAAGCACCAACTCGTCCAATAATTATACTTTTTTCAAATTTATATTCATCTACATTACCAATCTGACCATTTGAACCATAGATAGGGTATTTCCCAACTTCCTTCGCTTTAATTGCTCTGCCATTATAAAAATGAAAAACATCTTTAAGTTTATATTCTTTCCACCCTTCCATCATATTTCTACACTTTGTATTTGGTTCATTAAGTCGTTGGCGTCTGTATTTAGTTCTGCCAATTCGTTGTGTATTTCATTCATTCGGGCCTGGTAGTCAAAGTCTTCGTCAATTTGTATGCTGTAACCCACATATCGCCCGGGTGTAAGTGAGTAGTCGTTTTCTTCTATTTCATCAAGGTCAGTTATTTTACAAAGTCCTTCTACATCCACATATTTGTTTTCAGGTAACCACTCCAATAGCTTTTCCCAGTCACCAATGCGTTGCTTACTTTCTATTAAGAATTCTGCAGTTTCTGTTTTGTAAGCCTTTAAAGGTTTGTTGAGTTTATTCAACTTGTCCTTAAAAGGTTTCATTTTGGCAGTTGCCGTTTTCTTTTCTATCTGCTTATCCTCAACTTGCTTGGTGATTTTTGCAATTTCAGATTTCTGGTCTTTTATAAAGTCATAAACCTTTGGAGTAGGTTTTTCAAAAGTTACAAAAATGGATTTTGCCATTTCCGGATTGTCGAAGTTATTGAAATCTACACTTTCAGCAATGGCTAAGTCGTCATTTTTAAACTCTTTGGCAATTTCTTTTAATTCTTTTGTAAGAGTTATGTAATGCTTGTTAACGCTTTTAAAATGTTCGATTAATGCTTTTTGGTGTTCAGCTTCTGTAATAGTTACTGCTTCACTGTTTCCTCTGTATAGCTGAACGATGGTTGTAAGGTTTAACAGTTGCCCACCAGAAAAATCGTTAATGTTTGAGTTAACAACTCGATAAGTATTTCGGGCATCGAGCATCAAAATTTTGTTCTTATTTTCTTGTTGTTTGCCTTTATCAAAAAACCAAAGGTGACAAGGCAATGAACGAGTATAAAAGAAGTTATTACCTACCGAAACTATTACATCAACATTTTCGGTTTCAATAAGTTGTTGGCGTATAAGCTTTTCAGAATGCCCTGCATCGGTAGCCGAACTTGCCATAACAAAACCAGCACGCCCTTTATTGTTCAGATAAGAATTGAAATACTGAATCCACATATAATTCCCATTGTCAGCTTTTGGCACTCCAAAGGGCAAACGTGGGTCTTCTTTTACATAGTCCTTGCTTTTATCAATTTTCTTTACATTGAAAGGCGGATTAGCCATTACAAAATCGCATTTGCCATTTAGTTCGTGCGGGTTGCTGTAAAAGCTGTTATCCTCTATTATTTTCCCTTCAATGCCGTGAATGGCAAGGTTCATTTTTGCTAATCGTACGTTGTTTGATTTTAGTTCTGTACCATAAACAGTAATGGCTTCGTTTACTTGTTTTTTAGTATGGCTTTGAATAAAATGGCCTGTTTGCACAAACATACCACCCGAGCCACAAGCAGGGTCGTGTATAATGCCATGGTCGGGTTCAATAAAGTTTACAATCATTTGTACCAACGAAGGCGGTGTAAAGAATTCGCCACCTTCCTGAGCACCTGCACCGCTCATTGAGAATTTCATCAGGAAGAATTCGTAAATTCTACCAAATACATCACCGCTTATATTTTTAACTGCATCTTTATTAAAAACACGGATTAGAGCACGCAACAAATCAGTATCAAATTCCTGATAGTTTTTTGGTAATATTCCTTCAAGGTCTTTGTAGTCGGTTTCAATCAATCGCATTGCATTGTTTACCTCTTCTGCAATATCTTCGCTTTCGGGCTGGTTTACCAAAAAATCAAACTGCGATTTCTCTTGTAAGTACATTGCTCCAGCACCCAAGAAGTCATTTTTGGTAACTTCTCTTTTTTGGTTGGTTCTTGGGTTTATTGGTAAATCTTTTTCTATCTGATTTTTTGCTTCTTCAAATCTGTTTTGAGCATAGCGTAAAAGAATTAAACCCAAAACAGGGTCTTTATATTCAGCTGCTGTAAGCTTTGAGTTTGCGCGCAAATTATCAGCTGCTCCCCACAATTCCGTCTCTAATCTTTTTATTTCATCATTTGTCATATTTAATTATTACTCCGTTGCTTCTGCTATTGCTGGATTAACAAGTTCTTCAATTTGCTCTTTGTGCATAGTATCAAAAAACTCAATTATATCCAATGTGTCAGTTGCAATCTCCTTTAATGTTTCGTCTGATATAAAATTGCACTCGTCAAGTTGTTGCATATTTCCGTGAGAGAAATTATCGCAAATTTTATTAATGCTGTTTAATTTACTTTTTAAGTTGGCCTTTGTAATACTTCCAACTGTTTTATCTTCAATTGTATCGTAATCAATTATGTCAAAAATGAAATTAGGCAAGCCAGGTGTTTGACCTTTGTTATTTGATAATTGGGCATATTTAAAACCAAAAAATGTTTCTAAAATTCTTCTGATATAGTTTGGTAAAAACTTTCTGGCATCTTCATAGTCTGGTACAACTTCTGAGTTGAAGTTGACAACACTTTCAAGCATATAGAAATAGGGGCTTTGAAAGTTTTCTAATGAAGCAGGCAAATCTTCAATTTCCCCTTTGTTAATCAAAAAAGTTCCTTTTTCATTTTTCTTAAAAAATGGATTGATATATTTTAAGAACAACATATTATGACTGAAAACAAAAAGCTGATTAAAGTCTTTGAATTCTTCGTGAATTAGAAAAGCAGTACTGTATAAACGATTGTCATCTAAACTTGAAATAGGGTCATCAATTACAATTATCGTTTGTCCTTTATTGGTAACTTCAGTTGTTACTTTGCTCATAAAATACGCAAATGCCAAAGCAGTTTTTTCGCCTTCGCTTAATGTGTTTTGTAATCGCTTTTTAGTCTCATCATCTCCCTTATATTTGATACGGATATTGTTTTCTTCTTCCCCTTCTGTCAAATCAATTGTGAAATGTGTAATGCCGAGTTTAGCCAAATATTCACCAACTTTTTTGGCTTCCATTTTCAATTCTTCTAGCCGCTGAACTTTCTTGTCCGTTAACTCACTTATTGCTGTTGAAATTGTTGAGATTTTAGAAGTTGCAGTATGGAACTTTTCAATTCTCTTTTCTTTGTCCGTACCATTTAAGTCTAAGTAAATTAGCTCGGTATAGCGGTCTCGTATTTCTCTATCAATTTTTGTTGGGTCAATCTTTTGATTTCTTAAATTGGTAAGTGTATTGTTCTTAAAGCTGTTCAGCTTTTCAATATTGTTGTTATAAGATTCTATCAGTGTATTAATTGGCTCAATGTCAATTGTGATTTTCTTACTTGAATTTCCTTGTTTTGAGATAATGTTTTTTTGAAGGTCAGATAAATCGGTTTGGATTTCAGTCTGTTCGAGTTCAGGAAATTTTATTTCAATGAAATTATCGTATTTGTCTCCGTAGCTTTCTAAAGAACTGGCATTACTATCATTTGTTTTCTGAAACTTAATAGAATTATCAATATTACCTTTAAATGTTTTTAGTTGCTCGACAAATTCCAAATAAGTTTTATCGAAATAGTCAGCAAATTCATCAATTAAACTATCAATAGAAGTAGTTAAATCGGTTTTGCAAACTGGGCAAAAGTTGTTGTCTTTTTCTTTGGAAATTTTTAAGAGTTGTTCTCCAAGTTTAAACCAAGGCTCAATCTTCTCGCTTATTGATTCCTCAATCTCTTTTTTATATATCTCTATCTTTTCAGAAAGTTTATCAGTTGCATTTTCTTTTGCTGATTGTTCTAATTGCTGTGATATGTTTTTAAAGTCAACGTTTATATTCTCAAATACGAGATTTGAGATTTCTTTAATATCAGTTTCAAGTTCGGCTTGCTTTTCACTCAGTTTGTATTCTGCAATCTTTTGAGTAATTGTTCGTTCTATTTCAGCTTTTGACTTGTTGGGCAATGCAATAACGGCAGGAATTGCATTGCCAGTTCTTAATTGTCTGTTTGGGAAATGTTCTCTATAAACAGTATTGTAAGTTCTTTTTGCTTCATCAAACTTTTCTGTGATTGTTGTTTTTTCTCTTTCTTTATTTGCTTTCTCTGTTGTTTTGATTTCAATATCTGTGTTTAGTTTTTTAATTGCTGGATCTTCCAGAACTGTTTCCTTAACATTGAATTTTGACATTTTACCAACTGTTCCATCGTAAACGTGGTTTGCAATAAAATTTGAGTTGAAAACATATATCTTCTTATTTTCTGGATTTGGTTTTGGCGGATAAGTCAGGTTGTTTTTGAATTTAACTTCCGAGTCGTTTTCAGTTGTTTTTAAGTCCTTGAATAGCTCTTCTTTTTGTTCAGCCGAAAAAATTATATTTGTAGCAACAAGATTAAAGAAATTCGAAAGTGTAGATTTTCCACTTCCATTAAATCCGAAACAAACATTGTATTTATTAAATTCTTTTGAGCATTTCCATTTATAATTCTCAAATATTCCAAGCTTATTTATTTCTTCAATTTTATTAATCATCTTTGGTTTTAATCAGTGTTTTTTAAATTAAATTAATCGAATAATTACTCAATGATCATGTTTATTTCTAATTCAGATTATTAAAAATTAAACTTAATATAATTATTCAGTGCTTCCCAAAAAATATATGGGATGTAAAGGTAACATGTTTTTATTTTCGTCAGTTAGTTTTGAGTAATACTCAACCCAAAGTGAAATAAGTCTATCGAAATCGATGAGTTCGATATGCTCCCTAGAAACTCTTGCTTCTTTTATTGCAGGTTTTGAAAATTGTCCTGAGGTTACAAAAATACCTACATCTGTTCGACGTTTTAATGTTCCAGCTAACTTCTGAATTTCATCTGATGATATTGTAGCATCTGGTTTATGCTTCACTTGGACAATTATCCTTGGTTGTTTTGTTCCTAATGGGTCAATATAAGCAATGATATCAATCCCGCCATCTGGACCGCGGCTAGCAATCTCCGAGATGTGATATCCCATACCTTCTAATAAAGCTGCCACCATATCCTGAAATTCATAAGGATTTTTTTGAACGAGATAATCTCTAAGTCCAGTATTTGCATTTTCCTCATATTGGTCCAACAATGCTTTTAATGCTTGATTTGTGTCAATATCGATATTTTCGCTAACATCTTCATCTTTCACAATATCTTTTTTTCGCTCAGAATCCCATTCTTTATACTTTTTTGTGGCATTTGCGAGTAACTTTTCAGGTCCGTATTTTAATGCCTCTTTTCCTTCAGAGGTAATAATCCATAGTCCTTTATTTTTTCTTAGAAAACCAGCTTTCATACAATCGATTGTATAGAAATGCAGAATTGACTCCCAACGTATGTAACCGGTCTTTTCATATCTATGTTTTTCATAATCGTTAAATTCTACATTATCTCTTACTCGGTTAACAACATCCTTCCCACGGAGTTCTCCACCAGCTTCATCTAATATTGATAGAGCTGCATATATAGTTTTCTCAGCAATTATTTTCGACTTTGCTTTTGACATTATTTTACCTGTAATAAAACTTGAATTTGCTGTAAATCAACGGGATCATAATCAAATCCTTAAATTCTGATACTAATATTTTCTAGACACTGCAACTTGATTATTAACTTTATTTACTTCTTTGACTTTCTACCTCAAAACTTGAATTGACAATATCCAATGTATTCTTTAAATATTTGCCTTCTTTTGCATCAATTTCTTCTCTAAGATGAAGCGGGATAAATTCCAAAAAATCATTTATGTCTGTTGGAAGATATTTTTGAAAGGCTTCAATCATTGCTGGGCGAAGTAACCGTTGATTTTCATCAGTATTGGGGAATTCTCTCCGAATTATCTCAGAGTCAAATTTGGTAAGTTTTTCAAATAGACTAATTCCATTCGATTTTTGAAGTTTTGGAATGATGGGTAATTCAACTTGCAAATCATCTCGCTCGTAGATTGGTTTAACATCTTCTACATGTAACTTTAAATCTGTTTTTATTTTCTCAGATTTAAGATTGTTCAATTCTCTAATTATGGGTTTCAATTCTGCATCAGGATTTTTAAACCAATCTGTTGACCATATTCTTTTTATATTCCAGCCAAGACGCTCCAAAATCGTTTGTCTTAGTCGATCTCTATCCCTAGCAGATTTTGCAGAATGATAAGTTGCTCCATCACATTCAATCCCCATTAGGTAGCGACCGCTATTCCCAGGATCTAATACAGCCACATCAATAAAAAAGCCAGCTACTCCAACTTGTGGAACACACTCAAACCCTTCTTTTTCAAGTGCATCCATTACTGCTATTTCGAAATCGCTGTCTGGGGGTCGGTCAGAATCGACAATTGTTTTATGTAATTGTCCAGTTTCACAATAACTAAGGAAGTCTCGAAGCGCTCTAACTCCGCGTTTGGCATTTGATCCGGCAATTATGTCTTGTGATCCCATTGAACTAAAGATATGCATGCGCTTCTTAGATCTTGTGAATAATACATTTAACCTTCTCCAACCTACATCGTAATTAATAGGTCCGAAGCGTTGATATACTTTCCCTCGTGGCTCGGGTGGTCCATAAGTCATTGAAATTAGAATTACATCTCTTTCATCACCTTGCACATTTTCAAGATTTTTTATAAATAATGGGTCTTGTTTTCTGGCATCATCTTCAAGCATTTCGTGGAATAGCACATCTTTTTTCGCTAATGTTTCAATAGTTTTTTCAACAATTAATCTTTGCTCAGAACTCATTGTTACAATGCCTAATGTCTCACCAGGGTTATTTTTAAAATGCTCTCTTACAGCTTCAGATATAGCCCTAGCCTCTTCAGTATTTCGTCTATTTACAAAACAACCCCGTGGCAACCTTGAATATTTAATACCGAATCCATTTTGAGATTTATATGGTGATGGGAAAAGGACGAGATCGCCATCGTAAAATGAATAATTTGAAAACGAAATTAAGCTTTCATGCTGAGACCTGTAATGCCAACGTAAACGTCTTGAACGAAACATAGATGTGGTTGCATCAAGTATGCTCTCAGATTCTTCGATTCCAGTAGCATCAATATCTTCATAGTCAACTACTCTATCAAAAAAACTTGTTGGAGGTAACTGTTTCGGATCTCCAACTACTATTAATTGAGTTCCTCTCGCAATTGCACCAATCGCATCCTGAGGTTTAATTTGTGATGCTTCATCCATGATAACTAAGTCAAATTCAATTTGGTTTGGTTCAAGATATTGAGCAACAGACATTGGACCCATCATAAAACAAGGCTTTAATGCTACCAATGCTTTTCCAGCTCTATTCACTAATCTTCGAATTGGGATATGTCTTTTCTTTTTTTCGCATTCATGTCGCAGTAAATAATTTTCTGAGAGCTCACTTACTTTGTGGCTAAAATTTCCATTTGGTATTTCTCGCTGATCAATTTGCCAAGCAATCTGTTCAGATTGCAATGATTTGAGGTTATTGTCATATTCAATAAACTTCTCTTGGATTGCTTTTTGGGAGATCCCTGAAAACCTTCCTAATGCTGGTTGCTCACGTAAAATCTCGCGAGATAACAAATCAAAAATGCCTGCTTTATATGCCTCATCTACGATATGGATTTCTAAGTTATCATTTTCAACTTCAGAAATAAGTTTTTCTAACCCAATATCTATTGCCTGCTCACGGACTCTTATGTAATCAAGCCAGTTTTGTAGTGAATTACTATTTTCGTTTGCTGATGTATTTTTTTTAATTACCTCGTCGATTGACTCTTCCGGATATCCCCATTCCTCAAATTTCAAATTAACAAAATCACTGAATGTTATAAGCTTTTCTTCTTGTAAGTCATTGCATTCCTTCATCTTATTGACTTGAGAAATTAATGTATTGTATGAGCGAATTGACGAATCTTTATAGATATAGTCATTTACTTCTTTAATGCTAACATCTTGTTCAAGTCTATTCGCAATAAGTAGTGTATTTGTTATCGTTGATAGTGAATCTTCATTATCAGTATTTAGTCCAATTTCTAGACTGAAATCACCCTGAAAATTATTTTGCTCAAATTTGTCAAAATCATATTCGTTCACAGCATACTCTAAGGCTTTAAGTGATTTGGCTCTCTTAACTATTTCTGCAATTGATAATTCCTTATCTTCTACTAATTGTCCACAAGAGATTAATGCATTATTCACCGAATTAATTATTTCTGTAATGGCACCGTCATTGCCAGAAAGAATTGCATTCTCATTGTGGATGAGTATTTTTGAAGAAAATATTTTTTTTAAATTTTCAAACTCATCAAGCAATTTCGCAATTTGCGAATCAATGCCTTGATTTGTAAGCGACCTAATGCCTTTTGCGACATCACCTGGTAAGTTAATTATTGCATTGCCAATACCTACTTTTGGCCCAAATCCAACACCATAGGATTCTCGTATAGTTTTATACCAATTACGTAATGCTTCGATAGAGTTTACATCTGTTTTTAAACTTCTCATTTGAGAACCGAGAACATCATTGTATTCAATATTGTTATCAAAAGAGGAATGCAATTTTATAAATTCTGCTGCTTTTTGCAATAACGGTTCAATTTCAGAATATTTAGTTTGGATATTTTTGGCATATGAAAGTGCTTGTTTTCTAGATTTACGCCAATTCCCTTTTAACCATCGGAGTATACCACCAGAATTAAGTGTATTAATTATAAGAATTAATTCATCACTATTAGGAAGGGCATTCAAATTTATTGATACTTCAAGTTCATCATGAAGTGTTTGAAGATTCATCAATTCTTGTCGAATCTTTGGAATAATATCATCTAATTGATCGTCGTCATATAGATCATCTCTAAGTTTCCAATATGAGGATTTTAGGTTAGAAACCATATCTAGAAATGTTTTAAACTCATTTAAACCAATAGTCGTAAATCCAAAGTATTTTTTGGTATTTTCATCAACTGCGTTTTCAATCGCCTGCATAGGCTCTGCTAAATCAATGAAGTAATCATTAATTGCCTTTAGCCGATTCGTAGCATGATTAATTTCAGAAATTCGAACATGTGGTTCAACTAGTTGTGATAGATTAATTGATCCCGAATGATAATGTGAGATCATTGTGAGATCATTTAAGATATCTGGGGAGATATCATTAGCTAGATCAGAATATTGTTGTTGAATTTCATGATATTGAGCTAAATAATGTTCAGTTTTTTTTAACAAATCCTCTTTTAGAATTTCTAAATATTGCAAATGCTCATTTCCTTGCAGTGCAGGTAAGTAATCCAGACTTTCAGTCATCGTGGAGAGGCTAGCAAAAGAGAAATTAATTTCTTCATAGTTTATGTTTAACAATTTACAGAAACTGATTATCTCAGTTTTAAGATCTGATATACTTGCTTGCCAATCCACCAGCGAAGACAATACCGTATCTAAATCGAAAATTTGTAGATTGGTATTGTTTACACCGTGCCAAGGATGCTCATTTAAATTCTCATCTCCATCGATTTGAGATGCGACGGTTATATATAATTTCTTATAGGCTTCTACCTGTTCATCAATTTTTCTTTGTGCTGTAGGTGTATAATTCACACCATCGTAATCAATAGGATGAACGGAACTTGGGTTAATACCAGTTGCTATTCGATAACGAGTTGCAGCCATAAATATTTCATGGATTGATATTTTTGTATTCTTCCAGTGCTTATTAATCCGTTTTACATGACGGTTTAATAGCTCTTTTAGCTCCTCATAGCGATCTATATCTGCATCTATGTCAGGTGATTGTCGATACGTGCCATGCTTTTTTAACCTAAACTTCACATCATCAAGAATTTTTTTCTTCTGTGATTTATAACTATGGAGTTCAAGACAAAACTCACTTAAACCCGCTTTTTCAAGTTTTCTGTGTACAACTTCTAAAGCTGCTAGTTTTTCAGCAACAAACAATACTTTTTTACCTTGTGATAATGCAGCTGCAATCAAATTTGTAATAGTTTGGGATTTCCCAGTACCAGGTGGGCCTTCAATAACTAAGTTATGTCCTTCAATAGCATCGATTAGGGCTGAATGCTGAGAACTATCAGCGTCATTAATTAAGGGGTACTTTGTGTGTACATCTTCCATTTCATCTATCAAATGCTCTTCGCTAAACCCTTCAATGCCCCTTCCCCCTTCATCTTCTTCCAAATCTTGACTGCCAACAAACTTTGTAACTATTGGATGATTTATTATATTTGAGTCCTCAGACCATCTTTTTGGATCCAAATCAAGGTATATCAAAAGTTTGCTGAAGTTTAAAAGAGCGATTGTTATATTTCGTCTAATTTTCCAAGACGGTTGATTAACCTCTATCAACTCCTGAATCTCTAAAAAATATTCTTCTGGTGTAGAGTTCTCATCTAGATCAGGTAAAGCCATTGCAAAATCTGCTTTTAATTTTTCACGTAAAGATAAGTTTGGTATTATATCTTCACCAGAATAGGTTACCGTGTATTCATAGATTTTTGTCTTTTTATTTAACCGACCCCTATGAATTCGAATTGGTACTAAAAATAATGGAGCTATCCGAGGTTTACCCCCGAGGTTGTCATACCATTCTAGGAAACCTACAGATAAAAATAGAATATTTGAACCCATTTCCTGAATTGCTGATTCAGCTGTTTGTCTTAGATTCTTAAGACGAGTTTCTAATTCGTATGGATAAAAAAGTGTTTGAATGGCTTTATCGGTGTGTTTGCCCTCGAATTCTTCCATTGATGGCATTGGAACCTCATACCCAGTCGAGAGACCAATGTGTTTGGCCCACTCCTCCGCTTGAGGATCTTCGATAATTTGAATTTCTTCACCATCTTCTATTTCAATTCGAATGAAGCCTTCCCTGACTAATTCTTCTCGTGATGGTTCAGGGACAGGCAAAAAGCGCATTTCTTTTTCAGACAATAGCATCTCTACAAGCATATCTGGAAGTTCATCAATTATTCGAAGACTACCACGTTTAGTATATCTAAAATTGATAAGTCGATTTCTTGCTGTTAGATCTAATAAACGATTACGTAAGTTCTTTAGCGCTAGAAATGCCGATCCTTTTTCGTCGATTGAGTTCATATCATTAATTATTTTGTTGAGTTGCTGTGATTAGAAAATGATAAATAATTGATTTCAATGTTTGTAATGATTTCGATATTAATTTTTAAATGATTACTCTATTTAATATACTTTATTTTTCAAGAAATTATTTCCTGGACTGACAAAATATTTCTAAAAAGCCAGTAATATTAGTATTTAAAGAGTCGCAAATCCTTAAAATATAGATATTTGGTTGTATATAATATACTAATGTACATAAGTTTTCTCAAATGCAATAATAATCTGATAAAATGCTAATGCTATATTGAGAGAAAATAATAAGTTGGGGGTAGAGTGAAAGACAGTTAATCGCCAAGAATATCAATAACCTTCGTTTTTGAAACTATCCGAATTTACCTCAAAAACCCGTTTCAAAACTATCAAAATAGCCTCATAACTCGTCTCAAAATCAAAGTCATAAAAACCTCCTTTATTGGTATAAGAATTTAAATCGTAGGAGGTTAAAATGATAATTGGTTATGCAAGGGTATCCACCGAAGATCAGAATTTAGATCTGCAATTGGATGCTTTAAAAGAGGCTGGATGCAAGAAGATTTTACAGGATAAGATCAGTGGTGTCAAGGAAGATAGAGATGGGTTGTTGCAAGTACTGGACATTGTTCGCCCTGGTGATACTTTGGTGGTTTGGAAACTAGACAGACTTGGAAGAAGTCTTCAGCATTTGATTTCGGTTATTGATGAACTTAAAGGAAAGGATGTTTATTTTCGGAGTATTAAAGAAAGTCTGGATACTTCATCTTCAACAGGAAAACTGATCTTTCATATCTTTGGTGCTTTAGCTGAATTTGAAAGAGATATAATTCGGGAGAGAACAATGGCAGGATTGGCAGCTGCAAGAGCACGTGGTAGAATTGGTGGAAGGCCAAAAATTATGGACGCCGGGAAGGTGAAGCTAGCAAGGACATTGATGGCAGATAATTCTAGATGTGTTGGAGAGATTTGTGAAATACTGGGAGTATCGAAAGCAACTCTGTATCGATACTTGAAGGATTAGAGTCTTCGGACTCTTTTTCTATCTTAAATCTTGTTGGAATCTCGCAACATTTCATGAGGGAGTGGTAACATTAGTGACGGTTTGGGCGGAGAAGTCGCAACATAAGTGTAGTTCTGTTGTGAGTTTGTTAGATATTTTGAATATTTGTATGGATACTACCTTCGTTGACTGAATGTTGAAATTAGGGTTTCAGAGCAAATAGAGATTTAGGTTTACCGCAAGGCGAATGGCACATCAACGATTGCAATATGAGGCGGTTTGCACTTTATGGCACTTTTCTTTCCAAATTGCACCCATTTTCGTTTAAACTTAATTCGTTAAATATAGCACTATCCCGCAAACTGATTTATATTGTCCTGTTGTATGCCGTTTTTTTATCCTACTATTTTCCTCTCGAAATATTCGATTCATTATTCGTAATTCACGGAATATTT
>Ga0233428_1002955_pt1 | contig 15140 bp, 12 predicted proteins | sample SI_118_April2016_4_FD_179890 | JGI IMG/M metagenome (GOLD analysis project Ga0233428, IMG submission 179890) | Seawater microbial communities from Saanich Inlet, British Columbia, Canada - SI_118_April2016_120_MG | ecosystem: Environmental > Aquatic > Marine > Inlet | place: Canada: British... | reverse complement strand
ACAGACCTGACCGGCCTCAATGAAGTGGTCATTGAAGGCGCTGAAGGTGGCGACAAAAACGCCGTCAAGCTGGCCCTGACAATTCCCAGCCCGGAGCGCTTGCTGGTTATCGCCCAGGCCTTCCGCCATGGGTTGAGCCTTGCCGAAGTCCAGGCCGCGTCCAAATACGATCCCTGGTTCTTAGGGCAGATCGAGCACATCGTCGCCACCGAGGAGCAGATCAAACAGGACGGCCTGCCCAAGGACGCGCCGAGCCTGCTTAAGCTTAAAAAGATGGGCTTTTCCGACGACCGTCTGGCTGAGTTGATCGGCTGCAAGGGCCGCGACATCGCCCGCATTCGCGGCACACTTAACGTCCACCCGGTTTACAAGCGGGTCGATACCTGCGGCGGCGAATTCCCGGCCAAAACCCCCTACATGTATTCCACTTACGAAGGCGACGGGGTCAACCCGCCGCAATGCGAAGCCGACCCGTCGGCGCGCAAGAAGGTGGTTATTCTGGGTGGTGGCCCCAACCGGATCGGCCAGGGCATCGAATTCGACTACTGTTGCGTCCACGCCGCCTATTCGACCAAGGAAGCCGGTCACGAGGCGATTATGGTCAACTGCAACCCGGAGACCGTCTCCACCGACTACGATACCTCTGACAGGCTCTATTTTGAGCCCCTGACGGCCGAGGACGTGATCGAGCTTATCCGGGTCGAACAATCAAACGGCACGCTTCTGGGTGTCATTGTGCAGCTTGGCGGGCAAACGCCACTGAAGCTGGCCGAAGCGCTGGAAGCCGCCGATATCCCGATCCTGGGGACCTCGCCCGACGCCATCGACCTGGCCGAAGACCGGGAACGCTTCCAGGCCCTGCTCCACGACCTGAAGCTCAAGCAACCGGCTAACGGCATTACCCGCTCGGTCGAAGAATCCGTCGCCGTTGCAGACAAAATCGGCTTCCCGCTGGTTGTCAGGCCTTCCTACGTGCTGGGCGGGCGGGCCATGGAAATCGTCCACGATCACCAGTCCCTGCATCGCTATATGACGACGGCGGTGAAAGTTTCCGGCGACAGCCCGGTACTGCTCGACAGCTACCTGCAGGACGCCATCGAGATTGATGTCGACGCCCTAAGCGACGGCGCCCAGGTTTATGTGGCCGGTATCATGCAGCATATCGAGGAAGCGGGCATCCATTCAGGCGACAGTGCGTGCTCGCTGCCGCCCTATTCCCTGTCCGAGGCGATGATTGCCGAAATCAAGGTTCAGACCACATCCCTGGCGCTGGCCCTGAAGGTCGTCGGCCTGATGAACGTGCAATTCGCGATCCAGGGCGAGGATATTTATATTCTGGAAGTCAACCCGCGGGCCAGCCGCACCGTGCCGTTCGTCGCCAAGGCGACCGGCATCCCCATAGCCAAAATCGCGGCCCGGGTGATGGCCGGTGAGAAGCTCGCCGACTTCGACATCCAGGAAAACCCGAAGCGGGCCCATGTGGCGGTCAAGGAAGCGGTGTTCCCGTTCCAGCGCTTCCCCGGCGTCGATATTATTTTAGGGCCGGAAATGAAATCAACCGGCGAAGTGATGGGCCTGGATACGGACTTCGGCCGGGCCTTCGCCAAATCGCAACTGGGTGCCGGCATGCACGTGCCGGAGGCGGGTACGGTCTTTATTTCCGTCAAGGACAAAGACAAGCCTGCCGCCGCCGAACTGGCCCGGCGTCTGGCGGCAAAGGGCTTCACCTTGCTGGCAACCGGCGGCACAAGCACTTACCTGAGCGAACAGGGGCTGGATGTTAAGCACGTCAATAAAGTGCTCGAAGGACGCCCCCACTGTGTCGATGCGATCCTCTCAGGTGAGGTGCAGCTTGTCCTTAACACCACCGAAGGGGCGCAGGCTATCGAGGATAGCTATACGATCCGTCGCTCGACCCTGACCAATAACATTCCCTACTACACAACCATGGCCGGGGCGGCAGCGGCAGTTGGCGGGATCGAAGCGTTAAGTGACGGCGGACTTGAAGTTGCGCCGTTACAGTCCTATTTTAGCCCTTCGTTCTAATTCTCATTTTGATGATTGTTAGCGCGGCCTCTTAAAAGGTGGAGGGCGCGGGATAAATTTTTTGTTCGCAGTGAAGAAAGTTTAAGGCCATGGATAAGTTACCGATGACCAAAGAAGGTGTTGTCAGACTGGAAGAAGAGCAACGCCGCCTGCTGGAAGAAGAACGCCCGGCGATCATCCGGGCCATTGCCAGCGCCCGCGAACATGGTGATCTTTCCGAAAATGCCGAATATCACGCGGCCCGCGAACGCCAGAGCTTTGTCGAGGGCCGCCTGGCTGAACTGAAATCGATTATCTCGCTTGCCGAAATCATCGACCCTGGGGCGCTGTCCGGCGATGTCGTGCGCTTTGGCGCCACCATTGAACTGGCCGACGAGGAAACCGACGCCGAGTCCACCTATCAGATCGTCGGCACCCACGAGGCCGACGTCAACAGTGGCCGCCTGTCGGTAACAGCCCCCCTGGCCCGCGCCCTGATCGGCAAATCCCTGGGCGACAGCATCGAAGTTGTCAGCCCCGGCGGTTCCAAGTTCTATGAAATCATCAAGGTCGATTATAAGTAACAGACTAAATCTCTTTTAGTACCTGCAAGGGATCGTCTTCTTTCAGGCGTTGTTCGGGTTTGTCGTCTTTTTTGTTCGCCTGTTGCTGGGCGTACAGGTGGGCACGCTCTTCCCGGTCATACATGATACGACTGAGCAGTAGATTGATCTTGGCCTTTTGGGACACCAGTTTTTTACTGCCCCGGGTAAACAACTCGTCGATGGAAGCCAGAAACGAGCGCCTGACATCCGCGTCGCTGTCGCGTGAAAACAGGGCGCTGACGATGACGTGCATACAGGCCTGAAGTTTTTCGGTGCTGTCGGCGCGCTCGATATTGGCCATCAGGCCGTTTTCAGGATGCTGGAAGACGCTTGCCCAATCTACTGACCCGTTTGGCAGTGTCGGCCACTTGTCTTTCACGAACCAGCACGGAAAATATCGATTGGTACGCCCGGTTGATGCTTGGAGGTGCGAATGGTTTCCAGGGTCGTTACCTTGATGACGTTATCAGCCGCCGTCAATTTCATGGTCAAGGCGTCTCGCTGTTCTTTGTCGCGGGCGACGATCTTAAGCAGAAAGTCACCACCGCCCCTGATCATGTGACATTCGCGGACTTCCGGCCAGGCCGCGACCTGTTCTTCGAATCCTTGCAGGACGGACTGTGCCTGCGAGGAAAGCCCGACCAGGGCGAAGAACATTTCCTTGAAGTCGAGGCGGGTCGGATCAATTTCAGCGTGATAGCCCAGGATGAAACCGTCGTCTTCAAGGGCGCGCACCCGGCGCAGGCAGGGTGGTGCTGAAATACCGGCGTTTTCGGCCAATTTGACGTTGGTAATGCGGCCATCGGCCTGCAAATCATGTAAGATTCGCTGGTCAATCTGGTCAAGTTTGACCTTTTTGGGTTCTTTGTTGTTCAGGGCACCCTCCAATTTGGGTAATTATATTACAATGGACGCCGGTAAAGTCAAAGAACACTGGCGTCTCCATCAATCCCTTTCTATTTTAGGGGAATCATTTAATTCACATCGGAAGTTTCCACACCATGTCTGATCGTCACCACTCCAAAGCCCTTATTCTGGGTTCCGGCCCGGCCGGTTATAGCGCCGCCATTTACGCCGCCCGCGCCAGCTTGCAGCCTATCCTTGTCAAAGGCCTGCAACCGGGCGGACAATTGACCATCACCACCGAGGTTGAAAACTATCCGGGCTTTGCTGAAGCCGTGCAGGGCCCCGATCTGATGATCGCCATGCAGGCCCAGGCCGAAAACGTGGGCTGCGAAATGTTTGATGACATTATTGTCGAGGCCGATTTATCCAGCCGTCCGTTCACCCTGACCGGCGATTCCGGAACGGTTTATACCGGCGACACGCTTATTATCTGTACCGGCGCGCAGGCCCGCTGGCTTGGTTTGCCGTCGGAAGAAAAGTACATGGGGATGGGCGTATCGGCTTGCGCCACCTGTGACGGATTTTTCTTTCGCGAAAAGGAAGTCTGCGTTATCGGCGGCGGCAACACGGCTGTAGAAGAAGCCATCTATCTGACCAATCATGCCTCGAAGGTGACCCTGATCCACCGCCGTGATGAGCTTCGCTCGGAAAAAATCCTGCAAGAGCGGGCCATGGCCAATCCGAAGATCGAAATTCTGTGGGATAGCGTTCTTGAAGAAGTTCTTGGACAGGACAGCCCGCCGGGGGTAACCGGTGTGAAGGTCAAAAACGTTAAAACCGGTGACTTTTCCGAACTTGATCTGGACGGTGTCTTCGTCGCCATTGGCCATACTCCCAACACCGGGCTGTTTAAAAGCCAGGTCGACATGGATGATGAAAACTACATTCTGACAACCCCGGGCACCACCAAGACAAACGTCCCCGGGGTTTATGCCGCAGGAGACGTGCAGGACAAAATTTACCGCCAGGCCGTCACCGCCGCCGGCACCGGTTGCATGGCCGCCCTTGAAGTTGAAAAGTTTCTCGCCGAACAGGAGACTTAAAGTCGTTATGGATTGGGATAAACTTCGCGTCTTTCACGCCGTTGCCGAAGCAGGCAGTTTCACCCATGCGGGTGATGCCCTGAACCTGTCCCAATCGGCGGTCAGTAGACAAATCAGCGGCCTGGAGGAAAGCCTCAATGTTTCCCTGTTTCATCGCCACGCCCGCGGCTTGATCCTGACGGAACAAGGCGAACTTTTGTACCGCGAAGCCCATGATGTCTTTAACAAACTGTCACTCGTCGAACAACGGATCAGCGACACCAAGCACAGTCCCGAAGGGTCCTTGAAAATTACCACCACCGTCGCTTTTGGTTCGGTTTGGCTGACCTCCCGGATGGCTGAATTCCTGAAACTTTATCCCGGTATCGAGGTCTCGCTGGTGCTTTCGGATGTCGACCTTGATCTTTCCATGCGGGAAGCCGACGTCGCCATCCGCATGGCGCCACCGACCCAGGGCGACTTGATCCAGCGCCACCTGATGAACATGCCGTTTAAAAATTTCGCCAGTCCCGATTACCTGAAGCGTCACGGTATCCCCAAAGACGTAGCAGATCTGGACCGGCATAAACTGATCGTCTATGGCGAGGATGCCAACCCGCCCATTGAAAAAGTAAACTGGCTGCTTGAAGTGGGTCTGAAAATTAATCAGAAGCCGCGCCCTGCGGCCCTGCGGGTAAATTCCATCTACGGCATCTTCCGGGCCGTCGAGGGGGGCCTGGGTATTGGCGCCCTGCCCGATTATATGCAGCGGGAATCATCGCAACTGGTCGAGGTTCTGCCTGAAATGAAAGGCCACCATATTGACGCTTACTTCGTCTATCCTGAAGAACTCAAAAACATGAAACGAATCGCCGTTTTTCGTGATTATCTGATCCGTCGAATCGCCGAAGATGGCCTTATGCACAATAAATCATGAAATTTCAGCTTTAATATTGATCAGTAAATTCGTCTAATTTATTGATTTTAAACTGGTTTTTATAAGCCATGTGAATTTTGCATGGCTGGGATGCCAAAATGTTCATGGCGGACCCGAAAATCCCCCCCTATATTTCCATTATGCAATGTTGCAGTGCAGCATTACACAGAGTTTTGGGCGCAACGCCCGAAAAAAGGGACCACCCATGTGGCCCCTTGCGTCCCCCCCGACGCGAAACCTCCCTGTTAAACTCGCCGGACCTTTTTAGGTCCGGCTTTTTTTTGCCTGAAAATATTTTTACACTTTACATACATTAGAATTTCATTATATTAGAAAAACATCATGAATTCGATGTTGGGACCGGCCATCTTCTCTCCCCCCATGATATCCGGCCCCTTCGTCTTTTGGACGTAAAGCCTCCTCTGTTGAACTTGCCGGGCCTTCGGGTCCGGCATTTTTTTGCTCTCTCAGCCAGACCGGCCGGACTGGGCGGCGACAACCTTATCGGCTTGTTTGCCGACAAATTCCTGCAAGTGATCAAAGCTCCAGCTAAACGTGCCAATGCCCAGTGTCATGGAACGCAGGTCAATAATCAGGTCATGCATTTCCGACTGCGGCAACTGCACAGAAACCTCATCCCAGCCCTTCCAACCCTGTTTGGCGTCGAAGCCCAGGATGTGGCCTCGACGGCCGCTAACCAGGCGCTGAATTTTCGAGGTAAATTCATTGGGAATGGAAATATCAACTTTGCAGATGGGCTCCAGCAGCACCGGCTGGCAATTTGGCATAGCCGTGCGCATTCCCAGTTGCGCCGCCGCCCTGAACGCCATTTCAGAACTGTCAACGGCGTGGAACTGGCCGTCTGTCAGGGTGACGGCGATATCGACCACGGGGAAACCCAAAGGCCCGCGCTTCATGTAGTCATTGATACCGTGTTCAACAGCGGGAATGTATTGCTTGGGCACAACCCCGCCGGTGATGGTGTCGTTGAAGTTAAAGCCCGAACCGCGGGCCAGCGGCTTGATGTCCAGATGAACATCGCCGAACTGGCCATGACCGCCGCTTTGTTTTTTGTGTCGGGCGTGTTGGGATATGGGTTTCTTGATGGTTTCCTTGTAGGGAACTTCAGGACGGGCGACGGTGACAGTCATGTTAAAGCGGTTGCTCATACGATCAATGGCGATCAACAGATGCATCTCGCCTTGCCCCCAAAGCAGCAACTCGCCGCTGTCCTGACTTTGTTCGATGGCCAGGGACGGGTCTTCCTCAACCAGTTTTGTCAAAACGCCTGAAAGTTTCACTTCGTCAGAGCGATTTTCTGCATGAACCGCCATGGAAAACAACGGCGTCAGCGGGGCGGGCCATGCATCGGCCAATTTGGCGCCCTTCTCGCTTAGAGATTTTCCCGTCTCGGCATTATCCAGACGCCCCAGGGCGACCACTTCACCAGCTGTGGCAAGGGCCTGTTTATTTTGCTTTTGACCCAAAAGTCCATAAACGCCACTGACCCGCTGCCCATTCAGATCCGATCCATCCTTGATGGAGCCCGCGAAAACCCGCACATAAGAAAGTTTGCCGGCGTGCCCGGCGTAGAGGGTCTTGAAAACCTGCGCGCTGGGGGCGGACTTATCCAAACCCAGCCGTTCGGCTGTCAGGTCGGCCTCGGGCGCTTCATGACGAAGAGCTTTTAGCAAACGCACGACCCCATGGTCATTTTCGGCGGAACCAAAAAATACCGGAACGATACTGTCCTGTTGAAAATCACGAGTCAGGTTTTGATATATCTCTTCCGTTGAGGGGGCAATATCTTCAAGCAATTCTTCCAGTAACTTGTCATCGAAATCAGCCAGGGTTTCCAGCATTTCGGTTCGCGCGTCAGCTTCCCGAGTCTCGATGGATTCGGGAATTTGCATCAGGTCGGAAGCCTTGCCTTCTTTCCACTCGAACGCCCGCTCACTGACCAAGTCAACATGGCCGCTGACCGTCTCGCCATCGCGCATGGGAATTTCACGAAGAACAAGCGGCCGTTCGGAAACCGCCTGCAACCCTTCAAGCGTCGCCTTAACGCCGACGGAGGCACTGTCCATTTTATTGATAAATATAATGTGGGGGATTTGGTGGTCATCGAGGAATTTGAGTAACGGAGAAATCATCAGCGCCTTGTCGAGTTCAGGTTCGCAAACAATAACCGCGCAATCGGCCACCATCAGGGCGTTATAGGTTTCCTGAATCAGTTCGACAGAACCTGGGCAATCAATAAATGACCACTTCTCATCAATGTATTCTGCATTTGCGACGCTCAATTCCGTGCCCATTTCGCGGGATTTGGATTCAGGCGAGCCATCGCCAACGGCGTAGCCTTCTTTGGCGTTTCCTTTTCGGCTGATGGCTTCGCAGACTACGAGAATGCTTTCAAGCAGGGCCGTCTTACCACTCAGGTAAGGGCCCACAAGGGCCGCCACACGGGGTCCGGATGGAGTTTTAGTCACGACTGCGCCTCCCAGGTTTGATTTGTCTCAACCACTTTGGACGCTTTTGATTAATTGAACTGCGTTTAATGAAACACAGGTTGCTCTTGGGCGCTTTTGTTCGAGCGCCCATTTAAAGGCGTCACCCAGAAGGTTAGGACTCTGGCTTAAGGGAGTCCAAGAAAAAAGGCGAACATAAGCCCTCCTTTTTCTTTTAATCATTCCAAAGATATCAATTATTGCAAAGCGGCACAGGCCCGTTGAATGCGTATGCAAGCTTCCTCAAGCAGTTCCGTCGAAGTCGCATAGGAGACTCGAAAGTGTGGCGACAACCCAAAGGCTTCACCATGGACGGCGGCCACGCCCTCGCTTTCCAGAAAATACCCAACGACATCTTCGTCGGTTTCAAGGGTTTTACCCTCCGGCGTCGTCTTGCCGATCATCCCTGCACAGGAAGGATATACGTAAAACGCGCCGACCGGTGTTGGACAGGACAGGCCCTTGGCCTGATTAAGCATGGAAACGACCAGATCACGGCGCTCCTTGAAAACAGCGTTGTGTTCAGCGATGAAGTCGTGTGGTCCGTTCAGGGCGGCAACGGCGGCAGCTTGACTGACCGACGCCGTGTGGGTCGTGCTTTGCGACTGGATCTTGTTCATGGCTTTGATGATTTCGTCAGGACCCGCAGCGTAACCAACGCGCCAACCGGTCATGCAATATGCCTTTGAAACACCGTTCAGGGTCAGTGTGCGATCAAACAGGGCCGGCTCCACCTGAGCCGGCGTGACGAATTCAAAGTCGTCATATACAAGATGTTCGTACATATCATCGGTCATCACCCAGACATGGGCGTGCCTGACCAGGACGTCGGTCAGCGCCTTCATATCGGCATGGCTGTACCCGGCGCCAGTCGGGTTTGACGGCGAGTTCAGGATCAGCCATTTGGTCTTCGGCGTGATCGCCGCTTCCAGGGCTTCCGGGGTCAGCTTGAAGCCAGCTTCCGCCGGGCAATTAACAATCACCGGATTACCTTCGGCCAGCAGGGTAATATCAGGGTACGACACCCAGTAAGGGGCCGGGATGATCACTTCGTCGCCCGGATCAAGGGTCGCCATCAGGGCGTTATAGATATTCTGCTTTCCGCCGCAACCGACCGAAATCTGGTCGATGGTGTAATCCAGATTATTATCGCGCTTCAACTTGTCGACAATGGCCTGACGTAATTCGGGGGTACCGGCGACGGCGGTGTATTTTGTATCACCCCGGTCCATGGCCGCCTTGGCGGCTTCCTTGATATGGTCGGGGGTGTCGAAATCCGGTTCCCCGGCGCCTAAGCCAATAACATCACGACCGGCGGCTTTCAGTTCGCGGGCCTTGGTGGCGACGGCAATTGTCGGGCTCGGTTTGATACGCGACAGACGGGCGGCAATAAAGGGCATTTTTTTGTTCCATTTAAACGCTTGATTATAAATCCGGCGGCAATTTACGCCTTGAGAACCCGTTGCGCAACATTGAAGACGACGGCGTAGTGATAGGGCGGCAATTCAACGACTTCCTTAAGGGCAAATCCGGCGGCGCTGACCACCGCCTTTACACTTTCGGGGGACATCCGCATCTCGTCTTTTGGGCCCCGCGGCTGGCCAAGAACGACCGTCTCCGCGCGGGGCCGGGTATGCCAGTTGATAATCATGTATGACCCACCCGGCTTTAGCACCTTTGCGACAGTTGTCGACAGGGCTGGCTGGTCGGGAACCCCGTGAAATGTATTGGCAATAACCAAGGCGTCCGCCTTGATATTTGCCGCGAGAACCTGATCGAGTCTGCAGGCATCGGCCTCGATCCATTGACAAGACGCTGCCGGGTTTCCTTGCGTTGCTTGTGCGACCCGCAGGCGCGCCTGCTCCAGCATATTAAAATCAAGATCAACGGCGATAACTTTACCCTTTGGCCCAACAAGGCCGGCCAGAGCCGCCGTAAAATGACCATTTCCACAGCACAGATCGATGACCGTCATACCGGGAACAATGCCAATCGAGGTTAGAGTACCTGCAAGGTCTGGCCACAGCGCCTGCCACCAGTCATCGTCGGGCATCATGGTTGCCGGGAATAGAACGCCTTCTGCCATAGAGGGACAGTAACACAGGATATTTTGAGGGGGAATTCAGGATGACGCCGGAAGGGATTTGGGGAAAGGGGGCGGGAGTATCAATCCCTTCCGGAGACTCCTGCAAAAAAAAGCAGAAGCCCGGTCGTCGATCCTGATGAGGATCATCGTATAACCCAGTATTTTAGTCAAGTATTAATTGATAAACTTTTTAAACCACGGCAAATAAATTCCCTTGCCCCACATGGGACTCGCATCCAGAGCGGCCCACGCTTATAAAACAAGGATGAACAGCGCCCTGACAAAACCCCTTTTCATCCCCAATAAACGCCCGGCCCTGAAGCCCGGCATCCCCTTCCGGCTGGACTCTGATTTCACGCCGGCTGGCGATCAACCCGAAGCCATTGCGGCACTGACCAAAGGCATCAATGAGGGCGAACGTGACCAGGTTCTACTCGGCGTTACCGGTTCGGGAAAAACGTTTAGCGTTGCCCATACCATTCAAAACCTGCAACGCCCGGCCTTGCTGATGGCCCACAACAAAACCCTTGCTGCCCAGCTCTATGGCGAAATGAAAAGTTTCTTCCCCGATAACGCCGTCGAATATTTTGTCTCGTACTATGATTATTACCAGCCGGAAGCCTACGTGGCGCGGACCGACACCTATATCGAAAAAGACAGCTCCATCAACGAGCAAATTGACCGTATGCGCCATTCGGCGACCCGCGCCCTGCTGGAGCGCCCCGACGTCATCATCGTTGCCTCTGTCTCCTGCATTTATGGCATCGGTGATGTTGAAACTTACGCTGGTATGACTGAAAAACTGGTCGCTGGTAGCCGCATTGACCGCAATGACATGCTCAAACGCTTCGTCGAATTGCAGTACCGGCGCAATGATGCGGATTTTTCCCGTGGCTCGTTCAGGGTTCGTGGCGATGTTGTCGAAATATTCCCGTCCCACTACGAGGACCGGGCGTGGCGGCTGTCGCTTTTCGGTGATGAACTGGAAACGATCTGGGAAATTGACCCGCTTACGGGGGAAAAGGTGTCCTCCATGGAAAGCGTCACCGTTTATCCCTCAAGCCACCACGTCACCCCCCGGCCAACGCTGATGCAGGCCCTGCCCAAGATCAAGGCTGAAATGAAGGCCCGCGTCGAACAATTGACCGGCGAAGGCCGCCTGCTGGAGGCGCAGCGTATTCAGGAGCGCACCACCTTCGATCTTGAAATGCTGGAAACAACCGGTTTTTGCAGCGGTATCGAAAACTATTCTCGCTATTTGAGTGGACGCAACCCCGGCGAGCCACCGCCAACCCTGTTTGAATACCTGCCCGAAAACGCCCTGCTGTTTGTCGATGAAAGCCATGTCTCTGTTCCCCAGATCGGTGGCATGTACAAGGGCGACCGCAGCCGCAAGGCGAACCTGGCGGAATACGGTTTCCGGCTGCCCAGCTGTCTTGATAACAGGCCCCTTAAATACGAAGAATGGGACGCCATGCGGCCACAAAGTGTATTCGTATCGGCGACCCCGGCGCCCTGGGAGCTGGAACGCACAGGCGGAGTTTTTGTCGAACAACTGGTCCGCCCGACCGGCCTTATCGATCCGTTGTGCATCATTCGCCCGGTCGAAACCCAGGTCGATGATCTTCTCAAGGAAGTCAAGGAGTGCGCGACCCGGGCCGAGCGGGTGCTGGTCACCACACTGACCAAGCGCATGGCTGAAGATCTGACCGAATACCTGCACGATCACGGAGTACGTGTGCGCTATATGCATTCGGATATTGATACCCTGGAGCGTATCGAGATCATTCGCGATCTTCGTCTGGGCGCTTTCGATGTCCTGGTCGGCATTAACCTTCTGCGTGAAGGACTGGATATTCCCGAATGCGCCCTGGTCGCCATTCTCGACGCCGACAAGGAAGGTTTCCTGCGCTCGAAGACCTCGCTCGTCCAGACCATCGGCCGGGCCGCCCGGCATGTCGAGGGACGGGTTATTCTTTACGCCGACAAGATGACCGATAGTCTCGATTACGCCATTGGCGAGACCAATCGCAGACGCGAAAAACAACAGGCCTACAACGCCGCCAACGGCATTACGCCAGAAAGCATTCGCTCAAAAATAACAGACGTTCTGGGCAGCGTTTACGAAGAGGACTACGTCACCGTCGATACCGGCGTTTCAGGTGACAAGCACCTTGTCGGGCATAATTTACGTGGCCACATAAAAGATCTTGAGGAACGCATGAAAGCCGCCGCCGCCGACCTTGAATTTGAAGAAGCGGCCAGATTGCGTGATGAAGTGCGAAGACTTGAAGCCTCTGAGCTGGGCCTGAACAAAGCCGGGATCGCCCCCAAAGCAGCGGCCAAAAGTGGCTGGGACTCGAAGGCCAAGGCAAAAACAAAAAAGTCCTGGAAACGGCGAAAATCATAGAATTATCGTCCCCACCCGTGCGGATAGGGGGCACCTTGACTCTCGCCTTCCTTGCTGTATTTTGACCCTATTCTTGAAGCCACGTAAGGTTTGTTGGGAATAATTATAGGGTGGGGGCCCATAAAAAATGAGTGCAATGCACATCCAGTGGAAGGACGAATACTGCGTCGGCCATGCGCTGATCGATTACGACCACCAAACACTGGTTAACATTACCAACGAACTGTTTTCTTGCGTTAGCAAAGGTCTCAGTTCTGAAGAAACCTCGACCGTCATCAAATACCTGATTAACTACGTCGAGTTGCATTTCCAGCGCGAAGAGAGCCTGTTTCTGGAAAGCGACTACCCCGATGGCGCGGCGCATATGAAAAAACACCGCGAGATTGAACAGGTGGTGCGCGGCATTTCAGACCAATACGCCACAGACCCGTCAGCTATCAATATTAATGATGTTATGAAATTCCTGGAAAACTGGCTGATCAACCACATCATGCGCACCGACCGCGCTTACGTACCGTTCCTTAACGCTTAAAGCGGCTCCCCCAGCAAAGATGGCCTGAGCATCCAGTGAAGGCTCCAGTTGCCCTCCTCGCCCTTTTTCAGGCAAACCACCGTGCCCGGCTCAAAGGACACCGTATCAGCATCCGGTGTGCCGCCCACCAGGTGCGCAACCAGGCGGCCCATGAACGGCAGGTGGCCGACAATCATGACGTCCTCGTCCCAGCTTTCGATCAGGTTTTTAACAGGTTCCGTCGGATCGTTGGGAGCCAACCCGATATCAATTTCCTCGACCTCACCGCCCGATAACAATTGGGCCGTTTCCATGGCCCGGGCTTTGCCGCTGTGAATAACACGTGCTGGCCTGATGCCCCTGTCAGCCAAAAACGAGGCCATGGAGCGCACGTCCTGCAGGCCCTTTTCACTTAAAGGGCGCAAAGGGTCCTGGGCCTTACCAAGGGCGTCACCATGCTGAACAAGATAGAGCGTCATGATTGCACTCTACTTCAATGAAAGAATTAATCGGCGGCGGAAACCATGGCTTCGGCGGCAGTCACTTCGGGGCCATCAAGACCATCGACATGATCCTTGTCAGCGCCCTGGGCCGCTTTGGCGTCAGTCAGGCGCTTTTCGGCTGCTGCCTTGTCAATGTCGGCGACCATCATCGCCGTCTCCACAAGTACCGTGCAGCGCTCGTCGGTCACTTCGGCAAACCCGCCTTCAACGAAAACCTGGGCCGTGACCTTGTCACCGTCGTAAATATCAATGGTACCGGCCCGCACGGTTGAAAGCATCGGTGCGTGACCCGGCAGCATACCAAAATCGCCTTCCCCGCCAGGGACGACAACCATGTCGGCGGCGCCGCTGAACAGCAGCTTGGCCGGGGTGACAATTTCCAGTTCTATTTTTTCTTCGGCCATCGGATGGTCCTAACCTAAGCCGCTTCTTCGGCCATCTTCTTGGCTTTTTCTACAGCCGATTCAATGGTTGAAATCATGTAGAACGCCGCTTCAGGCAGGTGATCGTATTCGCCATCGACGATGCCCTTGAAGCCCTTGATGGTGTCTTCCAGGTTGACGAACACGCCCGGCGTACCTGTAAAGACTTCGGCAACATGGAACGGCTGGCTGAGGAAGCGCTGGATTTTACGGGCCCGGGCGACCGTCACTTTATCGTCTTCGGAAAGTTCATCCATACCCAGAATGGCGATGATGTCCTGCAGCGATTTGTAGGTCTGCAAAATACGCTGAACTTCACGGGCGGTGTTGTAATGTTCGTCGCCGATAACCCGCGGCTCAAGAATGCGCGAGGTGGAATCGAGCGGATCAACAGCCGGGTAAATACCAAGTTCGGCGATTTGACGACTCAGCACCGTCGTTGCGTCCAGGTGGGCGAACGATGTCGCCGGGGCCGGATCGGTCAAATCATCGGCAGGAACATAAATCGCCTGCACCGAGGTAATCGAACCCTTGTTGGTCGAGGTAATGCGTTCCTGCAAGGTGCCCATATCGGTGGCCAGGGTCGGCTGGTAACCAACGGCCGAAGGAATACGACCAAGCAGCGCCGACACTTCCGAACCAGCCTGGGTGAAGCGGAAAATATTATCCATGAAGAACAGCACATCCTGGCCTTCTTCGTCGCGGAAATATTCGGCCATGGAAAGCCCCGAAAGGGCGACCCGGGCGCGGGCACCTGGCGGCTCGTTCATCTGGCCATAGCAAAGCGCCGCCTTGGAATTGTCGCCTTCCAGGTCGATAACGCCGGATTCAATCATTTCATGGTAAAGGTCGTTACCTTCACGGGTACGCTCGCCAACACCGGCAAACACCGAATAACCGCCGTGGCCTTTGGCGACGTTATTAATCAATTCCATGATCAGCACCGTCTTGCCCACACCGGCACCGCCGAACAGGCCAATTTTGCCGCCCTTAACGTACGGCGCCAGCAAATCAACGACCTTAATACCGGTGGTCAGAATTTCCGTTTCCGTTGATTGATCAACGAAGGCCGGAGCTTCTTTGTGGATCGGCGACGTCATCTTGGCATTGACCGGACCGCGCTCATCGACAGGTTCGCCAACAACGTTAATGATCCGGCCCAAGGTTTCCGGTCCAACCGGTACGTTGATCGAGTCGCCGGTATCA
>Ga0233428_1002952_pt1 | contig 15150 bp, 30 predicted proteins | sample SI_118_April2016_4_FD_179890 | JGI IMG/M metagenome (GOLD analysis project Ga0233428, IMG submission 179890) | Seawater microbial communities from Saanich Inlet, British Columbia, Canada - SI_118_April2016_120_MG | ecosystem: Environmental > Aquatic > Marine > Inlet | place: Canada: British... | reverse complement strand
GACTGGCATGATATGTGGTATGTATATCAACCTCTCACATTTTTGCGGAAAAGAACTACATAAGATTAACCTCACATTTTTGCGGAAAAGAACTACATGAGTTTTTTCTCTTGCATTATATTGGAAAGTGTTCTTATATTGTAGTATAAATTAAAGGATAAATATGGATAAGTGTGCAGTAGACAGAAAAGAGAAGCATGTAGGTTTGATGGGGTCTATAGAGAGTTTGGATGGGGTCACGGAGAGGCTTAACGGGTTGATTAACAGGATATGTCCAGAGCCGAGGGAAGACATTAAAAAGACTGAAGATCCTATAAGGACTTTATATAATGTTTTGAATGATGGTGGGAAGATGATAGATGAGAGGCGTGAGGTTATGTATCGTTCTATAGAGAGTTTAGAGAACTTATTGTTTTGAACAACTTAGAGGAATTATCAGAAGAGGTTGGTGGTTGTTTAGTAAAGTTCCACCCATCCGAGAGTCAGTTTGCTTTACAGGAGGATTTGGATAGATTATTAGCTCGTTTAGAGAATCTCAATTCTCGTTTAGAGCGTTGTGAGGGGTTTTTAAACATAGAGGTGAAAGATGCCATACCTACCGAAGTTAGACTGGAAGTTAGATGTTAATTTTAATATAGAGACGAGTGGTTATACTATAAGTGCAAAGTACGAAGATACTATTTATCAGATAGCGACTCCTGACATGGATTTATCGACTTTTGGTCGTGCGTTGGATTTATTATTTAAGAAGATAGAGGAGTATGAGAATGAAAAAAGTAGATAGGATTATAGCCCTATTCCCAAGCAGGGAAACTTCTTCTCCTTGTATTGAGAGGATGTTTAAAAATGATATTAAAAAGATAATAGATGAGCCAGAAGAAACGATTGACTTTAAGTTCAAGATTTACGAGATGAACGATACTCCTATTCATATATATCAAATGGAAGTTGAAGAGTATTGTAAAGATGGATGGGAGGTAGCGTCTGTGGCAACCACTTACAAGAGTAGGGGTAATTATGTTGATTTGCAGGTAGCTACAGTTTTATATAGGAGAGATAATGATATTCTTAAGAAATAAGAGTTATGTATGTCAGATGGGAGATGCGGAGGTTGAGGTATATGTAGACGAGAACGGCTACCAGAAGATCAACCTGAGTTCATTTGACAAGTACATGCCCCCTGCTGAGTTGCGGAACTTCTTAGGTGAGCTCATGGATATAACTTGTATAGTGGAGTCGAAGGATAATTCAGGGGAATGAATTCTTTTAAATGTTGGAAATGCGGTACAATAGTCTATTCTGATAGTGATATTTTGGATATTGTATGTACTACTCCAATACCGATAAGAACCAGTGGTATATGTGGAGGATCATTTCAGTTGACCGAGGATAAGGGTAGTAAAATATTAAATAGGGCTTTAGAGATGATTAAGAATATGAATGAGGAAGAATTCACTAATTTAGTTGAAGGCTCAAACAAGAGAAAGGCTATAGGCGAGTATTAAATGAAACACCGTAGAAACGACATAGCAATAGTTAAGGATGGTACTGGTATTGGTCTTTTACAGAAGAAGGCTATTAACATTATGATTCAAGACCCAAAGAAGGGTTTTAATGCGGTAGCTAAGGAGACAGGATGTAGCAGGACGGCTCTGTATAAGTGGCGTAGAGACCCTGTTTTCGTCAAAGCGTACCATAGGGAGGCTGATATTTACTTAGACTCCTTCCTTCCTCAAGTAGACAGGGCGATGGTTAACAAGGCTTTGGAGGGTGACGTGAGTGCTGCCAAATATTTGAGTGAACTCCGAGGTAGGATACAGAAGAAGGTTGATATTACTATAACAGCTCCTTTTACTGAGTGGCAGAAGCTTCAAGAGCCTGTAGAAGAGGGCAAGGTTGAGATTGTCGAGCCTGAGATTAATTTTGAGACAAAGGGTGAGCGTACTAATCGTATGCGTAACGAGCATAATGAGTGGAAGAGAAGGGCAGACGATATTGGTGTCCCACAGTTACCTTCTGGAAGACCTACAAAGGAAGCCTTGGAAGAGTGGCATGAAGAAATCTTATTAGCTGAGGCGAATTATGAAGGTTGAAACAGCCTTACGCATTAAAGAGATGAATGATGAATATCTTGAACTCTGTAAGACGTTTATGGAGAAGAAGACTTTAGAGGAGTTGGAGATTATACTTTCTCTTGTCCTTTTGACGTTAAATTTTCAAATTTTAGGAGAAATGGGGTGTGGTGGAGAAAGCTAAGGTAGGGAATATTGTATTTAGTGACGCATACATATCTATGTATAAATCCCTTGAGGATTGCTTAGAAGTATTCTCTGAGAAATATGGTACGAGTGTTCGTGAGATAGAAAGGCATTGGGAAACGCAAAGCTTTACCATTCAATTTGATTGTGAATATTTCGATGAGATAGAATTAGGATGGAATAGTAAAGTGCCTTCGTATCATCTTGTAGATGGAAAGATAGTTCGTGTATAAAGTTGAAATAATCCACGAGGACGGCTCTTTAATCAAACGTCTTTATTTATTTGGTAAGGTTTTTTACAAAGGTTTTTTCATAGAATTGTACGAAGAAGGACAGACTTCACATAAGGATTTATTAGCATGGAGATTTACAAACAAGGAACGAAAGTAGAGATGTATGACGGTGGTACAGGTATCATAGTAAACGCCATAATAGAGGGGTCGATGGTCAAGTACACAGTAGCTTATATAGGAGAGGACTACTCGCAGGCGGTTTTTAGTGAGTGTGAGTTGAAATTCGGTAAAGGAGAGAAGGCTCAGATTGGATTTATTTCTTCAAAGCCTTCCTAAACCCTTGAAAGAACTTCTTAATGTTCTCAGGGGTGTACTCTCTAAATACCCAAGGTCTACCTGGAACTTGAACACCTTTACCTTTCTTGTAGAAATTAAACAGCTTATCCCCTGCAAAGAACCTATTCTTGGTTACAAAACCTTCTTCTTGATACAGCCCATACCGAAAGAAGCTGAGCTTACTCTTTGAAGATTTCAGAGAACCTAAGAGTCCTCCATCAGCGATTAACGGTTTTTTACCTTGTCCTCGGAGGGATCTTGTTTCTAACGTGGACTCTTCTAATCCTTTTAGACCTCCTCTTAAGGTTTTTCCCGACTGCGTTTTAGCGTCTAAAGCCCCTCTATTGGTCAATCCTGTTATCAACTTTGGGAGCTGGGTCGCTAACTTTTGGAAGCTGAAGTTTGTCTCTATTCTTATCATTTATTTTCTTCCTTTTCTCCCAAGCTTTATTAGCTTTAGCTATAGTGCCAAGGTCTTCGTTATATTCCAAAGTAAGTTCTGCATTTGTTATTAAGTCTAATCTAAGTCTATGGTCATCCCAAATAATCTGATCGTTAGTGCTAAGAGGGTACTCAGGTGGAATAAAGTCCAAACCAAGTTTCTCGTCAAGGGTCACGCCTCTCGCTTTTGCAAGGGCTTTCTCAACTTCATAAATCTGATCTTCGTACAACCTCCAAAGCTCTATATCGTCTACATAGTCCTCATGTCTCTCCAAATCCCTTATCATCAAAGAGATACCAGAGGGGACTTCGCCACCCTGCTCACTCCAGGTAATCCAGAGATGGTTGTTCTGAGCAACAAGTTCGACCATAAACTTAACAAGGTCTACAGAGGTCTCGAGATCGCCTCCAGGACTCTCGATCCCAAACTTGGAGTCGGGGTCGTCCAGAGCTATGATATTGTTGACACCCATACGAGAATAGGATTTATCGGAATCTACCCCAGTCATCCAGGGTTGACCCCAGAGTTGATACCTACTCCCAACGGCAAGTTCGGTCATTGTTACGTTTACCTGCTCGTTAGCGGTGATAATATCGGTAGCACCCTCAACGAAGAACTCGTCGAGTTGGTGATCCTTATGTGTGAAGACAACGGGTAGGATACCTAATCCATGATTAATTGTACTCTCGTGTATCACCCCACCGTCGTTATCAAATTGTTTATACACTGTATCATCATAGTAACCCCACCCAAGCTCTGCGGTATTTGAAGGATCTGAAACAGGAAGCATTATAGGATATGCTACAGCTATTGGGTTGAGAGCATCCTTCCCAAAGAATGGAACAAACTTATAAATCTGTTGATACTTAAAAACAATGTCTTTACCGAGAGATGGTAGTAAAGCCATTGTTCCGTTAAGGTTGGACATCTTCTCTTGATGTTTCATGGCAACGTCTTTGTTGAGGATCATATCACTGTATTTCGCCCCACCATTCCTTTTAACACCTGCTTGGTATATTCTACTCATCTTATCAATGAATCTTGCAGTGAAGTTATAGTTTGACATTGGAGCTTCTTTTGATGTAGCCCCATCGAAATATTCTGAAGTATATTTATTGGTGTTAGAGGAGTAGTAGTCCAGTTGTTTATTGACTTCCTCATCTCTCATTCTTATCCGTTCTAATTTTAAATCCTGTAAGGCATTTTTTATTGTTTCGTCTGATAACATTACCAACTCCTATCTAATAGTGTGAATCTTCCTCGTCTTATTGGGTAGCGATTGATAACGAAGTATCTTGTTTCATCGCAAGTATGATCGTGAAGCCCATCTTTTTTTGGTTTCAATTTAAGTTCTTTACCGTCATCTTCTGGATAACTGTAAGCTTCATAATCATCTATTGAGTTTACACACTTCTTATGGACGTGGAACTTCCGTTCACCGTTCGCATTTTCCATAAAACTTCTAACATGTTCAATACCTGCTGGGATGTCCTTGGAGACTTTATCTCTCTTGTAATGTACTTTTATCCCATGCCTTTTAAATATTTCTATATCTCCGATACCTGACCCACCTATTGCTGTACCTGCTGGATCTCCGAAGTATTTAATAACTCTGTAAGGTTTTGCCAATATTCTTCTGGCAAGAACCTCTGTTTTTATATTTGTTTCGTGAGAAATCTCATCTATCTTATAAATGTGATCTCTTGAATCAGTTTGATACCATCCGACGGCAGGCATCCTATACCCAAAGTCAATAGAACAGTAAGTTGGTAGGTCTGGATCGTAGGGGAAATCACCAACATCCAAATACCTATCAAATGGATAGACCTTGCCTGCATACGTTGTAAACTTAGCACCATACTCTTGATCGAATGATTCCTTTGTTAGATTTCTCTTAACTGACAGCAGGAACTTATCTCTCTTCCCACCAGGATAGACATGTTGATTAACCCATGATGGTGCTTGATAAGAGAACCAATCAGGGTCTTTCTGTCCTAAGACATACTTATCATATATATGATTATACCCTTTTGGCGTGGTTATGAATATCCCTTCCCCACGTCTATCTGCCAAAGTTGGCTGTAAGAGTTCATCCCAAATGACCTTCTTCATCCTTGCAGCCTCATCCATTACTACTTTGTCTAATCCCTCTCCAATAAGAGAATCAGGATTCTCAGCACTTTTAGCATGGAGGGTTGACCCCCAAGCTGTCTCTAAATACTTCTCCCCTTTACGATTAGACTTAGCCCTTATATTCATCTTCTCATTGTGAACACAAGTCTTCCAGACCTCTCGAAACACTAAGTCTGTAAGATTATGGTTAGGGGCTACAATCCAAGACCTTGTTTCAGGTAAAGACATCGTAACCTCCAACTCTTTAGCAGCAGATAGCGTCTTCCCAAACCTTCTTCCACAGACGTACGCTCTATAAGGAGCATACTCTTCTGGAAAATGAACCTTTTCTTGTCCTCTATGCGGTATGTATCCTGTGAATTTAAACCACTCTTTTTTGTATTCACAGTGTTGTTCCCAATTTTTCACGCCTCTTTAACACCTAAACTAACATTTTGTTTCATATAATGTTGTATTATACAAGTATATTGGAACTTTATGATTATGTGTATGTTTAAGACGCTAATTAAATACTCGCAGGAGGCTAAATTGACAGAAGAAAACAAGACCGCAGAACTCAATGAAGAGGTTAACAAGGGTGGTAAAGATTATGTTCCAAGAGACAAGTATAATGATACCAAGGAAGCACTAAAGGTAGCAAACGAAAAGTTGTTACAGATTGACAACGATGCTGAAAAAGCACGAGTTAATAAGCTTTCTGAGGATGGGGAATTTCAAAAGGTCATAGAGGCTCAGAAAAAAACTATCGAATCATTACAACCTCAAGTTGATGATTGGAACAACTATAAATCTAAAGAGAAAGAGAGTTTGTTAGGGAAGTTACCCGAAGAAAAACGGGAAGCCTTTAAGGATACTTCAATAACGGTTCTCAGAGAAGTTGTTGCGATGCAGACGAAGACAGTTGAAATTGATCAGGACAATTTACAGGGTAGAGGAAAAGCTCCCTACAAGAATCTCGGTGAATTAGCTACTGCCTTTGGTACAGGAAAGATTACTCAGGCTACCTATAAAAAGGAAGCTTTGAAGTTTAGACCAGAGAAAGGTTTGTATTAATTAATGAAAGACCTGAAGAATGTAAACAAGAAACCAACTGACCTTGATGGATTCAACCCTGATAAAGAGGGTAGAGTCTCAACGGGTACTATAGGTGGTGAAATGGTTTATGTATGGGATGATAAAGAAGTTATCTCTGATTCTGATGGTTTTGGTATGTTAGTTGGTAAACAGGAAATCCCTGGTAGGTTAAAATTTAACCAATCTATCCCTTTGGATCGTTTTAATAAAATTTTCAAAGGAGAATAAATTATGGCTGCTGGAGATATTAGTTATTATGCTGGTTCGTTAGTAGAAAGAATTGTAATTGCAGAGGCGTTAGTAGCGTTATCTGATGCGAATGTTATGTTGCCTCTCGTTACCTCTAAAGGTTTTGATGCTGCAAACACTATTTCATTTCCAAAATGGAATTTAGGAACTAATAAGATAACTGCAAGTGATGTGTCACAGTCCGATCCTGGAACTGACGCTGCTGCTGTTCTTATTGATTCAGAAAAGAAAACCTTAACACCTGCTCGATATAACTTTTATATTCCTCTTTTTGATGACTCAACTGATTCATCTGAAGAAGGCGATATTAATGTTACATTAGGTCGTTTAGGTGCGAATGCTATGGGTGCGAAGATTGATAATCTCATTTGTGCGAAGTTTGATAGTTTCTCAGCGTCTAACGATGTTGGTACTTCAAGTGTTGCTATAAGTGTGGATAATTTCTTTGAAGCTATTGCATTGCTCAAAACTGCTGGTGCTATGGGAACTTATCGAGGTGTATTTGACCCACGACAGATTTGGGGAGCTTATGGTCTTTCAAACGACCTTATTACTTCTCAACAGTTTGGTGGGACACCTGATAAATCAAATGAAATGCTTACGACTGGATTTATTGGAAGTATAGCTGGAATACCTATTTACACAAGTAGGGAAACCACAACTGCCACAACTGCTACTAAGGCTGGAATCTTTGGTGATGGAGCTTTAGCTTTTGGTTATGTCAATCCTCTTATTAGGTTCGAGCCTGAGAGAGAAGCTAAGAAACAGCGAACAGACTATGTGTTCTCTGCTAATATGGCTACTGATATTTACCAATCTACCTACGGGTGTCAGGTGTGGACTAAAACAAGTGCTGCATAAGGAAACTTATAGGAGACTATGAATAAAGTTATGATAGGAGTGGCTACTTACAATGGTCACTCCTATTGCCGACCTAAGTTTATTGATAAACTAAAGGTTATATCAAAAGGTCACGAGGTGATCATAGTTTGGAACTCTTCATGGAAAGAGGACAAACAGGGTATTAAGGAGTATGAACAAGCAGGGTTCAAAGTTATCTCTTTAGCGGAGAATAAGGATGAACAGGGTGTTGAGCTTCTTGCCCGAAAACAGAATGTTATTAGAGATTGTTTTTTGAAATCCGATTGCTCTCATCTATTAATGCTTGAGAGTGACAATATAGTAAGTGATGGATGTATTGACCAACTCTTAGAACATGATGTTGAAGTAGTTACAGGTCTTTATTTTGTCCAATCCGTTCAAGAGATTATCCGTCCAGTTAGTGATGTTGTTAAGCAACACCCTAAGTATGAGGAAATGGGTGGTTTCGATGTTTCTCTTATTATCCGTCAATGTCCTATCCCTACAATATGGGGTATATTTGGCTGTGAGATATTTGAGAATATAGAAAACCCAACTTCAAGTGCTATGAGATGTTGGACTTTAACAGACTATATAGACTACAAACAAGGCGGTCATAGGTTAGTGCCTATATTTGCAGCAGGTGTCGGGTGTGTCTTATTCAATAGAAGAGTTATTGAGTTAGTTCCTTTCCGTAGTCAGAATGTAGAAGATCCAAATGAAAAGCAATTAACTGATTTTATTTGGTATCACGAAGCTTGGAGACACGGGATAACATCTTATGTCGATATTGAATGTTTAGTTCAACATTACCACAGGCAATCTGCTGGTCTTGGAAACTTTAATAAGTGGTTCAGGGCTGATACGATGGAGAGGAAAGTTGAGTTGGAGTGATGTAACTATAGCTGGGGAGGTAGATGTGAAATCTATCAATGAGTTGGCAGGTAAACATGAAGGAGAAATCTGCTACATAGTAGGTAAAGGTATTTCCCTTTCTTATATCACTAAGGATTACTTTCAAGAAGGTGTAGTCCTAACTTTGAATCAAGCTATTGATTTAATTGAACCTCTTGAGTTGAGTAATAAGATTTACTCCATGCAGAAAGACCATATTGTCTCTCCAGACACAAAATATCCCATTCTTATACACAAGTTTGAATCTGTGGATGAGATTGGAGAGCTTGATAACGATTTCTATTTATTTGACAATACAGAATTTGGCTTAAGATGGTCAAACCCAAGTATTATGACTGCTATAAAGATTTCTCAGCTTATGGGTTGTAAAAAGAACAAGATGATTAGTTTTGATGCTTTAACTCATGGGGACACAAGGAATACTATGGGTAAGGCTTGGGATGACTACAAAGTATATAGGCGTTTCGCAGGCGACTTATTAAATGGTGTTGAATGGATAACACCAAAGGAGAGAAGATGAGCATTAACTCGACACTACAACAACTTTACTTACTTACTTATCCACTTACGAGTAACAATATTAATACACAACTTTTCAATGACTTGGGCAATCCTCCTCTTTCTTACACGGGCAGTTTAAATCATAGATTGAGATTATTTTCAGAAAACATAAATTTATTTAGAATCGAATCGACAGGCGATTACATAAGAATTAGCGATGGGACATTTATATATTAGGGGGTTGGAATGGGATACACAGATGTAGCAGTAACAAAGGCACAATTAGAATTTAACGCAGTAACAGCAGGGACTAAGACTAATAGTAAGTCTTTAGTGACAAACTCTTCAGGTTACATGGATAAGGTAACAGCAGTCGAGTTGCAATTAAACGATACTAATAATTCAGACACATTAGCATTATGGTGGAATGAGGATGATACTTCAGACAGAACTTTAGCCTTTAAGGTGAACGGTGGTAACGCCACTTTAGATTTAACGGCAGGTGGGACAAATGCGTTCAATAGTAAAATTCTTGGTACTTTAGCAGACGCAGGCACAAACGCAGTAGCTTACGGTCAGCGAATTACCCACACCACATCAGGCACAGCAGTTGCAGGATTTGGAACGGGCATTGAATTTGAACTTGAAGAAAATGACGGTACGAATAGGGTAGCAGGCTCGATTGATGTATTATGGACAGATGCCGGGGAAGGTTCAAATGCTGATGCTGATATGGTATTTAATATCATGTTTAATGATGCAGGTGCATCAGAAGCAATGAGAATCAGGAGTAATAAAAATCTTGAATTATCAGCATCTTTGGTTGTGCCAGCAACAAAGAAAGTATTTCTTGATGGCGGTGGACATACTTCATGGTCAGAATCAGCAAGTGATGTAGCATCACTAATCGTCGGCGGCGTTGAAGCCCTAACAATCAAGGAAGCAACTAATATAATTGTGGGTATCCAAAATGCGAGTCCAGAAGCGTGGCATGCAGTTTGGACAGCGTTACAATTTGGTGGGAATGGTGCATTATTTGCAGAGATGGCACAAGGAACAGGGAAACTCATAAACTTGTCTCAAAATATCTATAATGATGGAGTCTACAAATATATCAACACAGATGAAGCGAGTAGATATTCCCAAGCAAACGGAAAGCATAATTTTTATGTAGCAACATCAGGGACAGAAGATACAGATATTGCAGGCAATGAAACTCTTGCCCTCACGATAGGGAATGATGCGAGTTCAGCCTTCGGTGGTCCGGTGTTCATTCCAGAGATGACCACACCCACACCGATCTCCGCACATATTTCCGTTTACGGAAAATCAGACGACTTAGCGTATTGGCAGGATGGTGGCGGAGTTGAGCATAATCTGACTTATTCGGATTATGCAGGGCTTGGCATGGATACTTCTACAGGATTCACTATTGATCTTGTTGATTTATTTCACAAGTTTGAATTATTCGACCATGATATGCCTGAACGTGTTAGTAATGGCGTATTTGGATCAAATCATATCGTTTTAGGTGCAACAGCCGACTATAAAATATTGATTAATAGTTCATTCAGTGCTGCGGCAGCAAGTAAAGAATTTGTCGGGCGAGTTTATTGTATTGGGGCTGCTTTAGGTGGTGAGATTGCAGGGATTACGGGAGCAACTCCTGGGGTTGTCTCTACCGATTCAGCACACGGATTATCAAATGGCAACAAAGTTAAATTAACCGGTAATGCAATGGTAGAGGCTATGGATAAGTTATTTATCGTTGCGAATGTAACAGCCACAACCTTTGAATTAACAGACGACGAGGGAGTTAATGTCGCTACTGGTGGATACACTGGGGCAGATACTAATGGTACTGTTCACCTGGCCACAGAGACATCAGCACACTGGCACAGAAATAGCTCAGGGACAGCAATTGGTAATGTTAGTGGACATGATATTTTCTCAGCAACAATAAGTGAGACACTTGAGTATTACATTAAGAATAAAACAGATGCAAATAACGCGACATTTGATACTACTCACATGAGCATCGAGAGGTTATAATATGAACGGAATGATACAGACAGGAAATCACGGCACAGTCAGTCGTGGCGGAGTGGAAGGTAATATCCTCACAGCAACGAATCAGATTAATCGTACACAGGCAGAGTTGGATGGATTCAATTCTGAATTGCCTGATTTGGATACAGCTTTGGGGTTGGCTACGGCTGATCTTATTGATCCAACGGGTGCGGTAAATGAGGCACAGACTAATTTGGATGAAGCTGAGGGAGATGATATTACCATAGCCCAAACAGCTTTAGACGAGGCAAACGCTATACTCGAACCATTCCAGACGGCTTATGACGAAGCTAATCAAAATTACACAAGCAAACAGGGTGAGATCACAGGGAGTGAATCACGGCTTGTTGGATACAATGAAAGTAAAACACTATGGGAGAGTTACCTTTGAAAGAAAAGAAGTTAGAAGACATGACACCACAAGAAGCATTGGAAGTATTGATTTCTATATGTACTAATGAGAATGTCAGTCTAAATTTTAACCATAATAATGTATTAAGACACTCAATAGATATGTTAAGGAAAGAATTCGATGAAACCAAAAAAGATAAATGAACGGGATATAGGACTTAAAGACGGCAAGGACATAAGTTTAAGCCATTTAAAAGGTAGGCACAAGAGAGTGATGCCTGAAGTGCCTTTGGAGTTTAACGACCATGATTTTGAGTTTAATGGTAGTATGGTTATCTACCTTCCTATGGAACAGATTCGTTGGTATCCAAAGATGCAGGATGCTATTTACGCAATGAAGGACGGAGAGGTACGGGGTGTAGCTTACCCTATGTATTTCCCTCCTACTGACAAGTACTTATTCAATTTGATGATATTTGCCAATCAAGAGGTTGATGTTGTTGAATTGAAGTATTGGTCTTACGGTCACAATGAATTGTATTCTTTGGGTACTCAAGAGTTCTCAGCTAATATGATGCTTGGTAAGCCTGTAAGTCCCGTCGAACTTGGCAAAGTTTGAAAAAAACAATTAGACGTTTAACAAAAAGGGTTTTAAAAGACCTTGATTGTTATAGTGAAGATGCCGTAAATTTAGTCATGGAGACAGGCGAAGTTGAAAGCGGATTTCGACATTTAGAACAGATTCGTGGTAGGGCTTTGGGCTTTTTCCAGGTAGAACCGAATACCGCTTTTGATATTTGGGAAAACTATGCTATGATGCGTCCTCGCTATAGAGAAGTCTTGATGAGATACGGATTTGATGAGACAGACATGGATTCAGTTACGGGAAACATAAGGGTACAGATTGCACTTTGCCGTCTGAAGTATCGTAGAAAGAAACCACCTATCCCCCATACTTTAGAGGGTAGGGCTGAGTATTGGAAGTTGCACTATAACACAAAACATGGTGCTGGTACGGTTAAACATTATTTAGAGGTTAATGGAGGCTAAAGAATGAACGGGATTCCGAGAAACGAGAATGGTGAGATAAATGAAGATGAGTATAGGGAAAAGCTTTGGTATGCTGTAAAGTATATTGAAGAGAAGTTCCCTCAAGTGATTAGTGATGTGAAAAAGAACTCTACGTTCATCCTAAGATTAAAGGTGGCAGGTGGGATAATTAGTACAATATGTATTGCTCTCTTTAGTATATGGAGTGTTTTAGCCTAAATTAAGGAACATTTTATGTCCTGTCAAGTTGAATGTCCTAAATGTAAAAGTGAAGAATGGTCTCCGAGTGGCTATCGTGAGTTAAAACACGGTAAAATGAAAAGAGTTAAGTGCGAATGTGGATACTTATACTCCTTCCCAATAGAGAATCATATGCCTAAGATATTGTTTCTTGATATAGAAACTGCACCGATGAAAGCTGATGTTTGGGGTTTATGGAAACAAAACGTTGGTATTAATCAACTTAACCAAAATGGTTATGTTTTGTGTGTCTGTGGGAATATGAATGGTAAGAAGCTTGAGGTTTCTTTACCTGAGTTTAAGTTGTACCACAGAGAGCCAGAGAATGACTATAAAGTTATTTGTGAGGTGTGGGAGTGGTTAGATGAGGCTGATATTATTATTGGTCACAATATATGGGACTTTGATTTAAAGACTTTAAATGGAAGGTTTTTATTTCATGGTTTGTTACCACCGTCACCGTATAAGTTTTTTGATACATTGAAAACTGCAAGGTCGAAGTTCAAGCTTCCATCTAATAAGTTGGATTATATTGCTCAATTCTTAGGAGTTGGTAAGAAGATGAAGACAGGTGGACATGAATTGTGGACTGGTTGTACAGAAGGCGATAAAAAGTCTTGGAAGAAGATGATTAAGTATTGTCACCATGACGTAGATATTCTTATTGATGTCTATAACAAGCTCTTGCCTTGGGCAACCAATCATCCGAACATGGCATTGTTTGGTGGTACTTGCAAGAACTGTGGTTCTGATAATCTTGAGCCACTTGAGAAGACTGTAAAGACAAATGTAAACGAGTTTAAAGCTTACAGATGTGAAGATTGCGGTCATATTATGAGAGATAGAAAAGCGGTTAAAGGTAATGATGCCTTAACCTCAGTAATTTAGGAGATAGTATGGAATGGATTTTAGCAAAATTAGGTATTGAGGCAGTACAGTACGCCATGTTTGGTGTCGGTGGTGTCATTATAGCTTGGGCTTTAAAAAGAATCCCTAATGATGTTATTAAAGCTAAGTTCGGTGCGTTTATGTATGGTGCAGGAGTAACTTGTACACTTGGCTTGACTAAGTGGAAATGGACAAAGAAGTTCTGGAATAAGCTAATAGAACCTTGGGCTATTGATGTTATTGATAATATTATAGTTACGGGTGTATCTAAGTTTGTAGAAGGGTTACGATCGGATAATGATTAGTGGCTTTCGTGAAAAAGCAGAGTACCTTTGTGACTCCTGTAGAGATCCTAAGAGCAATGCGAGAGTATTTACATGGAAGCTTAATATCACGGAAGAAGAACTGGAAATATGTCAAAAGTGTGCCGAAAGAGAAAGCGGAAAGAAATATATTAAGAGGTTGATAAATGGCTGATTATTGTACACATAGAGATTTAAAGGATGTTTACCCACATCTTGATGAGTTTGATTCAAAGACGGCTGTCTATAATTGGGTAGTTAGTTCGGGTGACTTAAAGATTGCCAATGATAGTGGGCTTGTTACTCAACTTTTCGCTAACGGTGCTGATCTTGGTGCTGCACAAGCTAATGTCGGTGCTACTGATGCTGAAGGAGAGTGGTTTTATGACTCTGCTATAGATGCTTGTTACTATTACACGTCTTCAGATCCTAATGATCTTCTTATGGAGAGTGGCGATGACTTTGCGACTATTATTGCTCGGTACATTACGAACGCCTCCTACTACTTGGATTCTGCATTGAATAGTGTTCTGCCAAGGGAACAATTTAAGAACGCTGACGGGACTTACGATTATGTGATTATAAGACTCGCCTCTCTCCTTGCTGTTTACTTTATGATCATAGCTGACGACCCTGAGAACCCAAAGGCTACAGCTTTAAAGACTGAAGTTGACGAAACTATTGATGGGTTGGTTAATGGAAGGATTAAGTTAGCCAAGGATGTTACTTCTGACGCTTCACAAGGGGTACTGAGGACGATTACTCACACAAGTGGGAAGATGTTACCAGTTGACACAAGAGGGGCTTATACGGGCGTATATGACAAGATTAAGATTAAGATTACAACAGCAGGTGCTTTAAATGTTGGTAAGTTTACGACTTCTATAAAATCTTCTACAGGCTTGAAGACTACTGATTTAACGCCTTTAGCTATTAATGGAGATTACCAAGAGCTTGCTGGAGGGCTTGAGATTAGGTTCGCTGCTGATTCTGCTGATACAACAACTTGGGCTGTTGCTGCCAATGATGAGTGGGAATTGGAAGTGTACGGTGTGAATGAAGAAGTTGATAGAGGTAGACCGCGAACTATTAGGGCGACGAGATGACTGTTACTTTCACTAATATTTGGTGGGAAAAGATAATAAAAATTATCCGAGGGTTCTTGGATGATGAGTTTAAAGGTGTTATGGCTGTTTACACGGGTACTAAGAAGCCCGAAGGTGGACAGTTTATTCAGATAGTCCCCA
>Ga0233428_1002946_pt1 | contig 15168 bp, 14 predicted proteins | sample SI_118_April2016_4_FD_179890 | JGI IMG/M metagenome (GOLD analysis project Ga0233428, IMG submission 179890) | Seawater microbial communities from Saanich Inlet, British Columbia, Canada - SI_118_April2016_120_MG | ecosystem: Environmental > Aquatic > Marine > Inlet | place: Canada: British... | reverse complement strand
CAATAGCCACCAATCCTAAGCCAGACTGGTTTGATCTCTTCAACAATGCGATTAGCGATCGAAACCGTGCAGTCTTCATGAAAAGCGCCGTGATTGCGAAAAGAACCCAAATACAGTTTCAGAGATTTGCTCTCCACGATCTCGGCACTGGGTACATAATCAATCACAATATGCGCAAAATCCGGCTGGCCTGTCACCGGGCAAAGCGAGGTAAACTCAGGACAAGTGAAACGAATGAGATAAGGTGTCTCGGCTTGGGGATTAGCAACTTTCTCTAATTTTGCTTCTTCAGGGCTGGCTGGCAAATTAGTCGCGCTACCCAGTTGACCAAGGTCATTGTAATCAGTCGGCGACATGGGCTTATATATCCTCAGGTAAAGTGAAAACTGAAAGGTCAGTACCCCGTTATACCCAGTGGATCAGAGAAAAAGCCATACAATTCTCGGCGAGACAAAAAAAAGCCGGCGCGAGGCCGGCTTAAGTTGTGCTCTTGAGGGAACTTGAGATAAATTCATTTTTCAATGTTTTCATCTTAAGTTTGTGTATGATGACACAGATAAATAATTTGGTCTGTGATCCACATCACTTAGGTATATTTATTTTGGGACTATTGTTTTTGTAAAGGATCGAACGTGAGTGAAAATGATTTAGACGATTATAAGTTACTGCAAGCCCAGAAACGGTTTCTGGGTGAGATCGAACAAGGCATTCGGCTCGCCAACCGTGAGTTGATCCACAAGAAAATCCCAGAATTGAATAAGGATTCGATCCTCTCATTTGCTGTGGCGGTTGGACGCTTACGCGCAACCTATTTGGAGATGGCCGTCAACATGTCAGTCGGCGAGCACGGTGATCCGCCGGACCAGTCATATATCGATGAATTACACCGCAAACGGCAGATGTTTGAAGAGGCCAGGATTGCCTTTGAAGCCCTGCGCGATGCCATCGAAAAAGGTTATATCGACGTCGAAGATCTGCAATAATACTTGGAAATCCTGGAAAATCTGCAAATGTAGTTATATAACCCAGGGTTCATCACACTTGTGCAATGACTTATTTATGCTCGAGTGCCTTACGCCCCGACTCAGTTAATTTGCAGACCAGCCAATCAGGCTTGATCGGATTATTGAACCACGGCTCGACCCAACCTTGCTTCAGGCAGGAATTTACCGTGCGTGAACTTATTTTTTGCCCCTCGTGGTCAAATAACGGGAGTTTTCCACCCGCTTGCTCTAAACCGCGTTCCAGCCATCTAAACTGCACACCGCTCGGTTTACCGCCAATCGCATCGTCTTCATTGTCTTTAGTCTGTACGTCCACAGCCTGCCCTCCGTTGAACGTTAGCGAAATTTTGCGCATATTAAATTAAAATGACGAAAAGTCCAAATCTTGGTGATAAGGAGATCAGTATGGCGGATCCAATTGCGACAAAATTACTCTACGTGACAGCGGGCTCACCGGAGGAAGCGACTAAAATTGCGACCACCTTGGTTGAGCAAAAGCTTGTTGCCTGTGCCAATATTCTTGCGCCGGCGACGTCAATTTATTGTTGGGAAGGCAGCATTGAAACAGCAACCGAAACCGTCTTTGTATTAAAAACCAAAGCCGGTTTAGTCGATCAGACGATCGCCAAAATCACCGACCTTCACAGTTATGATTGCCCCGCAGTGGTTGCTTTAGACATTCAGACTGGCAACCAGGAGTTTTTAAACTGGATTAACAGCAATACAAAATAACCTATTGTTATAATTATATTTTATTTTATTTATATAGAAATAACATTAAGTATTTAAAACTTTCATTGAAATAGATGCTGCAGCCTGAGCAGCTATACCTTCGCCTCTTCCTGTGAAGCCTAATTGTTCTGTTGTCGTGCCTTTGACGTTTACCTGCTCAAGATCGATATTGAGGACCGTTGCGATGTTTTTTCGCATCTGCTCACGATGCGGTCCAATCTTCGGTGCCTCACAAATTATCGTCAGATCAACATTGGCAATGTGCCCGCCTCGATCAGAGACTTCTTTTCCGGCGCGGGCCAAAAATATATCGGAGGACACATCTTTCCACTCAGGTTCACTCGGCGGGAAAAACACCCCAATGTCCCCGGCACCAACGGCACCCAACAATGCATCGGTCAGCGCATGAAAGGCGACATCCGCATCAGAATGTCCTTCAAGAGCTTTCTCAAACGGAATTTCAACGCCACATAGTATGACCGATGCGCCATCTGTAAACCGATGGACATCAAACCCGGTTCCAACACGCGTCATTAATCGATCTCCCTGTAGCGCTAAATAGTGCTCACCGCGTTCAAAATCAGCGGCGGTGGTAATTTTAAAATTACTTTCACTGCCCTCTAGGATTGCCACCTCAATGCCGTTGGCTTCTGCAATAGCCGCATCATCGGTTAAAGCCTGCCCAGCAACAGCTTGGTGAGCCGCTAATATCTTATTGTAATCAAAGGCCTGGGGGGTTTGAGCCCGCCATAAATTGGTCCGGTCAACGGTATCTGTAATAACATTATCTGTGCTGCGTTTCAGCGTATCAGCCACCGAAACACCTGGAATGACGCCCATTTCCCCGCTATCGAGTGCGGCTAACAACCGGTCGATCGTTGCATGATCAATAAAGGGGCGTACCGCATCATGGATCAGGACATATTTTGGCGGGGCGTCAGCAAAGCTTTCGAGGCCAAAACGCACCGAATCTTGTCGTTCAGCACCGCCAAATACGGGTGGCAACAAATTTAATCCTGCTATGGCAGCAGCGTAGAGATCTTGGTCATCCGGATGGATAACCGCCCGTATCTCGGATATGCGAGGGTGAGATTGCAAAGTCTCAACAGAACGGGCGAGGAGGGAGCTGCCCGCTAAATCCAAGTATTGCTTTGGAGTTTCGCCGCCGAATCTATGGCCTCGTCCTGCCGACACAATTAAAACAACACATTGCGATGCCGTATTAGATTGGCTGTGACCTTCCGTTTTGATCCCTGAATTCATTGTTTTTGTTTGTCCAAGCTCGATTAGGCTAATATCAATAGAGGAACTAAGCTAGAATAGAACCTCAAATTTGCAAGTGTTTTGCCCCAAGTTAAGTCTTCGGCTATAAAGCGATATGGATTTTACCTTACTCAAGATAACCGCTCTGCTCTCTTTGATCCCGGCGTCGGTGCTGACCTTTAGGCGCACCCCACAAAAAGACATGGTCTTTTGGTCGGCGGTCGCGGTAGCGCTTTTTGGCACGATTGTTTGGGTTTATATCCGTCAATCAGCCGGCTGGCATACCGGGCTTTCAACTGCGCTTTGGTTGACGGTCGCGTCGTGCCTGATTGTTTATGTGGTGATTGCGCTTTTTACCGACGATGGCTGGCGCTTAACCGCCATACTTTTTCCGTATTTATTGATTTTAGGGATTTTAGCTGTCGTTTGGAGTCAAGTTCCCGAGCAACCCTTCGTCGGCAATGCGCCGCTGGCCTGGATCGGCACTCATATCGCGGTGTCTGTGGCAACCTATGCAATGATAACCCTAGCTGCCGTAGCAGCCCTGGCAGCCACATTGCAGGAACGCGCGATTAAATCCAAAAAACGAACACGAGTGTCGCAGCTCTTACCGTCAGTTGCCGGTAGTGAAGGGCTTTTAGTGCGGCTTTTGATCGCCAGCGAAGTCGTTTTAGCCATCGGCTTGATTACCGGCATGGCGACGCTTTATATGACGACCGGACAATTTCTGATATTTGACCACAAAACCACCCTAACCATGCTGGTTTTCGTGATCGTAGGTGTGATCTTGTTTATTCATTTTCGTTCCGGTATTCGGGGGCGCTTCGCTACCAGGATCGTCCTTCTCGCCTATCTATTGCTGACATTAGGATATCCCGGCGTAAAATTCGTCACCGATATTCTGCTCGCATCCTAAGCAAAAGCTTAAATTTCCCCTAAATAACCCACATTTTTGTTGCGTTTTTTGCCTTTTTGCCTAATAAGTATGCAAAATTCAGGAAGAAGTGGCATGACGATTAAAATTGGCTCAATTGAGCTAGAAAATAACGTTATTTTAGCCCCGATGTCTGGCGTGTCTGACATGCCGTATCGTAGGCTGGCTAAACGTAACGGAGCAGGTTTGGTGATCTCAGAAATGATCGCCAGCCAGGCGATGATCTATGCCAACCGAAAAACCATGAAAATGGCCAGCAATTGCGCCGAAGAATTTCCCATGGCCGTGCAGCTTGCCGGCTGTGATCCTAACCTTATGGCCGAAGCTGCAAAACTCAACGCCGATCGTGGGGCCGCTATTATTGATATCAATATGGGCTGCCCGGTTAAAAAGGTTACCAAAGGTCATGCGGGCTCCGCTTTGATGAAAGATGAAAAGCTCGCTGGGCAAATAATTGAAGCGGTCGTTAAAGCCGTCGATTTACCCGTGACGCTCAAAATGCGGACCGGCTGGGATGAGACCAACCGCAATGCGCCGTCTTTGGCGGTAATCGCCGAAAATGCTGGTATTCAAATGCTCACGGTTCATGGCCGCACACGCAACCAACTCTATAACGGCAAAGCTGATTGGCGCTTTATCCGCAAAGTCAAAGACGCGGTCTCCATTCCGGTTATTGGCAATGGTGACGTTAACAAAGTTGAGGATGCGACAGCGCTCTTGGAGCAATCCGGTGCTGACGGCGTGATGATTGGTCGCGGCTCCTATGGCCGACCGTGGTTCATTGGCCAAGTTGATCATTTTTTGAAAACCGGTGAACGCCTAGCGGATCCGGACATTGCCTTTCAATTTAAAACTGTAACCGCTCATTATGATGAATTGCTTGTCCATTACGGCACCGAGCGGGGCTTAAGAACAGCCCGCAAGCATATTGGCTGGTACAGCAAAGGCTTGCCAGGATCGGCAGCTTTCCGTGAAAAATTCAACGGCATAAACGAGGTTGCTGAGGCCAAATCAGCCCTTGATGATTTTTATCTAGCCCTACTTGAAAGACAAGCGGCCTAGAAAACCCAAAGCGAGAAACCAGGATGCCCCTTAACGGAGATGTACTCGACGTTAATACCGAGAACATTTTAAACGCTCTCGATTCCACGGTGGTGGTGATCGATGCGGACGGCAATATTGCCTATCTCAACAGTGCTGCCGAACAGTTTTTCGCCGGCAGTCTGGCCCAACTGCAAGGCCATGCGATTGGGGAATTGCTGCCGCCGGACAGCCCGTTAATCACCTTGGTAAAACAAGTGCAGAAAACCGGCAGCAGTGTGTCCGATTACGGTCTCATGCTTGATACACCTCGCATCGTAAAACAGCTGGTGAATGTTCAAGTGACAGCGCTCGCCGATACTCCAGGTTCAGCCATCCTGACCATATTTGAGCGTTCGATTGTTGATAAAATTGACCGCCAACTAACCCACCGAAATGCCGCGCGCTCGGTGACCGCGATGTCAGCTATGTTAGCCCATGAAGTTAAAAACCCACTTTCCGGCATTCGCGGTGCAGCTCAATTATTGGAGCAAGGGGTTGGTGAAGAAGATCAACAGCTAACCCGCCTGATCTGTGATGAGACCGATCGCATTTGTGCATTGGTTGATCGAATGGAAGTGTTTTCTGATCAGCGACCGCTCGACCGGGAGCCGGTGAATGCGCACAAAGTCCTGGAACGGGTGCGCCAAATTGCGCAAAACGGCTTTGCACGCAACATCCGCATCATCGAAAATTATGATCCTTCATTGCCGCACATCGATGGCAATCACGATCAATTGGTGCAGATCTTTTTGAATTTGGTAAAGAATGCGGCTGAGGCAGCACATCCAAGCAATGGCGAGATCGTCTTAAAAACGGCATATCAGCATAGTGTTCGATTTGCCGTGCCTGGCAGTACGTCGCGCACCCATTTGCCTTTGGTGATCAGCGTGCAGGACAATGGAGAGGGTATTCCGGCTGATCTTCAGGACCATTTGTTCGATGCCTTTGTGACTTCAAAAACCAATGGATCAGGACTGGGCTTGGCTCTCGTTGCTAAAATCGTCGATGACCATGGCGGTGTTATTGAATTTGACTCCCAGCCGGGCAAAACAATATTTCGCGTCATCCTGCCAATGTCGACCGAAATACCAGAGCAGGATTAAGAGGGGCAGGATTAGGACATGAACAAAAACAGTTATTTTATCAGGGAGTATACACCTTGAGTATTTCAACAATTTTAGTAGCCGATGATGATGGCGCTATTCGGACGGTGTTGAACCAAGCGCTAGGCCGGGCCGGCTATGATGTTAGAACCACGAGTAACGCGGCAACTTTGTGGAAATGGGTCAGTGAGGGCGAGGGCAATCTGGTTATCACGGACGTTGTAATGCCCGATGAGAACGGGCTCGATCTCCTGCCTCGCATCAAAAAAATTCGTCCAGAATTAGAGGTCATCGTGATGAGTGCGCAAAATACGCTGATGACAGCGGTTAATGCGACCCAGCGCGGTGCCTTTGAGTATCTTCCGAAACCCTTCGATTTAACAGAGCTGCTTCATGTTGTTGAGCGCGCCCTGCAATCGGCGCAAAGCAGTGGTGGCACGCGAAACCGGGATGGAGATGCGGATGGTGACGAGCAATTGCCGCTCATTGGCCGCTCATCCGCGATGCAGGAGGTTTATCGCTCCCTGGCCCGCCTGATGGGCACCGATCTGACGGTATTGATTACAGGTGATTCTGGAACCGGCAAAGAGCTTGCCGCCCGGGCGCTGCACGATTATGGCAACCGGAAGAACTTTCCGTTCGTGGCTATCAACATGGCGGCAATCCCGCGCGAGCTAATCGAAAGCGAGCTTTTTGGCCACGAGAAGGGCTCCTTCACCGGCGCTACCGCCCGCTCAACCGGACGCTTTCAACAAGCCGAAGGGGGCACGCTGTTCTTAGACGAGATCGGCGATATGCCGGCGGAAGCCCAAACTCGATTGCTTCGCGTGTTGCAGGAAGGTGAATACACAACAGTTGGCGGCAGGACACCGATCCGCACCAATGTCCGCATTGTTGCCGCCACGCACCGGGATTTGACCCAGCTCATCCGCCAGGGATTATTCCGGGAAGATCTTTATTACCGCCTTAATGTGGTACCGATCCGCATGCCACCGCTCCGAGAGCGCCGTGAAGATATCCCCGAACTGGTAAAACATTTCTTAGCCCAGTCGGCCGAAGAGGGATTGCCTTGGAAGATCGTTGATGGTCAGGCTCTTGAGCGCCTGCAAACCTATCATTGGCCGGGCAATGTCCGCGAACTTGAGAACGTAGTGCGGCGACTGGCAGCGCTTTATTCCCAAGAAACTATCGGCATCGATGTGATCGAAGCGGAACTCGCCGATGCGGCACCACCAATAAACGAAGAGCGTCCGAGTAACGGTATCAGTGAGGCCGTCGAAGGACACATTCGTGACTATTTTGCAGCGCACCAAGGTGAGTTACCACCGCCCGGCCTCTATGACCGCATCTTGAAGGAGGTCGAACGCCCGCTGATTGCCTTAACCTTGGGAGCAACCCGGGGCAATCAGTTGAAAGCGGCTGATTTATTGGGCTTAAACCGCAACACATTGCGCAAGAAAATTCGTGAGCTAAATATCCCTGTAACACGCACTCCTAAATAGGTTATTAGTGATTAGTCGGTTAATATTGCGTCCGAAGTGTCAGCGCCTTAAGGCGTTAAAAGGATCATCCTGATGAGCGAGCAGACCGCACATATGGCGACCAGCGGTTTTTATCAAACAGTACAAAGTTTGATGAAACGGCTCCGAATCACGCGCGTCCTTGCCGTTGTTGTCGCAGCTGCACTTGCGGTATCGGGATTAGCAACCATCGCTGTTCTGGCTGATTTCTCTCCGCTCGATTCTAATTTGACCACGGTAATCGCTCTGCTCAACCTTGACCTCGTGCTGGCTCTGTTGCTTGGCGCAATTTTAGCCAGGCGCTTGGTGCGAACCTGGATTACTAAGAGATATGGCTCGGCCGGATCGCGGCTGCACATAAAAATGGTGGTGTCCTTCGGTCTGGTGGCCATCATTCCAGCGCTTTTGGTTGTCGCATTTTTAGGCTTATTCCTAAATTTTGGCATGGAAACCTGGTTTAGTGACAGAGTGCGGACCGCTGTTAATGCGTCCAGTGTCGTGGCCCAATCCTATCTGCGTGAGCACCAGCAGAATATCCGCGGCATTGCCTTGGCCATGGCCAATGACCTCAATCGGGCAGCCCCGAGACTAGGACAAAATCCGAGATTGTTTGCCAATGTTGTGTCAACTTTGGCCGACGTGCGTAACCTGTCCGAAGCAGTTGTGGTTAACAGCAGTGGCAAGACCTTGGCACGCTCTCAACTTAGCTTCTCGCTCGGTTTTAATTTCTCAGCCGATCAATTGTTGAAGGGCGTGCTAAACAATCGTCCCGGTGAAGTCCTGATTATTAAAAATAAAAACGAAAATACCGTGCGTGCGGCGGTCAAGCTCGAGGCTTTTGTCGATGCTTATCTTTTGGTCGGCAAATTTGTTGATTCGCAGGTTCTAGCGCATATCGAACAAACAACAGGTGCAGCTAATCAGTATGCTCAACTGGAAAAAAATCGCGACAACCTGCAAATAAAATTTTTATTCGTCTTTGCTCTCGTCGCCTTTCTTTTGGTGCTGGCTGCTATCTGGATCGGCTGGTCAATTGCCTCAACCATCTCGACGCCGATTGGCGAATTGATCGTTGCGGCCGATAAGGTTCGCCAAGGTGATCTATCTGCACGGGTCGAATTCGACAGCGCGAAAGACAAAGATGAGGTCGGCAAGCTAAGTCGTTCATTCAACCGCATGACCGAACAGCTCGATAATCAGCAACAGGGGTTGATTGAAGCCAACCGTCAGCTCGATGAACGTCGACGTTTTACCGAGGTCGTGCTTTCTGGCGTCTCCGCCGGGGTGATCGGTCTTGATCGCGATGGCCGCATTCATTTACCCAACCGATCTGCTTCCGAGTTGTTATCGACCGATCTTGATCAGCATGTAAATGAGCCGCTCGGCAAGTGTGTTCCCGAAATGGCCGCTCTGCTTGACCAAGTCATTAGTAATCCGAACCGAAATGCACAGGGCGAGATCAATGTATCTCGCGATGGGCGCCAACATACCTTAATTGTTTCGGTCGCTGCAGAAACAATTGAACAGGAAATTATCGGCTATGTTGTGACGTTTGATGATGTCTCTGAACTGCTATCCGCTCAACGCAAGGCAGCCTGGGCAGATGTTGCCCGGCGCATTGCCCATGAGATTAAAAATCCGCTAACGCCAATTCAGTTATCGGCTGAGCGCCTTAAACGAAAATACAAAGATGAGATTAAGTCCGATCCAGAGACGTTTTTCATGTGCACCGATACCATTGTCCGCCAAGTTGAAGACATTGGCCGCATGGTGGATGAGTTCTCTTCCTTCGCCCGCATGCCTCAACCAGAGCTTAAAGAAGTTAATCTCACCGAGCTTTGCAAACAAAGCATGTTTCTCGAACGTAATCGTTTTCCAAACATTTCTTATGAAATGAATGATGAAGATACCGAGATCATGATCACGTGTGATCGTCAGCAAATCGGCCGCGCGCTTACGAATGTCCTTAAAAATGCAGCTGAATCGATCTCTGCTGATGCGGCGGAAAGTGTTGATAGTGTTGGCGAAATTCGGCTTAACCTGACCAAAGAGGATAATCAAATAACCTTGACGATCGGCGATAACGGCGGCGGATTCCCGGAAGATTTACTCGACCGCATCGCCGAGCCTTATGTTACAACGCGCGATCGTGGTACAGGATTGGGGCTAGCAATTGCGACCAAAATCATGGAAGATCACAGCGGTGAGATATTACTTCGCAATCAAGACAGTGGTGGGGCAGAGGTCACACTCATTTTTAGAGAACCGACAGGTTAATGATTGAAAATGAGTAGCGGGATTTCTTATTCAAATGAATAATCAAACGAGTTCTTATTAAGCTCATGGCGCACGATATTTTAATCGTCGATGATCAGGACGACATTCGCATGTTAGCGGCTGGTATCTTGGAAGATGAAGGTCATCAGACCCGCGGCGCGCATGATCGTGCAACCGCTTTGGCATCGATCGAATCCAGGCGCCCGAGCCTCGTCCTGCTCGATATCTGGCTCGAGAGCCCGCTCGAAGGTATGGAAATCCTAGAGACGATATGTACCTCCCATCCCACTGTACCGGTGGTTATGATGAGCGGACACGGTAATATTGAAACGGCTGTCTCGGCGATCAATATTGGTGCTTTTGATTTTATTGAAAAACCCTTTACCGCAGATCGTCTCCTCCTCGTTGTTACGCGCGCAATTGAAAATGCCGAGCTCAAACGCGAAAATGCCGAGTTGAGACAACGTGCTGGCGGCGATGTTGATCTCATTGGAAATTCAAATGCGATCAGCCAGTTGCGTCAGTCAATAGAGCGGGTGGCGAGCGCCAATAGCCGGGTTTTAATTACTGGCCCTGCGGGTTCCGGCAAGGATGTTATCGCTCGTCTGCTACACAAGAATTCGACCCGTTCCAGTGGTCCGTTTGTATCGTTGAATTGCGCAACCATGAACCCTGATAATTTCGAGACCAGTCTATTTGGTCGAGAAAGCGCAGATACAGGCAAGGCACCGCGGGAAATTGGCACCTTTGAGCAAGCCCATAATGGCACCTTATTCCTTGATGAAGTCGCCGATATGCCGCTTGAGACTCAAGGCAAAATTGTCCGTGTTTTACAGGAGCAAACTTTTCAGCGCGTCGGAGGGGCAACTTTTATCGAAGTCGATGTTCGAGTGATCGCGGCCGCAACCAAGGACCTTACGGAAAGTATGAGTGAAGGTAATTTCCGTGAAGACTTGTTCTATCGCTTAAGCGTTGTGCCGATTGAAATCCCACCCTTGCGCGATTACCGGGAAGACATTCCGGCGCTGGCAGAGTTTTTTATGACCCAGATGGCAGAGACAACCGGCCGTCCACAGCGCACCTTTTCGGAAGATGCAATCGCAACTCTGCAAGCCTATGGCTGGCCGGGCAATGTTCGTGAACTCCGAAATGTCATTGAGCGCATTTTAATAATGGCGCCCGGCGACGAAAGCGATCAAATCAGATCTGACATGATTCCCGCAGAGGTGAGCCTGGGCAATGCTCAAGCGCAGGGTGGTTTGGACAGCACAGAATTTATGGGTCTGCCGCTGCGTGAGGCGCGCGAAATTTTTGAACGGGAATATCTTGAGGCACAAGTAAGCCGGTTTGGCGGAAATATTTCCAAAACCGCCAGTTTCATTGGCATGGAGCGCTCGGCCTTACATCGTAAACTTAAATCGCTTGGCTTCCAATCTGATGAACGCGCTCAGGCGGCGAATGACTAAGGTCATTTCGGAATAAATTTCCTTCATTTATTATTTAGGCGTTTTGTTGTAAAAGGCTGACCATGAAAGTAATTATTTGCGGCGCCGGGCAGGTTGGTTCCAACATTGCCCGATATTTAGCTCAGGAAGACAACGAAGTAACCGTTGTTGACCAATCGGCTGAATTGACGCGTAAAATCAGCGACACTTTGGACGTCAAAGCCATCAATGGTTTTGCTTCGCATCCGAACGTGCTGGCTCAGGCGGGCGCGGCCGATGCCGACATGTTGATCGCCGTCACCCAGGCTGATGAAGTCAACATCGTTGCCTGCCAAGTGGCGCATTCACTGTTTGACGTCACCACAAAGATCGCGCGTATTCGCCAACAAGGCTATCTTGAAGACAAATGGGCCAATTTATATTCACGCGATCATGTGCCGATTGATGTGGTCATTTCGCCTGAATTAGAAGTTGCGCGCGCAGTTGCTAATCGACTGCAATCGCCAGGCGCTTTTGATATGATTTCCCTGGTCGACGACAAGGTAAAGCTAACCGGTGTTCGCTGCGGTGAAGATTGCCCGGTTGTAAATACGCCGTTGCGTCAGCTCACCCAACTTTTTCCAGATTTAAACATCGTTATTGTCGGCATCGTCCGTGACAACACGGCAATTATTCCAACCGCTGATGATCATATGGTACCGGGCGATGAAGTTTACTTCGTTGTCGACAGCACTCATGTTGATCGCGCAATGGCTACCTTTGGCCATGAAGAATCAGAAGCCCGGCGGATGGTGATATTTGGCGGCGGCAATATTGGTGAATTCCTTGCTGGAGAAATTGAAACCAATCATCCATCGGTGAACCTGAAAGTCGTGGAAAACAATAAAAAACGCGCTGAACAAGTGGCGCGCGGCTTGAAGCGCTCTGTTGTTTTGCAAGGGTCGGTCCTGGATATGGATATATTGGAAGAGGCAAACGTCGCCTCAGCTGAAACCGTCGTCGCAGTCACCAATGATGATGAAACCAATATCATGGCTTCTTTGCTGGCAAAACGCATGGGAAGCCAGCGCGCCATTACGCTGATCAACAGTGCCACCTATGTGCCGCTAACACCGTCGCTTGGCATCGATGTTGTTGTCAGCCCCCGAAATATCACTGTTTCAACAATTCTCCAGCACGTCCGGCGTGGCCGCATTCACTCGGTTCATACCATCCGCGATGGCTTTGGTGAGATCATCGAAGCCGAAGCCATGGAAACTTCGAGTTTGGTTGGCATGCCTTTAAAAGAAGCCGAACTGCCGGATAATGTTTTGGTTGGTGCCGTTGTCCGTGACGGTGAAGTAATCGTTCCTCGAAGCGATACCATTGTTCAAGTTCATGATCGCGTCGTGTTATTTGCGGCGGCTGAAGCCGTGCGCGAGGTCGAAAAGATGTTCTCTGTTCGGCTTGAATATTTTTAATAGAAAATCATACCAGAAAAATGCCAAGAATAGCTTATGTAAATGGACGTTATCAGCCGCATATTCGGGCCAGCGTTCACATCGAAGATCGTGGCTTCCAATTTGCCGACGGCGTCTATGAAGTCATAGCGGTCAGTAAAGGTCAGCTGGTCGATATTGAACCTCATTTGGATCGCCTTGACCGTTCGTTGGGCGAGCTTGATATCAAATGGCCGGTTCACCGCCGGGCATTCCGAATAATTCTTGCGGAAGTCATTCGCCGCAATCGGGTGGTCAATGGGAGTGTATATCTCCAAGTAACCAGGGGCGTTGCTCCTCGAGATTTTGCCTATTCCGATGATCTCAAACCTAGCCTCATCGTCTATGCCAGAAGAGCCCCTAAAGATACCATCGAGAGTGCAAGCAAAGGTCATAAGGTTGTCTCAAAGCCGGACATTCGCTGGAAACGCTGCGATATCAAAACCGTTTCGCTGTTACCTGCTGTCATGGCCAAGCAAGCTGCCGTGGGTGAGGGGGCAATCGAAGCCTGGCTCGTGAACGAAGAGGGCATTGTGACGGAAGGAACATCTTCTAATGCCTGGATCGTGACGCCGGAAAAGGAATTGGTCACGCGACAGACGGATAATCTTATTCTTTCCGGCATCACCCGCCAAACCGTCGCCACGCTTGCTGCATCGGCAGGTCTGACTTTTGTTGAACGGCCTTTCTCCTTAGAGGATGCCAAAAAAGCTCAAGAGGCCTTTTGCACCAGTTCCACGGCTCTGGTGAAACCGATTGTTGAAATCGACGGCACTCAAATCGGCAACGGCGAGGTTGGCCCTATTACCCGACAACTTATCGAGCACTATCTAAGCTATATGGATAATCCCGCATGAATAATCCAGAGGCGATAATTTTCGACTGGGATGATACTTTGGCTGATAATTGGCACTCGATCCATGGCGCCCTCAATGCCACGTTGACGGCAATGGATCAGGAACCGTGGTCGATGGAACGCACCCGCGCCAATGTCAGGCGCTCTATGCGGGAAAGCTTTCCTGAAATGTTTGGCGCGGATCGCTGGGAAGAGGCCGCGGATATTTTTTATCAACATATTCGCAGCAATCATCTCGAAACCCTGACGGCGCTCCATTTTGCTCAAGAGCTACTTGATCATTTATCCAATGCAGAAATTACGCTCGGCATTGTCAGCAATAAGACAGGAGATCTTCTGCGCGCAGAGTGCGCGCATCTTGGCTGGAGTGATTATTTTGTCGCCATCATCGGCGCTCAAGATGCTAAACGAGATAAACCCGCTGCCGACCCGCTTTATTTGTGTTTGGAAAATACCGACATCAAACCAAGCCTCAATACCTGGTATGTTGGCGATGCACCAACCGACCTCGAATGCGCCACTAATGCAGGCGTAACTGCCGTGTTAATTAAGGATTCGGCGATTACATCGGATTACGAGGCATTTCCACCTCACCATCACTTTGAAAACCTCAATCAAATGGCGGAATTTCTGACTTAAGGGAAACAATTCCTTTTCAAGTGCTTGAAGCAGTGTAGTATGAGCGTTGGAAGGGCGGTGAAACGAACCTCCATAAAATGTAAATAAAAACAGTCAGAAAAAGGGGGATTTACCCATGGCTGAAAAAACACAAAACGTTCAAGACGTATTCTTGAATAACGTTCGCAAAAGTAAAAATCCTGTCACTGTATTCTTGGTCAATGGTGTGAAGCTGCAAGGTATTATCACCTGGTTTGACAACTTCTCTGTGCTGTTGCGTCGGGATGGACATACGCAACTTGTCTACAAGCACGCAATCTCTACGGTTATGCCGTCTGGTCCGGTTCAATTGTTTGAACCTGAAAAAGACGCAGAAGTAGCAGAAGAGGCCAATGCAGAAGTAGCCGAAGAAGCCAGCGCGGAATAATTTGAGCTGGAATTCTGACGACGAATTGCGACCTACCGCCGGTCGCTGTCTCGTACTTCATCCGCAACTAAAGATGCTCAGCAGCGCTGCTGCCGGCAAAGGCAGCGCCTTACGTGATCCGGAGGGGCGGCTTGAAGAAGCTGTACGTCTCGCCGAAGCGATTGAGCTCGATATTATTCAGGGTGAAATTGTCGCCGTTAACCGACCTAAACCTGCCACATTGCTGGGCGGCGGTGCGGTCGAGCGACTGGCCGGCTATATCGCGCATCATGACATCGCCGTCGTCGTCATTGATGGTGCGCTAACGCCCATTCAACAACGCAATCTCGAAACCACCTGGAATGCCAAAGTCATCGATCGCACTGGGTTGATCTTGGAGATATTCGGTGCACGCGCCCGAACCAAAGAGGGCAGGCTACAAGTTGAGC
>Ga0233428_1002939_pt1 | contig 15199 bp, 17 predicted proteins | sample SI_118_April2016_4_FD_179890 | JGI IMG/M metagenome (GOLD analysis project Ga0233428, IMG submission 179890) | Seawater microbial communities from Saanich Inlet, British Columbia, Canada - SI_118_April2016_120_MG | ecosystem: Environmental > Aquatic > Marine > Inlet | place: Canada: British... | reverse complement strand
ATGGAAGGTCCAGTACCACCGACCGGGAAACCCTCTTCCGTCAGTCGCTCCACCAGAGGTGTAACGCGGCTCTCGTCCTTACACAAAAACTCTACATTGTTACGTGTAGTAAAACGGAGGAAACCATCACTGAACTCATCCGCTATATCCGCCAGCAGACGAATAGTATAGAGGTCCAGCTGACGCTGTGTACCACAACGAACACTCCAGATCTCATCACCACTCTTTGCTACATGATGAAGTACACCTGGACGAGGGCGATCATGAAACTTCCATGCACCGTAGTTCTCTTTCATAGTAGGGTGCATAAATAAAAATGCGTCGGGTACTCCCGTCTCTTCCGGCATGCGTGGTGCTTCTGCCATAATTATTCTCCAATTACTCTATATTGTTTGATTTCAATAACGTTTGATTAACACTTGGTTAATATTTTGTTACTCGGGTCTATGCACTCTTTCTCTCTTCCCACTTCGCAACCTCATCATCCCAGCCATCCATACGGACATACGAGGATTGACGGGGTTCAGTAATCATCTCGGAAGCGACATCCAGCCCCATCCCTTCGAGGTAGGCTGGCAGGCCGATACGCTCAATCATCTCCCCAGAACGCTCATGCTCCAGCGCATTCTCGGCAAAGAAGTCGACGTGGTCACCACTGATCTCAAGGAAGCGCTCCTTGTCCTCTTCACTATCTATCTTCATAAATGGAACAATTACGGTACCAAACATATCGCCCACTTTCAGGGTACGCTTGCCACCCATCAGAAGAGTAATTCCCTTGTCATCTCCCGTGGCAAGTATGGCATCGCCATCCTTACCCACATAGCGCTGACTCATCGGTGCAACCACATTAATGCAATGCATACAACGAACACACTGCTTGTTTTCAATTTCAAGTGAGGTGTCATCATTGATACTCATGCACTGACCAGGGCAACGACTGGTGATGTTGTCCACCACATGCTTCATCCCCTTGTCGGCAACCATCGCCTTCCAACCCTCCTGATTGATCTTAATATCATCACGCCAGGTTCCAATCACTGCCATATCGGCACGCTGAATAGAGTTGGTACAGTCATTAGGACAGCCAGAGAACTTCCACTTCATCTTGTAAGGCAGTGCCGGACGGTGCAGATCATCCAGGAACTCGTTGAGGGTGGTGCGCATCAGATCCCCTTCGTCAAAGCAAGACTGCTCACAACGAGCCGCACCAACACAAGAGACCGAGGTCCGTACAGAGGGTCCTGCACCCCCCATATCAAAGCCCATCTCATTCAGTCTATCAAAAGCAATCTGCACACCCGCTGTATCTGTCCCCTGGAACATGATATCGCCAGATTGTCCGTGCATCGCAATAAGGCCCGTGCCCGTCTCTTCCCAGACATCACACAACTCTCTCAGTAGCTTGGTATTATAGTGGTTACCCCAAGCTGGCATAATACGAATCGTATGGAACTCCAGCGCATCAGGGTACATGGTCTCGCCATTATCATCCTTCAGCTCAGAAAAACGGGGAATCACACCACCACCATAACCGATCACACCTACCGTACCGCCCTTCCAGTAACCACGACGGTTAATGAAAGACTGCTCCAGTGTGCCGACGACACCGCGCATCATCTTGGTATGGGTTGCATCACTAGCCACGAGACGCTTCAGGCCGGATACATAACTCGGCCAGGGACCTTTCTCCAGTTCATCCAGATTAGGGGTAGGAATGTCTAGCTCAGGGCTGACAGCGTTTAGCTTGGTTTTCTCTGACATCTGCAAGGTGCTCCTTAACGTTAACCAGTCAATCACTTTTCTTTATTGTCCTTTCCAACCCACTCAACGCTCATTTCAGCATGAGAACAGGCAGAAAGATGAATTCTATCCCAACAACCGGCAGAGGCTTTCACATCTGCTGAGGGAGCTTATATCAGCCCCCCCTTAAATTGGGAACAGGAGTATCTCAAAGCCAATCCATCGATTCAACGCTATTTACCATTTTTTATGCAGACAATCGGGATAGCCCAACTATCCACAATGGGATATAACTTAACTTAAATACCGAAAAAATATAGCATTATTTAACACTAGTGGTTGATGACCCTTGAACTTCTCGCAACCCGCCCCAATGTATACTAAAATAGTTGGTTATCAACTACTGGAAACAACCTATGCTTAACCTAAGTGAAGTAATGATGGAGCGACAGCACCAGATGGAGGGCTTTGAGGATCTTGTCCTCGCGGTTCATGAGCTGGCTCGCAGCAAAAATGAGCGCTTCTTCCGTATCGATATTCGCCCCCCTTTTCCAGATACCCCAGAAAACTGGGAAGATCGACTTGAAGCCGCATTTTATTAAGGAGCCCTGATGGATCTAAATGCACAGCTAGCTGACCTTGCGCAGGAGGAGAGCACAGAGTCAAAAGAGAGCCGCATGGCTCGACTTGAAACCCAAATGGCCTCTACCCCGCCCTCAATAGAGCGCGCAGAGCTGCAACTCGACTACGGTACGCTTCTGCTCGATTTTCAACGCAAGGAGGATGCATGGGAGGCCGCAAAAGAGGCCTTTCACATCTTTATCGCTGCAGAACGTTGGGAGCTGGCGGTCACCGCTGCCGACATCATGGTCTCTGCTGACCAGAAAGAGTCACTCACTGCGCTGGCACACGGCATCTGGATCGGCATCACCTACCCCATCAACCCCGAAACCACCGTTGCCATCCTTCAACACCTGATTGACGAATCCCCCGTTGGCTCAGATACCGCAGCAGTCGCTGCAGTCACCTCTCACTTCATTGCTGACAAGCGCAGCGCGAAAGGCCAACCCGGAGAGGGTATCCGCTTCTTCAGCAGTCAACGGCTGGCTGAGGTTGCCGCCCAGCATCGCAACATCAAGAGCCAGGAGGAGTTTGACATCTGGATGGCCGGTAACGAGTTTGATAACCCGGACTCCTTTCTGCCCAAACTCTCTGCTGCGGTTGATGCACTGGCCGATGGAAACTGGTGGATTGATCGTACTGCACTGCGTGCAGCACTGCCTGTATAGGTTGCCAGGGCATGTCATACTGGGAAGAGAATCCAAGAGATCAGACCGTCGCCATCTCCGATGAGGTGGTTGATCTCAGCTTTCGAATCCAGTGCAAGGCACTGCCGGTAGACCACGGGTGGGCGCTGAGCCAGGCCATTCAGAAGCTTCTACCCTGGCTACCCCAAGAGCCTCATGCCGCCCTGCATCAGATTCTGGTCGCAGAGTCTGGCAACGGCTGGCACCCACCAGAGGAGGGAGACAGCCTGCTCTACCCCTCGCGAAGGACACGACTGACCCTGCGCCTCCCTCAACACCGGCTCGACGAGGCCATCCACGCGCTGGATCAGCAATCCCTCCACTTCAATGGGCACAGCTTACAGCTCAGTCGCCCCGAGACCCAGCGACTCAGCAAATTGACCACTCTCTACACCCGTTTCGCCCTCTTTAACAAGGGAGAAGATGAGGATCAGTTTTTGAGCAGAATCCGGCAGGAGCTGGCCAGCCGGGAGATCTACCCCAGAAAAATGGTTTGTGGGCGGAAAAACCAGATCAAATCAGCCTCGGGCAGCGCACTCACTCACAGCCTGATGTTGGCCGATCTCACCCCACGAGAGGCACTCTCTCTGCAACAAAAAGGGCTCAGTGAGGGTAAAGATTTCGGATGTGGCTTGTTTTTACCCCACAAAACAGTGGAAAATCAGCTTCAGGAGCAGGAGTGAACCACTCCACACCTAATTCTCAGATTTAATTTTGTACAACAAGGAGCACTAAAACCATGAGTTATGAAGTCAATGGACAGACCATCGAAACCAACCCCAATGGCTACCTCGATAATCAGGATGATTGGAGTGAGGAGGTCGGCAAGGTAATTGCTGATGCCGAAGGGATCGAAATGACCAGCAAACACTGGGACCTGGTCAATCATCTGCGCGATGAATTTTTCAACAATGGCGGTAACCAGCCGAATGATCGTAATCTAGTGAAGGCGATGTCCAGTGCCTGGGGAGAGAAGATCAACTCCAAGGATATCTACAGCCTCTTCCCCAAGCAGCCCTCCAAGCAGGCCGGTAAAATTGCAGGACTCCCCGAGTCACGTCGTAAGGGCGGCTATTAGCCTGACGCCGGATTAATGGCCCCTAAAAAGACCCGGCTCCACCGGGTCTTTTTTATCACCGAACAGAATTATGGCAACACCACCACAACCTCTTTCCAACCTGATTGATACGATCCGCAACCGGATCCCCAATACCGTGGAGATTCCTGAGCTTGACCAGCTGGAGCAGCGCCTGCTTCATATCGAGCAAGAGAACGAGTCACAGGTTCGCAACAAAACACGTCACCTGGCGCAACAGGCTGCCTCACTCCGTATTCTCTATGATGTGGTCGCCAGCCTCAATCGCTCAGAAAATTTACAGGAGCTACTGCTCCGCTTCCTCTCCTTTCTAAAAGAGATGGTGGGCGCTGACGCCGCAACCATACGCCTGTCAACGGCCAACCAAGAGATGAAACTACTCTCCAGTATTGGCATGGATGAGAGACGCATCCAGCAAAAAGAGACCATCCCTATTGCCAATAGTCTGTGTGGCAATGCGCTCACCCAACAGGCTGTCCTCCACCAGCAGAAACCCTGTGATTGTGGCAACAGTAAGAGTCTGGAGCGCTCCTGCTCAAAGAGCGGGGTCATTGTGGTGCCCCTACAACATCAAGAGAGAACCCTGGGTGTCTACACCCTGTTTATCGCCCCGGAGCGGAGGAACAACAGTCGGGAGATGGATCGGCTTCTGCTCAACATTGGCCAGAACCTGGGCATGGCCATCGAGAAATTTCGCCTCGAACGCGAGGCACAGAAGAGCAAACTGGATCAGGAGCGCGCCCATATCGCTCATGAACTCCACGACTCTCTGGCACAGACACTCGCCAGCCTGCGCATTCGTACCCAGATCATGGAAGAGAACCAAAAGCGGTCGGAACAGCTCAATGCACAAAAAAGCCCCAACCACTATGAGATCCACCACCTGCAACAGGGGCTCTATCGGGCCAATCGTGAGCTTCGTAGCCTGATTGCCAACTTCCGTGCCCCCATACATCAGCAGGGGCTGATTGAATCGATCACCACAATCACGGATACTTTTCGCAAAGAGACCGGTATCAACACCTACTTTCAGCATCAGTGCAACACCATCCAGCTCCGCTCCGAAAGTGAGGGACATCTGCTACGGGTAATACAGGAGGCACTGACCAATATCCGCAAACATAGCCAGGCACAGAATGTACGTATCTTTGCCAACTGCCCCCAGGACCATTTCTGGATACTGATTGAGGATGATGGCTGCGGTTTCTCTTCCGAGAACAGAACTCTGTTACTGGAGGGTGAGCATATCGGGCTCTCCGCGATGCAGCAGAGAATCGAGGCCATTGGTGGTACACTTAATATCGAGAGCGAGCCCGGTGAGGGGACCCGAATCACCATTACCGGTGAGATAAAAGAGCGCAATGACGAAGAGCTATTTGATCTGCTATGAAAGTACTGTTGATCGATGACCACACCCTGTTCCGCACAGGAATCGGTGCCCTCCTCCAGGGGCATGAGATCCAGCTGGCTGCAGCCGTAGGTACCGGTGAGGAGGGTATCAGGCTCGCCTCCGAACTGGAGCCCGACATTGTGTTGCTTGACCTGCGTATGCCGGAGATGGATGGCCTTCAGGTACTCAGGGTACTGCGTAACAATGAGCCGAGCCTGCCTGTGGTGATGCTCACCACCAGTGAGGAGGAGCAGGATCTTCTGGCGGCCCTGCAAGGGGGTGCTCAGGGTTATCTGCTGAAAGATATGGAGCCAGAAGAGCTGGTCTCCTCACTGGAGCAGGCCCTGAGAGGGGATATTGTGGTGGCACCCTCCCTGACCCCCCTGCTCGTCCGTGTGGCCCAGGGGGAGATCCTCAAGACCCATCAACGTGATGATCTACAGTCCCTTCTCACCCCTCGCGAATATGAGATTCTCTCTCATCTGGCTGAGGGACAGAGCAATAAGGTAATCGGGCGCGAGCTCAACATCTCTGATGGCACTGTTAAACTCCACGTAAAGTCTATTCTGAAGAAGCTGGATGTACACTCCAGAGTCGAGGCGGCCGTTATTGCGGTCGAACGGGGTATCACCAGACAAAATCGAAATCGACAAGGAGAGAAAACGTGAAACTATTCACCGAACTGGTCAAAGAACTCACCCCCCATACCGACGAGCTCTTCCCCTGGGATCTGACCGAGCAGCTCGATGAGGGGCGTGAACTGCTGATTGTTGATGTGCGGGAGCCCTATGAATACGACAAGATGCATATTCGCAACTCCATCAATGTACCGCGCGGCATCCTCGAGACCGCCTGTGAATGGAACTATGAGGAGACCGTTCCTGAGCTGGTACAGGCCAGAGAAGAGCAGATTGTTGTGGTCTGTCGCTCAGGCAACCGGAGTATCTTTGCCGCACATACCATGCAACGGATGGGCTACAAGCAGGTCAGTTCTCTACGCACGGGTCTGCGTGGCTGGAACGATTATGAACAGGAGCTGATCTGTGGTCACTGTAGCGAGGATGGGGTTTTAATGGATATCGAGGTTGCCGACGAATATTTCAGTGCGGGCCCCACAGCAGAGCAGATGAAACCAAGGGGGCTCTAGGCTGTCCGAGAATAGAAGCCGTAGCGAAAATCACAGAAAGGTTATAAGCTCAGATTATGATCTTTATGGGATTTGCCGTAGGTTCTCTATTCTCGGACAGCCACCTAGTCTAAAGCCCACGCCGCTGAATCATCCAGAGCGCCACCGCCAGAAAGAGCAGTGGAATAGCAAAAGCGGTGGCTACCGGATTGAACTGAAAGATCTCTCCGGTATTTAACAACACCCGGTTCATCAGATAGAAGCCAATCCCCAGAAAGATCCCCATCACCAGTCGCCTGCTGGCGGAGAGCGAACGCCCCTCTGTCACCGAAAAAGGGAGTGTCAAAATCAGCATCACCATCAGCCCGAACGGAGCCGCGATACGCGACCAGAAGGTGTGCCAATACTGGTTAGCATCAATCCCACTACGCTCCAGAAAGCGCGCATAGTGGAACAGGTCAAAAGTGGAGAGATCCTCTGGGGTACGGGAGGCGAGGCGGACAAAATCACCGGAGATCGATGAGGGGTGTACCAACCGCTCTACAGCCTCAGACACCGCCCCCCGACCCTCCAGCCGGGTAATCCGAACTTGATCCAGCGTCCACTCTCCCTGCTGATGTGCCGCACGTTCCGCATAGCTAAACCCCCTCAACTCTCCGGCATGAGGAATCTCCATCCACTCCACCCCCGCAACAACGCCATCATGCCCCACATGATCCATGCGCACAAAATAGTCGCCATCCCGCATCCAGAAGGCATCGCCAGAGAACTCCATAATGGACTGGTGGAGCGCATCGGCCTTGACCACTTTTGCAGTACGCTCCGCAGAGGGGACAATCCACTCCATATTCACCAGCGCAACCAGAATCAACAGCAGTCCGATCTTGCGCAACTGCCAAAGAAGCCCCAGCACAGAGGCCCCTGTGGCTCGCATAATGGTCAGCTCATTGGAGGAGGCCAGCCCCCCAAAGGCAAACAGCCCTCCAATCAGTACCGCAGCCGGAAACATCTCATGGATAATCCGGGGCATCCTCAGCAACACATAAAGAACCGCTGTCTGTGAGGTAAAATCCTCCTCTCCAATGTGCCCCATTTCGGCAGCAAAGGTGACAAAATAGGCGATTGCCACCAGAGCAGAGAGCGTAATCGCAACCCCCCAGCTCAGTTCACGCCCCAGATAGCGTCCCAATAGCGTCATCTTGATCGCCCCCGTCCCGGCAACGGCACCTCACCCTCTCGCAGGTAGAGCAGAAAGATCAACACCATAATCAACAGATAGATCCAGCTCATTCCCCACCAGCTCTCCACCAGGCCACGCTCAATCCACCCATAGGCCACATTAAACAGGTTACTGAAAAGCAGGTAGAGCAGTACCCCTGGCAGCAGCCCGGCATATTTACCTTTTCGTGGCGAGGTACGACTGAGTGGAATCGCCATAAAGACCAGTAGCACCGTCAACACAGGGAGAGAAAAACGCCACTGTAACTCGGCCTGATACTGTAATTTATCCGACCCCCAGAGGTCACGGAATGGAATCGCCCGCCCCTTCGGCTCACCGCTACTGGAGTGTGCAAAATTCAGTAGAAAGCCATACTCTTTGAAGTCGACAACCTCTACATCCGACTCGCCCGCACGCCCGCCATACTGCCGCCCCTCACTGAGCACCAACCACTTCCCCTCCCCATTCTCATCAGGATACATCTCTCCCCGCCGGGCAGTAATCAGACGAAACCGATCCGGGGGAACCGCCTCGTAAAAGAAGATCTCTCTCAGCTCTTTTTGATCAACCGAAATCTCCTCCGCATAGAAGATACGCTCGCTACTTCCAGAGAGAGGTTTGAAGCGACCCGCAGTCAACCCCACCAGATTCGCATTGGCATTGATCTCATCATGAATCCGGTTGATCTCCATCTGCGCCCAGGGGGTAACAAAAAGTACCATCACCGCCACCACCAGAGCCATCCAGAGGGAGAACCAGCGTACCCCTCGCGAGGCCCGATAGAGATCGACCCCACCCGCCCGAATGGCGGTAACCTCACTCCCCTGATAGAGTCTCCCCAGTGCCAGCAGCACGGCAAAGAACAGGGTCATCGGAACCACCATGCCCAGATAGGCCGGCACCTTCAACCAGATCAGCTGCCAGAGAAACTCTACCGGGATCTGCCCTGCCGCCGCCTTTGCCATCACCTTACTCACCCGTAAGGTCATCAACAGGATAATAAGAATAGGGGTTGCGACCAACCACGCCCACACCACCTGCGACACCAGATAGCGCTCTAGTGTGTTCAATGGAGAAATCCATCTCTTTTTTTCTGGCACCTGGCTGCTCATTCACTAATAATAGCTTTTTTTACTATATTTAGATAAGCGGAGTTTACCCAGCCATGGATTTTTCTGTCTCCAGCGGTGCATTAGAGCGCGCCAAAACAGACTGCATCGTCTGCCCCCTCTATCAGGATCGGCCCCTCACTGAGACTGCCCTCCTACTCAACCGGATCAGTGGCAACCAGATTCAGCGGCTGATCAAGCGCGGCGACCATCTCGGCAAGGCCGGAGAGATCCAGTGGCTCCACAACCCGGAAGGAGAGGGGGCCAAACGGATTCTGCTGCTGGGGATGGGTAAAGCGCAGAACCCCTCAGACCCTGACCTGAAGAAGGCGATCACTGCTGCCACCCAGGCTCTGCAGAACAGCGGTTGCCGCAATGCCCTACTGCCCATTGAGCCACATATTGGTGAAGAGTCGACACGACTCTACCGCTGGGGGAGACGGGTCGTTGAGACCATGGAGGCGACCCATTACCACTACCAATTTCCCGGCACAAAAAAGAGCAAAGAGCCACGCCCTGCGCTGAAAAAGATCCTCTTTTCGGCCCCACGCAAACAGAGTGCCGCTCTCAAAAAAGCCATTCATGAAGGCAAGGCGATTGCGGATGGGGTCTCTCTGGCTCGTACCCTGGGTGACCTACCCGCCAACATCTGCACCCCAAGCTACCTTGCCGATGAGGCGGGTAAAATCGGCCAAAACCAGAAATCTCTCTCGGTTCGTCTGCTCAACGAGAAGGCGATGGAGAAGCTGGGAATGGGGGCGCTACTTTCAGTGACCCGTGGTAGTGATCAACCCGCCCGGTTAATTGTTGCCGAATACAAGGGTGCCGCCAAAAGTCAGCGCCCCGTTGTGCTGGTCGGCAAGGGGGTCACCTTTGATTCTGGTGGGATCTCGCTCAAACCGGGAGCCAAAATGGATGAGATGCGCTTCGATATGTGTGGAGCCGCCGCCGTGCTGGGTACCCTGCAAGCGGTACGCGACCTGCAACTGCCCATCAATCTGGTAGCACTGGTTCCGGCAACAGAGAACCTGCCCAGCGGCAGTGCCACTAAACCGGGAGATGTGGTCACCAGCCTCTCTGGTCAGACGATTGAGATCCTCAACACCGATGCCGAAGGACGACTGATCCTCTGTGATGCCCTGACCTATGCGGAGCGCTTCAAACCCGCAGAGATTATCGATATCGCCACACTTACCGGAGCCTGTGTCGTTGCCTTGGGCAAACATGCCGCTGGCCTGTTGAGCAATGATGACTCACTCGCCAATGATCTACTGCAGGCCGGAGAGCAGAGCAGTGACCGTGCCTGGAGACTCCCCCTCTGGGAGGAGTACCAACCCCAGCTTGACTCCAACTTTGCCGATATGGGCAATATCGGTGGCCCCGAGGCGGGCACCATCACCGCCGCCTGCTTCCTCTCTCGCTTCACCAAAAAGCAACGCTGGGCCCATCTCGATATTGCCGGTGCTGCCTGGAATCAGGGAAAGGAGAAAGGGGCAACAGGACGACCCGTCGCCCTACTGGTTCAGCACCTGTTAAACCGATGTAGTCAATGACCCGGATCGACTTCTATATCACCGAGGAGACCTCTGCCGATGCCGCAATACGGCTCGCCTGCCGTATTGCGGAAAAAGCCTACCGTCAACAGCTCTCTACCCATATCCACACCCACTCTTCCGAGCAGGCAGAACAGGTTGATGAGCTACTCTGGGGCTTCCGTAGTGAGAGTTTTATTCCTCATGAGTGGAGTGAGCAGCGGTTAGCCACAGACCACCTGCCCCCCCCGGTTACCATCGGTCTCCAGCCCCCGACCGACTCGGCGATTGAGGTGGTCATTAATCTGGCCGCTGAGGTTCCCCTCTTCTTCAGCCACCACAACCGACTGGCTGAAATCATTGATGGCAATGGCAAGGTCGCTGGCAGAAAGCGCTATAAATTCTACAAAGAGCGGGGTTATGCGCTGAACACGCACACCCTATAAGGCAACTTTAGGGCAGATTTAGGGCAGTCTCTCAATCTCGGCACCCAACTGCATCAGCTTCTCCTCAATCGCCTCGTAACCACGATCAATATGGTAGATTCTATCGATAATGGTTTCCCCCTCTGCCGCAAGTGCCGCCAACACCAGCCCCGCTGAGGCACGCAGGTCTGTGGCCATCACCTCGGCTCCAGTCAGTGAGGAGACCCCCTTGACCACAACCATGTGGCCCTCAATCTGAAGGTCTGCCCCCATCCTCTGCAGCTCGGGAACATGCATAAAGCGATTTTCGAAAATCGTCTCAGAGATCACCCCCACCCCCTCTGCAAGGGTGTTGAGGGCCATAAATTGTGCCTGCATATCGGTTGGAAAAGCGGGGTGTGGGGCTGTGGTAAAGCTGATCGACCGCGCCCTGCGCCCCTCCATATCCAGGGTAATGGAGCGCTCCGCTATCTCCAGAGTAGCGCCAGCCTCCTCCAGCTTCAACAGCACCGACTCCAGTAACAGCGGATCGGTATCGATCAGCTCAATATGCCCCCCGGTCATCGCTGCGGCCACCAGAAAGGTGCCCGTTTCAATGCGGTCGGCAATGACACTGTATTGCACCCCCAGCAGTCGACGAACCCCCTCAATCTCCACCGTGGAGCTACCTGCACCACTAATATTCGCCCCCATAGCGTTGAGAAAATTAACCAGATCAACCACCTCTGGCTCGCGCGCCGCATTCTCCAGCACCGTTTTCCCCTCTGCCAAAACGGCTGCCATAATCAGGTTTTGGGTTCCGGTAACCGTCACCTCATCAAACAGGAAATGCGCCCCTTTCAGACGACCTGCCGTTGCATGGATATAACCCTTCTCAATATTGATCTCAGCGCCCAGCGCCCGCAGCCCATCCACATGCAGATTGACCGGCCTTGCCCCAATCGCACAGCCCCCCGGAAGAGAGACTTTTGCCTCTCCGACACGCGCCAACAGGGGGCCCAGCACCAGAATAGAGGCTCTCATGGTTTTCACCAGATCGTACTCGGCAACCGGGTGTTCTATATTACCCGCATCCACCCCGATTCCATTGGCCTCCTCCAGCACCACCCTGACCCCCATTGAGGTCAATAGGTTAATCATCGTACTCACATCCCGCAGCTGTGGAACCCGCTCGACGGTAACCGGGGTCTCTGCCAATAGGGAGGCCGCCAGAATCGGCAGCACCGCATTCTTTGCTCCAGATATCCTGACCCGCCCCCGCAAAGGGTGACCACCAACAATACGTAACTGTTCCATTTATCCTCTCAACTTATATCCAGAACGAAGAATAGCAATGGAGAGTAGCGTCAGCAGCAGCAGAAACAGCGTTGCAACGACCACACTCGCCCCGAATGAGACATCCGATACCCCAAGAAATCCGAAACGAAAGCCGTCAATCAGATAGAAGACCGGATTCCAGGAAGAGACAGCCCGCCAAAAAGGGGGGAGATCCTGAATCGAGTAGAAGACACCACTGAGAAAGGTGAGCGGCAGAATGATGAAGTTCTGAAAAGCGGACAGATGGTCATACTTCTCAGACCAGATACCCGCAATGATCCCCAGTGCCCCCATCACCCCACTGGAGAGCAGCGCAAAGAGCAGCACCAGCAGCGCGGAGTGGAGTGTGACCGGTGTAATCAGTGAGGCAATCAGCAACACGGCCCCTCCGGTCACCAGCCCCCTTGCGATCGCTGCCCCCAGAAAGGCCAGGTAGACCTCCAGCGCAGAGAGTGGTGCCAGCAACAGAAAGACAATATTGCCATTCATTTTAGACTGCAAAATACTGGAAGAGCTGTTGGCAAAGGCGTTCTGTGCCAGAGTCATCATCACCAGCCCGGGAATCAGAAAGCTGCTGTAGCTGTGCCCCTCATAGACCACCACCGCCTCTTCAAAGACCACACCAAAGACCAGCAGATAGAGCAGTGTAGAGACCGCAGGGGCCAACACCGTCTGGACAGATACCTTCAGAAAACGCCACACCTCCTTACGGAACAGCGTCCAACAACCATAGGGATTCATACCGGGATAGCCTCGCTACGACCATTACTCCCCGACTGGCTTCCGGTCAAACTGAGAAAGACCTCCTCCAGAGTCGGCTCGCGTAGCTGAATCTGCCCCCCATCAATGCCAATCGCAGAGAGCTGTTGAAGAAACTGCTGCTGCTGTTGTGGCTCACGCGGGACATGAATTTGAGTACGGTTTCTGCTTCGGGTGACAACTGCCGCCTCGACCCAGGTCGGAAGCCTCTCCTCCAGACGGTGTTCGATCACCCCAATCAGATGTTCATACTGTGCGATCAGATCCTGTTGATCATTGAGCGCAACCAGCTCCCCCTGATTGAGAATCGCAATCCGGTCACACATCGACTCGGCCTCTTCCAGGTAGTGGGTGGTTAATACGATGGTGTGCCCCTCCTGATGCAGTCGGTGCGCAAAGGCCCACAAGGCACGACGTAGCTCAACATCCACCCCCGCCGTAGGTTCATCCAGAACCACCACCGGAGGACGGTGAACCAGAGCCTGAGCAATCAATACCCGCCGCTTCATCCCCCCGGAGAGGCGCTGCAGGTTCTCATTACGCTTCTCTGTGAGATTCAGAATCTCCAGCAACTCCTCCAGCCAGTGGTGATTCTCTCTACCCAGCCCAAAATAACCGGACTGAATCGTCAACATCTCCCAGACCGTAAAGAAGGGGTCATAGACCAGCTCCTGGGGGACAATGCCAATCTGACTTCTGGACTGGCGAAACTCACTCACCACATCATGCCCCATCACCTGAATCTGACCCGCAGTGGCCCGAACCAGCCCACCCATAATATTGATAAGCGTCGATTTGCCCGCACCATTGGGGCCCAGCAATCCAAAAAATTCCCCTCGCTCCACCCGGAAACTGACCTCTTTCAGGGCATGAGTGGTTGGATATCGTTTCTCTACACGGTTGAGCCCAAGAGCCGCTACAGATTCCATCCCTATGTAGTTCGAGTACTAGACAATAGGAAGCAACTCACTGACTCCACTGATGCGAGCCAGCCGTTCCAGTTGAGGCGGTGGATTAAGAAAATAGATGTTACGCTGCTGCCCATTCGCAAAACGGAGCCACTCCATCAGCAGGGCAAGCCCCGCACTATCGAGACGTCTGACCTTGCTCAGATCTACCCGCAGTTCACCCTGCCCTACAAACAGCGGAGGAGCCTCACGCAGTGCAGTCGGGACAGTGGCAAAGGTCAGCTCGCCCTTCAGGGAGATCTCTCCATCCACCTCGGTGATCAGTGAAAGCTCACTCACCATCGCTACTGGCTGAGCTCAGCCTTCTCTTCAGAGGGTGCCTCTACCACAACGGTCGGGCTGTTCTCTCTATTATGGGTTGAGAGGCGTTTAATCAACCCCTCAATACCCACCTTGCGAATCTCTGCGCCAAAGCTGGAGCGGTAGTTTTTCACCAGGCTGATACCATCGACGATAATATCAAACACCTTCCACTCTCCCTGCTTATCTCTGCGAACACGAAACAGCACCGGAATTGCCGGGGTACCGTTTCCACCAGAGAACTCCGCCTTGACTACCGCATCTTTGCGCTTTGGATCGTGGTGAAAGGGCTTAAATAAGACACTTTTTCCACGAAATTCAAGTAGTGCGCTGGCATAGGTACGGATCAACATCCCGGTAAATTCATCCATAAAACGCTGGCGCTGACTGGCCGTTGCGGTTCGCCAGCTTTTACCAATAATCCAGCGAGACATCAATTTCATATCCAGCTGGGGCACCACAAACTCATCCACCAACCCGGTCGCCACCGTCTGAACCTGATCGGGATTCTCTTTCAGAAAAGCCTCCTGTTCAAACAGCCGATTCATCACCTCTTCGGTCAACTGTCGCATCGTGATATCCGGCGTAACCGAATCGGCCTGAGCCAGCGGAGCCAGAAGCATGGAAAAGAGAGTCATCCAGAGGATTGTAAAAGTACGTATATTCATTCTATCTATCTTCATCAATATTTTTGTCGTGAACGGGTTATTGTCTCTATTTATGGCGCTGCAAACAAGCAACTTCACCACTACTCTTGATCAACCTGATTGAACAGGAACTGTCCAATCACCTGTTCCAGTGCAATGGAGGACTGCGTCATCCGCACCTCATCCCCCGGATAGAGAAAAGCCAGCGCTCCCCCCCCCGGCTCTAGCCCCATATATTGCTCACCCAACATCCCTGCCGTC
>Ga0233428_1002934_pt1 | contig 15216 bp, 10 predicted proteins | sample SI_118_April2016_4_FD_179890 | JGI IMG/M metagenome (GOLD analysis project Ga0233428, IMG submission 179890) | Seawater microbial communities from Saanich Inlet, British Columbia, Canada - SI_118_April2016_120_MG | ecosystem: Environmental > Aquatic > Marine > Inlet | place: Canada: British... | reverse complement strand
GGCAAAGGCACGGCGTATGCTCTACACGATCGGTCACCGCCTCAACTATCTGCAGACCTTTCGAAAGATGGCAGGGGTGGTGGACGGCACCCACAACAAGGGCAAGGGTGGCTTCGCGGTTCGTTCAATCGACGAGGCACGGCAACTGGCACACGAGCACTTCCCCGACAAGGACATGGCGATTTTCGGTATCTATGCCGACTGGGAGACTGACACGGTCGCCGTCGCGGACGGCTGGTGGCACAACCTCAGCAAGGCGGCGCCCATCGTCATGCTGAGTCCTGCCGGTGACGCGATCGAGTGGCCTGTGGGTTCCGACGAGGCGCCCGAACTGTGCCGCGCATGACGCGCAACGGGTAATGGCTGAGCCGCCTAAATATCGTGTCGGTCTGATCGGCGCCGGTCGTGCCGGCCCCTCGCGGGCACGAGGGTTCGACGCGCACCCTCTTTGCAAGGTGGTCGCCATCGCCGACACCGATCCTGCAAATCTCGACCTGACGGCGACACGATTTGGCGCTGCCCCCTATGACAATTACGAGAGCATGCTTTCTCGTGAGGCACTCGATATCGTCCTGGCAGTGTTGCCCGTGCGGCCCAATGCGGATGCCGTCGTTGCAGCTGCTGAGACCGGTGCGAGAGCGATTTTCTGCGAAAAACCGCTGACGGCATCACTCGCCGATGCGGATCGCATGGTCGACGCCTGTGCTACGCGCGACATCCCCCTCGGATGTGGTGTCATGGTTTCTTCCCATCCCGATTACAGTCGCGCCTACCAGATGGTCGCTGATGGCGAAATCGGTGACCTGCGGCGCATCGATAACTATGACAGCAATGGTCAGGGCGGCTGTCACGGACTGAATCTGACCCGCAAGTTTGCGCAGAAGTCACCCGTGGATGAGGTCATCGGTTGGGTGACGGGAGATCCTCACAGTGATCACGAAGAGCCCTACGATGACGCGGCGACTGGTTTTGGCGAAGTGGGTGGTTATCTGCGTTTCGCCAATGGCGTCGAGTCCTTCCACAGCACCGGTGGACGTGGCCTGACGGGCATGACCATCCTCGGCACGGGAGGGATGCTGGTGAATGAGAACAACACCGCCCTCGGTCTGCGTCTGTTCCAGGCACGCGAAGGCATCGACCGCTGTGGCGTGGCAGATTTTGTGCCCATCGACGCCGATTTTCACCCGAGCTCCACCGAGCCAGGAGGCTACGATGAGGAGGGTTGGCTCGACTGTGGCGACGTAATGCGGGCGATCGTCACAGACACAGTTCGCGTGCTCGAAGAGGGAGGAGATCTCGAGATCTCAACAGGGGACGACCTGCGCCATGCGTTGGAGATGTGCGTCGCGCTGCGCGAGTCACATCGTCGAGGGCGTGTGCCGCTCCGCTTGCCTCTGGAAGACCGCTCACTGACGATGTATCCCGAGCGATCTCGCTGGCACTACAAGAAGCAGATCCTCGGCGAGCAGACCTACATGGAGCAGATGCGCGGGCAAAAGCGCGACTAGCTCGATCCAACTAGCTGCCTACAACCATCCCGCATCCCGCACGAGTTTTTCTACCTCCGCCTTCTCTGCGTCCGGTAGTTCGGCACCATCGCCATTCATGCCGCCCTTGAGACCGACCAGACTCTGCAGATGCTTGATCACCAGGGCGATATAGGATTTCTCCCGCTGACGGATTTGCTCGATGCGAACCATCGTCCAGTAGTCGGCGTCGGGTACGAAGGAGCCATCGAGAATTCGCTTGAGCAATGCGAGCGGTTTGTCCGGGAAGGCATCGACAATCCCCGACGACATGCCACGCGCCGCACCGACGCCGTGATAGGCGGGCATCCACCAGCCGGCGGTGCCGCATAGCCAAGCACTGCGATCGTGTCCCAGGCGTTCCACCATTTCGGCGTAGTTCAGCAACATGCCGTTGTTTGCCAACTTTACTGCAGGGATCTGGTAGGCATCGAAGAGTCGTTCAATGATGGCAACAGGCATGGGTTGCTCGGGGCGTGGATAGAGGACAGGCCACACGCCGTGGTCGCGGAGTACGGGAATTACCTGATTGAAGTAGTCGAACTGCTCTTCGGGATCATCCGCTCCAGAGGGCATGAGCATGGCCCAACTGACGCCGACTTCAGCCAGGGCGGGCGTGACCTCCTTCACCCGTTCAAGGGTGCGGCCCAATCCTGTACCGAGGCAGATCGCGGATCCCGCCTCCCGTGCCACCTGCCCGATGGCCGTGAGCAATTCTATCTGTTGGTCGGGTGTCAGACGGTCGTGTTCACCGACGCCACCGGCAAAGACGCCGGTCGTGACGCCATGTTCAAAAAGGAACTGGGCATTGGACACGTTAGCAGCAATGTCCAACTGACCGACTGCCTGCCAGATCGTGGTGGGGACGGCAACAACATGTTCGCTGAGCCCCTGACGGGTCGAATCGAAATCCATGGGAACGCGCTCTTTCTGCAACAGGAAGTGGCTGGATGGCGCTCGCAGGTTGCACCGATCAGATCGGCTTGATCCGTGGCGATGGGCCACCTGTGTCGTCAATTCGTGGAAACCTGAAGCGCCACCCTCGTCCTGGCAAATATCAAATCCGAGCAGGACAGGTTGCGTCCAGGTCACTGATGGTCGAAATCCTATCCAATGGAGACGGGACGGACCGAGATGGGATACCAGATGACAAAGATGAAGATGATTCAGGCCTTGCTGCTCATGTTGGCGACGATGCCGTTGGCCGCCCTCGAGACGCCGGAAGAGCTTCTGGCGTTGAAGTTGAAGACGCAGTTGCTGACGCAGACGACGGGCACGATGACAGGAGAAGGTGTCGCCTGGCACGCGGCGTGGCGCTCAACCGACTTCGTGCGATTCGCCCGTCAGACGCATGATGTCGCCTACCTCGAGGCCGGGGCGCAATACTTCGACGCATTGATCGCCAAGCTGCACACGTCGCCCGACGGTTGGCGTGGCTGGGTTGGGCCCTTCATATACGACGAGTCCGTCGTAGGAGACGTCCACGTAGGGGACGCGATCCTCGTGAATCCCATGCTGGAATGGGTCGAGAATGTCAGGGCGTTGCCACCGCATTTGCGCCAACCTCTCGACGATCGCGCCACGCAATACATCGAATTGGCCGAGCACATCTGCTCAAAGTGGCTCGATCGCGGTACCTGGTGGGAGAGTGGACACGCTGGTGGTTACATCACGTGGGATCAATTTCTCTCGCCAGACGATCTCGATCAGTTCCAACAGCGCGATGACGTCCGCACCGCCCGACTTGGGCTGCAATTCAACAAGCAGCAGAGCATGGGGATCGTCCACTTGCGGCTTTATCGTCTCACGGGGGGCGAGGAACATCGTCGTAAGGCGCAGCTCATCTTTCAGCATGCCCGCTCCCGTCTCACCTTGTTTGAAGGCCACTATACGTGGAACTATTGGGAGCCACTCTATCCAGGTGACGTGGTCGACGCAGACGGCGCGCAGCTGAATCTATGGGTCGCCACCCACCCGGGTCGGAACTATCAGAATGGCGAAGTCAGTGAATTCGTCGAAGCCTTCCATAGTGGCATCGTTTTCAGCGTCGCAGACATGCGTCGTCTGGTGCGGACGAATTGGCGCATGTGGAATGGTGACCGCCAAGATCCAGCCTTCGCTAATTCAGATGTCGCTGTGACACAGGCGGCAGACCCATCCTATCAGTTTCCTGACCGCAGCGGACAGGGCAGAGCGGGGGCGCTGTGGGGGGCGCTTGTCGAGTTCGATTCGACCCTTGCCGCCGTCTCACACAGGGAGGCGACGAACACGACCTTCCAGCGGCGCTACGATCTGCCCATAACGGAGTTCGACTGGCCTCACACCCCATCGAAATACTTCAGCATGGTGAGTGTTCTGCCACCGTCCGCGGCACATGGCGAGAAACGCTACCTCGTGAGCAAGGCGCGCATACCAGGAAATCTTCGGATTGTGCTCACAGATGGGACGGGTGAACGGGAATTGATCGAGATCTACGCCGGCCTTACGCCCGGTGGTGTCGACGGTCGCGAGGGGGTTCTGGTTCGCGAGTGGGAAGGGGACACCGAACCCGGTGCGTATCGGATGAGGTGGATCTTCACCGACGAACAGAACCTCACGGAGGTCCGCGACTATCCACTCTCAGTGACGGACTCACAATAACGCGAAGATCGTCAGCTCGTGATGAGGGTTATGGGGCAAGGCGCCGAAATGTCGAGACCCAGACATCACCACGGCGGGAGCCATTGGTGTGCACAAAGTGATCGGCCATGCTCAGGCCGTGTTCCTGGAAAGACTCGATGTAGGCCGGTGTCAGCAACCAGGGCGGTCCCGCTTCGAGAGACCGTGGCTCATCTGAGACAATGGCGATGACGAGCAGTCTTCCCTCGGCGCCGACGAGATCAACGATTCTCTGTGTCGTCTCCTGTTCATATTGCGGTGGAAGAGACTGTATCGTGTAGATCTCAAGGACGAAATCGAATCGACGCGACCACGCTGCTGGCGGTTCGAAGAGATCGGCGACGAGCCACTCAACGGCTGCATCCGGGAACCGTCGCCGGCAGTGACCGATGGCGGATTCGGACACGTCGAAGGCCGTGACCTGAAATCCACGCGATGCGAGTTCGACGGCGTCGTCTCCCATCCCACAGCCGATCACAAGTGCCCTCTGGCCATCGCCCTTCAGGTCGTGGCGACTCAGCCACTGCTGAAAGCTCGGGTGGGTCTCCATATTCGCCCAGGGTACGCCGTCGCCATCTGGCTCGGTGTCTCGATAGAGGGGCTCAAACCACGACGTGGGATCGTCGTCTCTGGACGCTCGTTCGCTGGCGTTTCGATCATTCATAGATCAGTCCTTGATATTGGGGCAGCAAGTTCCGCATGGACTCCATTCAGTGCAATGTCGGGCAAACTTCCGTGTCATCACTTGACGTGGTTTCGCCCTATGCACCACCTTGGGGACCGGCGTCGGGAGGGCGCCTCCCGGTCTGCGGAAAGGGTTGAGGCCACCTCCTTCAGTCGCACCATCACATCCACTTCTCTTCCGCCCTGTCGCAGACCCGGGTCTCACCGCCATGTGCGGAGAAGAGAGGTCTGTATGTATCGCGTCCTTCCCGAAAACCCGTCTCTCGAAGCGTTGCAGAAACAAGCCCGCGACTTGCAGCGGTCTGCAGCTGCGGGCGACGATTCTTGTCGTGATACCCTACGCCAGCTGGATCAGTTCCGACGTTTGCCTGGCGACATGCTGCCCACAGAGGTGAAACTGACTCAGGCGCAATTCGCCCTGGCCCTCGACTACGGATTTCGTAGTTGGCAGGAACTGCGCGATTTCGTGACGTGGAATCCACCCCGTACCGTCGTCACCGAAGGACAGATCCAGCGGATTTCCTATCGCCCCGAGCGGATCGCTGAACATCTGGCGGAGCAACCGCTCTTTACGCACACCGATCTGACATGGCGGCAGCACACCATCCATCAATTCCACAATGAATCCATGTGTCTGCAGGCCCTCGACGGCTTACGCGCTTCGCGCCTAGTGGACGTGGACGACCAATCGATGTGCATCGTTGTCGAGAGCGCCGGCGATGTGATCGACACGGCCGATGTGGCTGCAGCCGACGAAAGCCTGGTTGCCCTCGCGCAGATGCATCGTCACATGATGGCAAATACACCTGCTCTGCGACCGGTCTGGCACACGGAGGTTACCGAAACCTGGTATTTCTCGACCTATTCACCACGTCGGCTCGAGGATCTGCGCCAAACCAACTTTGCCGACGTGCTGGATGCACAGGACTGGTTGGTCCGCATTGGTGAGACGGCGAAGGTCGGGTTCTGTCACCGTCAGATCGGTGGCAATCGAGTTCGTCGTCATGATGGCGAGATCGAGTTTCACGGCTTTGACTGCGCGCATTTGCGCCAGACGATGGCTGACGTGGAAGATCTGCTGCGTCCCATCGCGGTGCGACAGCGTGTTGATCTCAAGTGGTGGATTTCAGCCTGGGAACGATATGCTCAGGCACATGGCGAGCTGACGCAGGCAGATCTACATGTATTTCTCTATCTGATTCTGCGCCGGATCTGCCGCAGACTGGCGAAATCGGATGTTTCGAGCGAGGGTTTCCAGCTGTGGCTCATTCAGACAGCTGTTGATGCCCTCGGCGAGCTGCGCAATTTCAGATCGGAACGATCCTGACACGTATTCGTAATCTCGGCATTCTCGCCCACGTCGATGCGGGCAAGACGACACTGACAGAAAGTCTGCTGCTGCACAGCGGTAGTATCGCTGATGCGGGCTACGTGGATCGCGGCACAAGTCGATCGGATGTCCTTGATGTTGAGCGACGTCGCGGTATCTCCGTGCGTTCATCTGCACTGTGCTTCGACTGGCAGGGGCTGCAGATCAATCTGATCGACACGCCGGGACATGTCGATTTCGGTGCCGAGGTCGAGCGCTCGCTGCGTGTGCTCGATGCGGCAGTCCTCGTCGTGTGCTGTGTCGCCGGCGTGCAGACGCAGACAGAGGTCATCTGGCGCGCCCTGCGCCAGCGAGATATTCCCGTGCTGCTCTTTGTCAATAAGATCGATCGCATGGGAGCAGATCCTGATGCTGTTCGCCAGCAACTGCAACGCGAGCTATCTGCGCAGGTCGTCGAACTCGACGATGTGACCGCTGCCGGGGATCTTGCTGCCTCTGTTGCACCTGCGACAGGGGACCGGCAGGTGGCGCTGTGCGACGCAGTTGCCGCAGAGGACGACGCCTTGCTGGAGCGGTATCTGGCGGAGGAGACGATCAGTGACGCGCAGGTATGGGAGAGTCTGGCCACCAGTGTTGCGGCGCGGCGACTGTTTCCGGTGTTGTGTGGCAGTGCCAAGAGTGGCGCCGGCGTCGAGACGCTACTCAAGGCGGTCGACGATCTATTGCCCGACGCGCCGAATAGTTCGGAAGATGCCGCATCCGCTGTCGTCTTCCGCCGCGATCGGGATGACCGCCTTGGTCAGGTGGCGGCGGTGCGCGTCTTTGCGGGTCGATTGCGGGTACGGGATCGAATTCTGAATCGCACAGCGGATCGCGAGGAGCAAATCACCCAGATCAAACGACTCGCTCTCGATCGTCTCGTGGATACCACAGAACTGCAAGCGGGGGATATCGGTTTTCTCGTGGGTCTACCCGAGGCCAAGATCGGCGATGTGCTCGGGGAGGACGGCCCTGTGCCCGACGTGGTGAGCTGGTCCGAGCCGCTGCTGTCGGTGCAAGTATCCGCCGACGATGCGGCCCAGGTGCCGGCGTTGCTGGCGGCGCTGCAACAGTTGGCAAGTGAAGACCCTCTTTTGGATCTGCGCTGGCACGCAGAAGAACGCGAACTGCACGTGCGGATCATGGGCGCGATCCAGACAGAAATTCTCAGCGAGATCCTGCACACGCGATTCGGTCTCGACATACATATCCATGAGCCGACCGTCATTTACCGCGAAACCCCCGCCATGCCAGCAGACGGGGCCGAGAGTTATACCATGCCCAAGCCATGCTGGGCGATCGTCGGTCTCCATGTCGAACCGGGTGCTCCAGGCAGTGGCGTCGAGTTTCGCTCCCAGGTTGGCAAGAGTGATATCCATCCGAAATACCAGAACGAGATCCGGCAGTATTTACCGACCGCTCTGCAGCAGGGAATTAAGGGCTGGGAGGTCACAGATCTGCGCATTACGCTCATGGAGGGAAGTCACCATTTGCTGCATACCCGCTCCGGTGATTTCAAACTCGCCACACACATGGCGATCATGAAGGCTCTGCAAGCGGGAGATACGACGCTGCTGGAGCCGATGCTCGCATTTCGGATCCAGGGCCCGCATCAGCTGATCGGTCGTGTGACGGCTGACATCATCGACATGCGCGGGCAGATGGAACCAGCCCAGATAGAGAGCGAGACCTTCACGCTGTGTGGTCGTGTCCCTCTGGCGACGTCGATGGACTACGTGATTCGTCTCAGCTCGCTCAGCAGTGGGCGAGCGTCCCTGTCGACACAATATGACGGCTTCGATCCGGTCCGGACTGAGCTGGGAGCCGTCCGACCTTATCGTGGGATCTCGCCTCTCGATCGAGCGAAGTTCATCCTCTGGTGGCGTGGAGCCATTACCGATGCGACGACGTAGAAGCGTCGTGGCGAATCTCAGAGATCTGCGGGAATTGCCCAGAGCACGAACTCGACACTATTCGTGTACGGCGTCCACTCGTCATCAATGAGCACGCGTGTCGTCCAGTCGTTGTCCGCAGACGGCTGTTCGACAACGGTATACATGCCGTATCCCTCGATCGGCTCGACGACCAGATTCCAACCGGGTTTCGCTGGCAGCACGCGCTCAACACGGTGCTCCACGTCGTCCAGTTCGCGGCCGTGATACCACTTTATCTCCACCGTCTCGCCACGCAGTGTGAGGTGGTGGATGCCCTTGCTGCTGCCAGCACGAAAATGCAGCAGTAGAATGCCGTCTTCCCGATGGCGAAGCGGATCCTGCTGCACCGGTGGCAGTGGTTTCGCGTCGATGAGTTCTACGAGTGCACCTAAAGCAGAACGAACGGCCGTGCGCGCTTGTCGTGGCAGGTCACGCATCTTTGGGATCTGAGCGAGCTGCCGTTCGCCATCCTCATCGAGGCTACCCATCTGCGTGGGTAGTAGAGTCTCCATCTGTCGGACCAGGCGCTCGATCTCCAGATAGCCGGTGGCCGCCGTACGCAGCAGGGCGGCTCGGTGTTCATCTGTTTCCTGGTCGGCTGCCCACGTGAAGTAGCGACCGGACCCGCCATGTCTGTCGGCGATGTGTTCGTAGAGATCGCCGATCTCGCGAAAGGCGCGGGCGATTTCCTCCTGTGTCGCCCATTCCCGTGTCCACGGGTAGCGTTCCCATTCGATGACCCAATCGTCCCACGCAGCGAGTCCGACAGCTGCATAACGTTTGCCCCAGTCGCCTGAGCCGACTTCCCGTCTGCTCGCCTCTGTCGCTTTCTGCACCAATGCATAGGCCCATTCGTCAACGAGGGAGGGCGCCCCTTCGTCGACGTTTGGTGTCGCAACGATGACTGGACACAAGGCCCAACTGCGGTTGATGAGATGACCCCAGGATCCACCCCATTCATCCGTGTGGACCCAACCGAACACGTCTACTCCCGAGGCGTCTGTTCGCAGCGTGTGCAACTGCAACCCGGATGCGGTTTCCCGGTAACCATTCACGACAATCCAAGCGTGTCCATCATCGATCCCGGGGATCATCGCTGCGTAACCCTGAGCAAGCCAGCTCTTCATGGTCTGCAAGGCTTCGCCATGGCCAAAGCCATAGCTGATGCCGTATTTCAAGCCAACCCAGTCGAAATACCTGGTAATCCCCGGCCAGTCCTCAGGATACCAGTCATGGTTGATTGGCATGCGGGCAAACCAGGCGTGCGCACTGTGAAATGCGGCATTGGCTGAACTGTCGGTGATCATCGGCTCAACACCCGAAATCGATGCAAGAGCATCCAGGAAACGAGTGCTGCGAGCAGGTGAGATTGCCACATAGACCGAGTCTGGTATCGTCGAAGTCAGTTCCGGTGCCAGCAACCCGTCGATGGTGATCTCATGTTTTGTCGATGGCTGCCAACCATCATCGAAGTAGTCGACGGGGGGCAGTGAGCGTGCGTCGACCTGACGCTCGATTGTTTCTCCGCCATAGCGAATCCCAGGATACCGATTTCCAGCGTAGCGTTTATCGTCGATCGGCTCGCAGATGTTGATGGAGAAATCAAAACGTCCGCGTCCCTGCTCGGCACGCACAAGCAGGGCGTGTTCACCCGCTTCGACGAAGCCAGGGATCCGATCGCCTCCCAGGCGGTGATTGCGGCGGCCTTCATGAGTGTAGATCTGCTCGCCGTCGATCCAGACCGTCAGCGCGTCGTCGGATCCGATCCAGTAGCGGACCGAATCGCTTGTGGCCATCGCAAAGGTGGTCCAGGCGTAGGCTGAGCGGTTCACGGGGTCGTCGAAGTAGCGATCCAGGTCGATCCGATCATCGGAGAAATAGGCGATGTCGGACCAGCCATCCTGGCCGGCGCGCGGCTGCAGTTGGCGACGTTCCGCATCGCTAAACCGATGGTCTCGCGGCAGGGGGCCGAGAATTGTCCAGCGACGTGGGCCCATACCGTAATCGGCGTGCTGCGTCCATGCACCCCCGCCATAGTCAGACCCCGCCTTCATGAAGCGCTGCGTCAATGCCTCGAGATCACCATCGACGCGTACCCTTTCGATGAAGCGAGGCCCGAGACCCCGCTGCCACGCATTCTCGGCGTATTCCATGTCGTCCGGGTTGAAACCCATGAGTCGGGCGATCACCAGATCTGTACCTACGGGATCGCTGCCGGCGACGATGAGATTCGAACGCCGTGGTGAACCTGAGAACGCGCCGCCCTCGACATTACGAATCATGTCACAGATGCACAGGTCCTCGGTCTCCACCGAGAGCAGGTCGACGAAGGTCTCATCGACGATCTGGGGTACGTGGTCGATGCCATCGTGTTGGTCAGTGCCGCTGGCCCGATCCCACCCGTAGACCGCACCGGGAAGGATACCAAAACGATTCTTCAGACAGCCCGTCATCTTGGCACCGTGCGGCTTGGCGACGGGTAGATTGATCCAGGCATCGGCACGAGTAATTGTATGGGGGAGGATGTATTCGTCGTCTGCCATCCCACCCCCCTCGACGACCAGTGTGTCGAGAGCGTCGAAACTCAGATCGTGGACGTCGACGTCGATTCCGCGTGCTCTCAGTTCGTCGAGAATCGGGTAATAACCTGAGATTTCCCAGCCATCGACGATGTCGATACTGCCGCGAATGTCGACGGCGCTGCAATCCTGCAGCGAGGGGTGCAGCCAGCCCGCCGTGGCCTCGGAGATCATGATCTTCGCCTTCGGGGCGACCTCGTGAACAAGCAGTGCCACAGCGCGCACGACACGGCTGTCTGTGATCACTCCTGATCCGGAAGCGCGTGGGATCGTCACATTCGGCTTCAGGGCGACGAGCGACGCATCTGCTGGGACATAGAGCGCCATGCCACCGATCCGTTCGACGGCGAGACGTACCATCTGCTCTATCTGGATCGCTGTCAGTGAATCAGTTCGGTCGGCAGGACTGACCATGGCGGCGTCATCTGAGGCGACGACGCTGGCGACGATGTCACCGTCGACGATGCCACTGTTCGTCATGACACGGTCGAGAGCTTGCGCCCACAGATTGGTCACGTCCGCTATGCAGGCGACAAGAGCACAACTGAGCAGAATGGACTTCGAGCGTTTCACATGTGACCTGACATTGAGACTGGATTGCCATGCGCTAAGGAAGCGATGTACCAGAGCCTGGGATTGCGCCATGTAGATGGCACGGGACTGCAATCCGCTCAGGGTCGCCAGCATGGCGCTACAATGTCAAGAATTTGCGTGCTCCTAGCGCTACTGTTTCCTGGACAGACCCACTGAAAGAGTGGGGGCTGCAATGGCATTGCGCAGCCGAGATGCGACCATAGCCGACACGGACAACTGCAGATCCTGTCCCAAGGACATGCCAACCTTGGGCCCATAGATCAGATAACGGCGATCATTCCCATACAGTCCCCCTGCTCCACCGCGGACCGATTCATCTCCATTGTCCAGAGATTCAAGGGTCTGCGCGCGCAGCGAAAAGGACCAGCGACGCCAGGACATGCCCGCCTCGGCGCGAACTGATACATCGTCAGCATAACCACTGTGCCGCAGACCGTAGGCGATTTCCAGTCCCAGGTAACCCGGTAGTGGATACAGCGACCGACCAAAGAGCAGAGAAAGCTGCTGGTCAAATTCACCATCCCCCGTCAGCAGTCCATTGGGATGGCTGTCGTCACCCAGAGGCAATCCAAGGGTCAATGCCGCACTGACAACCCCGGCGGGTGAATCGAGCAGTCGATAGCGCACACCGAGTTCGGCGTCAGCAATGCCCTGAACAGCATCGCCGCCGAAATAGACGAAATCGCTGTCGCGGCCAATCTGTTCGTTGAGGGTGATGCGTTTGAACAGTGGTGCGTAGCCTACCAGGGTCACGTTGTCCAGCAGGCCGTATTCTGCGTACAGGCTCACAGTATACTCAGACAGTGTCGGGATCAGCGTGGCGAATCCATCCCGATCCCGATAGTCATCTCCACGCAGCATCTGGGTCGAGATCTCGTAGTATCCGTGGGTCTTTGGCTGCGTCCAGGCACCCGCCTGAACCGCGCCGGCGGTGAAGGCGATGAGGGCAAACTGTAGCGCGATCACTCCAAGCGAATGGTTCAGCACATTTCTGACTCTCATCACTTCAACTCCGCGAAACCGAAACTCACGTTGAAGGGCACGCAGTGCACGATGACCCAGCCGTAGTCGCCAAGTTCCGCGTCTTCCGGTAGATCGTACGTCTGAGATCCCGCAACATCCTTCAGAATCCCCACGTTGATGCTCTCAGGAGCGACTCGATCAACGGGACTGAGGAAGACCTCAAGGCGTGGGCCATGATCGATGATGAAATCGTCGAGGAATGTCAGAATGAGCTGCCCCTCGTTGTCGGGACCAAGATGGGCGGTCCCTTCCGCCTTGTATCCACCGCGACTCATAAAGGTTCCCACGAGCTCGGTGCCAAGAATCGAAATGGCGACGGCGGGACTTTGGATCCCACCTGTTGCGGCCCGGACGGAGACGCTACCCGCAGAAAGTGCCACGGCGACGCCGTCCTCGTCGATGCTGAGAATCTCTGGATCCGACGAAGTCCACGTGTAGCCCTCCGCCGTCAGAGATCCACCGGAGGCATTCAATGCGCTCGCGACAAGAACAAGGGTGTCGCCAATCGCAAGATCAGCCATTGTGGGTGTGACGCGAACCAGGGCCAACTGGGTCGTCGGGTCGGCAACCACGGTGATCAGGACGGTCGCCGTCGCAAGAATCGAATCAGCGTCGTCGTGGGCGACACTCGCGACGATGGAGGTCTGCCCCTCGGCCACGGCATCCAGGGTGCCATCCGCATGCACAGCAACGATCTCAGGGCTCGAACTCGACCAGGAAATTGTGACGTCATCGTCCATGAGGCCCAGTTCGTCGAAAAAAGATGCCTCCAGTGCGACCTGCTGACCGATCTGCAGAGCCGTCATGGAAGGCGTCACTTCGAGACGCGGCGGTAGGAGTATTACCGGATCGGCGATGGTATCGGTGCCCACGCAGCCACTGAACACGATGGTCGCGGCGAGGGCGACGGAGACAACTCTGGGAATGATCAAATCATCTCTTCTTGAGTGGGTGGTACCTTGTGTAAATATACAGAGGAGGAATCGATGGCAAAGGCATGTCTTGACCCTACCCCACTGCCGCGTCGTGATTGACGGGGCCAGCAACTGAACCAGCGAAGGAGAGGACGATGCGTACTCTACGACTTGGATCCACAGATCTTGAAGTGTCAGCCGTGGCCTATGGGGGCATGAGTCTGACGGCCGACCGCGCCGCAGAAGGGAAGGCGACGGTGGCGATGGCCTTTGAGCAGGGGGTGACACTCTTCGACACGGCAGATGTGTACGGAACAGGTGAGGCAGAAACCATTCTTGGCCAGGCCTTGAAAGAGGCTGCTATTGCCAGGGAGGACGTGGTGATTGCAAGCAAGTGTGGGATCGTCTTTCCAGGTATGGAGCCCGCCTACCAATACAAGGCATATGATCTGTCCAAAGACTATCTCATCAAGAGCTGTGAAGCCTCACTTGAGCGGCTTGGAGTAGATTATCTCGATCTGTATCAACCACACCGGGTCGATTACCTCACGCATCCAGAGGAGACGGCGGCAGGACTGGAGCAACTGCAAGCGGACGGAAAAATTCGACACGCCGGTGTCAGTAACCATACGGCTGATGAGATTCGCGCCCTGTCGGCTTATACGCGCCTTGAGTCTCTGCAGACACAGTTCAGTCTGTTGCATCTGGAACCACTCGAAACGGGTCTGACCGCCGTGTGCTGTGAGCAGCAGATGAGTATCCTGTGCTGGACTCCCCTGCAAAAGGGCATACTGGCGGGGGCGGTGAAAGGCTCGGCTTCTAGTGACTGGCAGCAACAGCGTGAGGCCGGCGTTGCGAGCCAGATTGCGGGCATGGCGGATGCCTTGGGCGTCACATCCGGACAACTGGCTCTGGCCTGGCTGATGCAGCTTCCCGGTGGTGTGATCCCTCTGGTGGGCACGGCGGACGCGAATCACATGACCGAAGCGATTCAAGCGGCCGAGATCACGATCAATCGAGACGACTGGTACGAACTCATGGTGATCGGCAGAGGTCGTCCCATGCCCTGGCAACAACGCCCCTTCACGTATTTCAAGGAACGCTGACCAAGTCCATGGCACTGGTTTCACTCAATGACGTGGCTCTGGCATACGATGAGCCCTTGTTCACTGCCGTTCAACTGCAAATCGAACCGGGCGAGCGTTTGTGCCTGCTGGGTCGCAATGGCGCTGGCAAATCCTCACTGTTCCGCATCATCACAGGCGAACTCAAGCCCGACAACGGAACATTGCACTGGCAGCCTCAGACTCGCGTGGCATTGCTGACGCAGGAGGTGCCTGGGGATCTGAGTGGAACGATCCGTGATGTCGTGGCAGCAGCTGTCCCCGAACACAAGACGGGTCCCCCCATTGTGGACATCGTGCTCTCCAAGATGCAGCTACCACCGGACGCCGACTTTGGCACGCTGTCTGTCGGCATGAAGCGACGCGCGCTGCTGGCGCGAGCGCTGGCGACTGAACCGGATCTGCTGCTACTGGATGAGCCGACGAACCATCTCGACATCGCTGCCATTGTCTGGCTTGAAGAGTTTCTGCTGAAGCGGCGGGGTGCCCTGCTGTTTATCACGCATGATCGAGCTCTGACCCGGCGTCTGGCGACACGAATTCTTGAGATCGACCGCGGTCGTCTGTTCAACTGGAGCTGCGACTATCCAACCTATCTGCAGCGTCGCGAGGCGCAGCTGGAGGCGGAGCAGGCAAAGCAGGGGACCTTCGATCATCGGCTGCGTGAGGAGGAGGCGTGGCTGCGACAGGGCGTCAAAGCTCGCCGAACCCGCAACGAGGGACGAGTACGGGCCCTGTTGCGGATGCGTGAAGAACGTCGGCACGTACGCGAAGGACTTGGCGGCGTTCGTCTCAAGATTCAGCAGGGAGA
>Ga0233428_1002933_pt1 | contig 15216 bp, 13 predicted proteins | sample SI_118_April2016_4_FD_179890 | JGI IMG/M metagenome (GOLD analysis project Ga0233428, IMG submission 179890) | Seawater microbial communities from Saanich Inlet, British Columbia, Canada - SI_118_April2016_120_MG | ecosystem: Environmental > Aquatic > Marine > Inlet | place: Canada: British... | reverse complement strand
CCAGCTTGGCTCAGTATTTGCATGATTTGTGAATCTGATTTACGTGTTGTCTTCATTTAAATCTCCTTATGTTTTTATTATAAGAAAATTCTACTTTTACTGAGTGTTAATTTTTGGGAGGATTACAATAGGTTATGAAATTTTTTTATAGGGCTTAAATTTTGACCCTCTAGAGAAGTTACTATAAGGTGACTAGCACTCCCATCTCCATAAATATTGACCACATTATTACAATGTTCAATAAAGCTAGCAGACATAGCCTGAAAGATAGAGTCTTCTAATTTTTCTATTGTGCTATTAATAACATTTGCACTTTGTAATCTTCCTTTTTGTCTATTCCCTATATTTATCACAGGTTTTTGAAAACTTGCAGCTTCGATAATGCCACTTGAGGTGTTACCAATAACAAAATCTAGATGCTTCATCGCTGAAAGATATTTCAACTGCCCTAAGTTCTTTACCACCAGGTATTTATCTTTATCTTTGGATGAAAACTCTTCTATTTCACTATTAATAACCCTTCCACCATCATCTGAATTTGCATAAGTAAACAGAATGCCAATATTGGAATCGCCTATTATTTTAAGAATTCTTTTGATTTCTTTTCTTGTGTCAACCGTAGAAAGTGTCTCAGAATGAAAAGTGAATAATGCGGTAATTCCATTAAATTTCCACTCTAATTTGCTCTCTAACTCACTCTTACTTAAAAGATTCATACTCACAATATTATCAATACCGGGGGCACCAACAGAAAATACCGTACTTAAAGGCTCTCCCATTTGTATTACTCTATTTCTATATTCATCTGTTGAGGTAAAGTGCAGGCTAGACATTTTAGTAATAGAGTGCCTTATCTTTTCATCCATAGCCCCCTCAGTAATTTCACCGCCATGAATATGTGCAATAGGTATATTCATCAACATTGCTGTTGTGGCGGCAGCATGCGTTTCAAAGCGATCGCCTAAAACCAATACCACATCTGGGGCTAAACGAGAAAAGGCATCTGAGAGCAAAATTGTCGCTAAACCTGTTGACTTTGCAATAGAACTTTTAGTATCTGATGACAATAGGTTTTCTATTTTTTCATCAATAATAAAGCCATCTTCCTCAATTTGTTTATAAGTATTGCCAAATTCTTCGGAGAAGTGCATAGTAGTTGCTACAATTTGTAACTCCAAATAGTCAGAAAATTGAATCTTTTTTATTATTGGGAAAAAGAGGCCGTATTCAGCACGAGTTCCGGTAATAATGCAAATCTTTCTTTTTCTCATATTAATTCATCTTCTACATATTGTTTATTAGCCTTACTGCCTAACACCTCATCCCATTTCATTGGAGATATACCACTTCCAGGCCTCTTTACGGTAATATTATCCTTGTTAAATATTTCACCTTTCTTTATTGGTCGATTTGCAATGATAGATTTTCTAGCCACTTCAATATTTACACTTTCACTTGGTGATGGTTTTTTCTCACTGCTTCCCAGGGCTTTTTCAATATTTCTTATAGCTGTAACCATATCTTTAAGCTCTTGAGGGTCCAATGACGCCTTATGATCTGGGCCTACCATTGTTTTATCTATTGTAAAATGTTTCTCTATACATGAAGCGCCCATTGCAGTAGCAGCAATATCCACCTCTATGCCTAAGGTGTGATCGCTATAACCAACAGTAACACTGAATTCTCTCTGAATTGTTAGCATTGCATTAAGATTAACATCCTCCATTGGTGTTGGATACATTGTGTTTGCATGCAATACTGTAATATTGTCTTTTGATGTGCCCGCATCAACTAGAATATTTAACGCGCATCCAACTTCTTGCAAATTAGCCATTCCTGTTGACAATATAATTTTTTTACCTAATGATCCAATATATTTTAAATATGGCAAGTTTGTGATCTCACCACTAGGTATTTTAAATATCTCTAATCCCAATTCATTCAACATATCAATTGAATCATGATCAAATGGCGTGGAAAGAAACATTATATTTTTCTCTTGGCAATAAGCGATCAATTCTTTATGCATATCAATATTAAGCTCAAGTTTTTTAATCATATCGAATTGAGATTCTGATACATCAGTAGTCTGCTTCTGATAATTAGCCTTTTGAGCATTTTTTGATACTAGGTTTTTAGCTTTAAATGTTTGAAATTTAACAGCATCAGACCCTGCATCAGCAGCTACGTCAATTAACTTCTTTGCCAAATAAACTGATCCATTATGATTAACACCAGCCTCTGCAATAACAAATACACTATTTTGCCTCAAGTCTATCTCCAATTTTTAGTTCACCATCATAATAATATTCAGTAATTTTAATAAAACTATCGAGTGTTTTAATAAAACACCCTTCATCATCTTTTCCTATTACAGATCCACTTACTCCTTTGTAATTCGGAGCATTTTTAATTATTTTTGATTTGTTTATTTTAATCTCATTTCCTCTGATATATGATGTAGCCATTGGAGCTGGCTTACATACCGCCCTAATAAAACTAAAAATATCCCTACTCCCAGCATTCCAATCCAATATCTCATCACCATGTCTTCTATCAGAGCAATAAAACCCAACTGGATGTATATCTTTTTGAGGTATGCGTATAACTTTATCAGTTTTAAACAAAATAATTGCCTTATATAAGATGTTGGCACATTCCGTATAGGCAGTTTTTAAAATAGTCGAATAATTATCTACATCTTCGATCTTAAATAATTCTTGCAATATGATATCACCAGTATCAATTCCTTCATCAATAAAATGAATTGTTATGCCAAACTCATTTTCATCATTTATTAGGACCCAATTCAATACGTTTCTACCCCTATAGAATGGCAGCTTTCCAGCATGACAATTAATTGTTTTTAATGTTGGAATATTTATAATTTCTTTCTTAAAAATTTGATTAAAAGATAAAGAAATAAATAAATCACACTTATATTCACTTATCTTAGAAAGAAATGATGGTGAATTAATATTTTTGTCTTTTAAGTAATCAATTTTATATTTTTCACAATACTCTTTAAGAGTGCTGTCTATAGTATCAAAACGAACACAAATAAAACTAAAGGTGATGCCGTCGTCTTCGACCAGCTTCTCAAAGGCATAATGACTCCATGGTCCATCAGCAAAATAACCTATATTAATCTTCACACAACAACGCCACTTGGAATGCTAACTACTCTATCCTCAAGCCATTTAGCATTAACTAGCCCCCCATATTGGGAATATTTAAACATGGGCAATTTATTCATCAATGTCCATATTGGTCTAGTCATAATACCTTGTTCATTTGTCTCACTTAAAAACAAATCTCTTTGTTCTTTGTCCTTAAAAATAATCGAATTTAACCAATAATTTGATATTGATTCTTTAGGCTCTGATACAAATTCAATTTCACTATTGTGAAAATATTGTTTATATTTCTCTGCAATCATTCTTTTATTGACAAGGAACCCATCTAATTGTTCTAATTGTGCAACAATTAAGGCGGCATTTAAATTCGGCATACGATAGTTATAACCAACCATGTCATGAGTGTATTTCCATTTATGCGGTTCTTTAGCTGTAGTTGTAAGGTGTTTAGCCTTCTTAGCCAAAGTTTCATTATCAGTCAAAATACAACCTCCTCCTCCAGAAGTTATTACCTTATTGCCATTAAAACTGACAACACCAAAATCGCCAAAAGTGCCTGTATGTTGCCCTTTATAAAAACTACCTAGAGATTCTGCAGAATCTTCAATTAAAACAATGCACCACTGTTTGCAAATTTTACGAATTTTATCAATATTGCAAGGGTGTCCAAATGTATGCATTGGTACACACGCTTTAATAATTTTTCCAGTAACTTTATTTATACATTGCCCATTTTTAACTACAGCGCTTTCTTTTAAAAAAATTTCTAGTGCCACTGGAGACATTCCCATAGTATATCTATCAACATCCACAAAAATGGGGGTTGCATTACAATAGCTGATTGCATTACATGTAGCGACAAATGTCAGAGGCTGAGTAATAACTTCATGATTACCTTCCACCCCTGAAATTAAAAGTGATATGTGCAATGCAGAAGTTCCATTGCTTGTCGCAATGGAATATTTTGCACCAGTGTATTCAGCAATCTCTTCTTCAAATCTATCTACAAATTTACCAACAGATGATACAAAGGTGGAGTCTATACATTCATTTAGATATTTCTTTTCATTGCCTAAAAATCTTGGTTCGTGCAGAGGTATAAATGAATCTGTTTTATATACAGACCTAATAAAATCAACAACAGATGTATATTGTTTGTTAATCTTGGCGCTCATGTGGAATGTTGTAATATCTTTGATCTTCTGGATCCTGAATAACCCCCTCTTGAATCATGCGCTTAACCTCTTCAATGCCATCTGGCACTCGCATAGTAATCTCAAAACCCAACTCTCTTTTGATCTTATCACTATTTACTCTGTAATCTCTTGGATCTTCATTTTTATCGACATATTTGATATTAGATTCTGGTAGAGCTTTTCGAATTTCCTCAACCAGCATCTCTTTTGTATAATTTTCAGAAGTATCTCCAACATTAAATACATTGTATGCAACTTTGTCTTTTGAAGCTCGCAAGACAGTAACAAATGCATTAGAAAAGTCCTTTACATGGCAGTACGGCCTCCAAAACTTTTCACCAAAAATTATAAGCTCTCTGCCCATGGCCAAGTCTTTAGTAAATTCATTAACAGTTAAGTCAAATCTCATTCTTGGAGAAAGACCATATACAGTAGAAAACCTTAAGGAGGTTGGTATAAAATCATTGCTCTTTTCAGTTTCATTAAGCATATAATTTTCAAATTTAACTTTTAATTCAGCATAAAGTGAAACTGGTGCTAGTTTAGAATCCTCATCAACATACGACTCTGGATCATCCATTTTTCCATAATTGCTACACGTTGAAGAAAAAAGAAACTTAGGTATTTTAATCTCTTTACATTTGTCAATAAGCCATTTCGTTGAGTCCCAATTTGTTTTAGTTGCAAGCTCTGAGTGTAGTTTGCATGCAGGATCTCCTACGATAGCAGCTAAATGTATAACTGCATCAAATTTATTACCGACAAGAATATTATTAAAAGAGTCGTAATCATTAACATCACACTTAATAAAATTAAAATTATCATTATGCCAAATATCCAGCAATGATTCTCCGCCAAACATTAGATTGTCAACACAAGTTACTAAATAATTTTCTATTAATAACTCTCTCAATAGTCCAGAACCCACATAACCTGCACCTCCAGTAACTAATATATGCTCCAAAATTAAATCCTTATTTATTATTAAACCTTCCATCAAGGAACTATAAAAATAAATTTTTTATAGTTCCTGTCAATTTATACCGCACAGTTTACAGTAACATTATCATCTAATATTCATGCTGTTAACTCAGACCTATCAACAATCCATTTAGAAAATGCAAATGAACTTGTAAATGCTGGCGAGATTGAGTTTAGAATATGTGTGCTTTTTTCTGTCTGCTCTATTATATAATCCATTTCAATTGATTTTGTTTTCACATTAACCAATTGTGGCCGTATGCCAACTTTATTACTTAGCACTAAGTCCTCTTTTTTTAGCCCAGCCATTAGCTTTTGTGCAGATTTTATGAACCATGGTTTGAAATATTTTCTAACTTCTGTATGCACAAGAAATCTAAAATTATGTTGATTATGTAGATACATATTAATCAATTCAGAACCAATATTTACCCCTTCAGATAGCTCAACCCCTTTTATAATTCCATAATTCTCACGACCAAATGCGGGAATTGCAGTCGGTCCTACATAGACATCTCCACCAATAACTTTTGTCAAATGCACCCCAAGAAATGGGAGATTTATATCTGGAACAGGATAAATACTACTATTTAATAAATAATTACTCTCTGGCCTCAGTTTATAGTAAATTCCTTTAAATGGAATCATCGTATAAGCAAGGCCTCTATTAAATAATTTTGCTACGCGATCAGCATTGGCACCAGCACAATTAAAAAGGTACCCATAAGACATGCTACCACTGGAAGTCATTACGACTCCATCATTATCATTTTTCTCCAACAAGGTCACACCTAATTTAAACTTAACTCCTTTATCTTGCAGTAAAGAATATAGTTTACAAACCACGGATTTACTATCAATCACCGCAGTATTTGGACTATAAATTCCAGTTTGATAAGGCGTTGCATAGGGCTCTATCTTTTTTATCTCCTGCTCATCTATACGCTCTGCCCGTATATCATTATCTTTTGCATTTTTCAGCAATAGATCAACCGTAGGTAGATCTCTTTCAGAGGTTGCAATAATTATTTTTCCAGAACGATTATAAGGAATATTGTGCTCATCAGCAAACTCTTGCATCTTTTTTGCTCCAGATGAACATACTTTCGCTTTAAGTGTATTACTACCATAATAAATACCTGAGTGTAACACTCCGCTATTCCTACCACTGGCATGTAAACCAACCTTTAATTCTTTTTCCAAAATAGTAACAGTTGATGCAGGATGTCTTTTCTTAACCTCCCAGGCAATTGTAAGGCCGATAATTCCAGCCCCGATAATTAAAAAATCACAACCATTGCTCACTATATATTGCCGTAACGGCTATTTTTAATCATTGCATACCCTTTAATTAATTCCCTAATACCGCGGTCTAAAGAAAACTCAGTTTTAAAACCTGTTGATTCAATTTTTTCATTAGATACAATGTAATTTCTTTGATCCGGATCTTTGCCTATCTGTTCATCAATAAAAATAAACTCTGGCAATTGCTTTTGAATATGCTTACAAAGCTCCTTCTTTGAAACATTCGCATCTGACAAGCCTGCATTATAAATTTCACCCTTCATTACATCGTGATTATTAAGCGCATGCTGGAAGACACGGGACACATCACGAACATGTATATAGTTTCTCTTAAAATGGCTTTCAAATAATACAACAAAGTGATCATTTACTGCTCTATAGGTAAAATCATTCACTAATAAATCGATACGCATACGTGGAGACATTCCGAATACTGTAGCCAAACGAAAGCTAATAGCATTAGGGCACTGCATTAATTCTTTTTCAATTTCAACCTTCTCAATAGCATACTGTGAGATTGGTTGTAATGGAGATTCTTCATTACAATAATTATTCTTATCTCCAGTACCATAAGCGCTATTAGTAGTGGGCATAAGCACTATCTGATTTTTAGAAAGAAGTTTAAGCATTAACTCAATTGCATCATGGTTAATAGTAGTGGCACCTATTGGATCCAAACTACACAATGGAGCACCAACAAGTGCAGCTAAAGGGATAATTACATCGGCCTCTTTCATTAGCTTTAACATTGTATCTTTCTGTCGTATATCGCCCTTTACAACAGTAAAATTTGGATGATGGCAACAGTGATTAAGACTGGTCTGCTTAAACATAAAGTTGTCTAACACAGTTACTTTATGCCCCGCATAAAGTAAATCTGTGACCATAATCGAGCCTAAATAACCAGCGCCGCCGGTAACTAGAATATTGTATATCATTTTTTCCTTATTTTATTTTAAAAATTTTACTTGTTTTTAATTTAGGTTTCTTCTAATTAGGCAAAATATCTATTGCCTGATGATAGTCTTCTGGTGTACCTATATCAATAAATTTTCCCTTAAATTCTTTTCCATGTAACACTCCACCATTAGAAATAAAATTTGACAGTAATTCATCTTCCAATGAAGCCCTATCTCCAACTTTAAAGTCTAACAACTTTAAAGCTAATGGATCTATTAAATAAACCCCTCCATTGGCCAAACTGATTGATTTATTTAACTCAGATTTTAATGATAATATTTCACCATTAGGACTAACATCCATACCCATATAACGCTCAAATTTTCCAGTTCTAAAAAGTGAGAATGTCCACATAGATTTACACTTTAAATGGAACTCATATAGATTATTAAGATCCACTTCTATAAATGTATCGCCATTCAGTACAAGAAAAGGGGTTTTTAATCCTTTTGCAGCCATCAATAACCCACCACCAGTACCAAGTGGATCAGGCTCTATTGCGTATTCAATGGGAATATTTTTATACATATTACCAAAATGATCAATAATAATATCTTTCAAATACCCAACTGAAAGAATAAAGTGACTAATACCTTGATTAATCCAATAATCCATTTGATATTCTAAAAATGGACGGTCACGAATAGGCACCATAGGCTTTGGTAAATCAGAAACAATTTCTCTCAATCTAGTCCCTAAACCGCCTGCAAGAATAATGGCTGTTGTAATTTTTTTAGGATTATTCAACTGAATTTACAACACTGCAAAGATAGTCAATTTCATCTATTCTCAAATCAGGAAAATTTCCAATATAAAATCCATAAAAGTGAACGTGCTCTACTACTGGAAATTCTTTATAATATTTATCCGGAAACAGCCCTTTAAGGTATGGCTGTCTTAACTGATTACCGCCTCCAGAACTCCCGCGCCTAAATTCAATACCAGCTTCTTGCATTTTATTCATCAACTTAGCAACAAAAATATCATCAGGAGATTTTAAAATCAGATTAAAAGCATAATTACTTGATCCTTTTAATTTAAATTCTGTTTGGTATTTATTTTTGTCTATATTGTTCAAAAAATATTTCAAGTTTTTGGCTCTTTTTTTAATATTTAAATCTAGCCTTCTAAGCTGACTAATTCCCATAATGGCGCCTATTTCTGTATTTCTTACATTGTATGCAGGAAATGCAAAAATAAAATCAGAGTTTAAATCTGAATTATTAGATTGATAAAAGTCCTTAACAAACTCATTATTTGATTCACGCACCATGCCATGAGATCTAAGCATTCTTAAATTTTGATAAACTTTATCATCATTTGTACAAATCATGCCACCCTCTATGGTGCTCATATGATGTGCATAAAAAAAAGAAAAATTAGAAATCCATCCAAAAGTTCCAGTTTTTCTATTATTATGTGTAGCTCCATGGGACTCACATACATCCTCAATAAGGTGAATCTTCTTCTCTTTTAATTTATTAATGAGCTTAGTTGTAAGTCCATTAAATCCTTGAATATGAGTAAGAAAAACAGCTCTTGTCTTATTGGTAAGTTTTTCTATAATTTTTTCACCATCCATTGCAAGTGTTTCAGGATCAATATCTACAAAAACAGGAGTAAAGCCATTCTGTATTACTGATGAAATATCCGAAACCCAAGTTAACGGTGGGACAATTACTTCGCCACCTTCAGGAAATTTAATTTTTAGTGAGGCCATGGTTAATAAATTTGCAGAAGATCCAGAATTCACAAAAATACTATACTTAACTCCTAGCCATTTAGACCACTGCTCTTCAAATTCACGCACTTTAGGGCCGTTAGTTAAAATAGGATCTTCTTGCTTTAAATGCTCAATAACAGCGTCAAGGTCTTCACGCAATATATTATTTCTCATTAACGGGTGCTTCATTATCACTCCTTAATTTTATTCATAATAGTTTGCACAAAAGGCAGGATTTTTTTCATAGCAGATTTGTTGCCTATACCTACTTTTTCATGAAGTTCATTGCGAGATCCAAGTTCAAAACTATATCCAGGATCAACACCGATACTTAAAGTTTTTAAATTCAACTTACTTTCAGCAATAAATTCAAATAACATCGAATCAAGCCCCCCACGCCCACGAAACCCCTCCTCAAAACTTACTATCGCTAAATATGATTCCAATACTTTTTTCAAACCTTCTTTTGAGAAGTTAGTGAGATTAAATATATCAATAATTCCAACTTTAAATCCAATTTTATTTATTTCTTCTGCAACCTTAAAAGCAGTATGAGTCATGAATCCAGTAGCTATAAAACATACCTTTTCACCTTTTTGATGAAAATGAAAGCCATCAGTGGTGCTAGGTAAATCTAGTGTATAAAGCACAGGTTGAACTTGTGCATCAAGGCGAAAGTACCTTAAGCCATTAGTTGTAACACAATCTTCGAACAAGGAAGAGGTAGTTACATGGTCGGCTGGGGAAAGCACCTGAAAATTAGGCAATGCTCTCATGATAGTAATGTCTTCATAACACTGGTGTGTGGGTCCAGAAACCACATAGCTATACCCAGCACCCACACCAATCAAATTAACATTCATTGGCCTAACTTCAGACAAAAGTGCAAGACTTACCCTAATTTGCTCATAACAACGCATTGTAATAAATGGAGCTATTGCATAAGCAAAAACTTTATACCCTTCGATAGCCAAGCCTGCAGTTATATTAATTAAATTTTGTTCTGCAATCCCTACATTAATAAACCTGTCAGGAAAGTCTCTACGAATCTTATCAAGCACAGGGGAGCCAAAATCAGCACTTACAAAAAAAATTAAAGAATCTAATGACATCTCTTGCCAAATTTTTTCCAACAAAACATCACGCATTGCTAACGGCTTCATGCCTATAGCTCCTTATCTCTGTTGAGCAATTCATCAATTAATTCTGGCTTTGGGTTAATAATATGTGAAAGTGGCTCATTCTCCAACCCAGGGACGCCACGACCTTTTAATGTTTTTGAAATAATTGCTTTTGGCTTTCCTTTTGTTGTATTTTTTTTATCCAGTAATACATCAAGAACTGATATTACATCATGACCATCAACTTCTACACAATCCCATCCAAATGAAGTTAAGCGCTCCAATAAATTTGAATGAGATACAATATTATCGGTATAGTCTAGCATGCTAATATTATTATTATCAACAATTAAATGTAAGTTATCGAGCTTATGATGAGATGCAAACATTATTGCCTCCCAATTTGCGCCCTCATGCAACTCTCCATCACCCGTAACAACAAAAACATTGCTATCACTTTTTTTAGTTTTTAGTGCAAGCGCAATACCTGTGGCAACACCTAATCCATGACCAAGTGACCCATTGACTGTTTCATACCCAGGAATAACTGGATCAGGAATACCCCCCAAAAAACTACCTGATTTACATACATCTTGAAGCTCACTCTTTGAAAAAAAACCAAGGTCTGCAAGAATTGGATACATAGAAATAGAGCCATGACCTTTACTAATAATACAACGATCTCTCTTTTCATCTAAAGGGTTAGAAGCATTGAACCTCAACACGCCTCCATAATAAAGTGCTACAAAAACTTCAATCACAGATAGAGAAGATGCCAACCTAGTTTCTGGAGCACGACGATAAATAGCAAGTGTTTCCTTCCATGTCCACGAGACCTTCTCCTTTAGAGAATTAATTTTACTAATCATCAAATCCATAACATAAATAAAACAAGGTTTAAGTGACTTTATTAAGAATACAAGAAAAACCCTTAAGGGAATCCCAACTGCTATTTAACTATATTTCTCTCGTACCAATAAATAGTTTTTTTAATGCCCTCTTCAAGAGATACTTTTGGGCGCCAATCAATAACGGCTTTTGCCAAAGAACAATCCAAAGAGATTGATGTTTTAACCGTTGGCTTACTATCATCATATATTATTCTTTTATCTTTAACACCGGAAACTTTTATAATTACATTTACTAAATTTTTAATACTTATAGCTGATCCGGATCCTATATTTAACAAATAAAATGGTTTTTTACTGCTAATAGATATTATTTTTTTTACTGACTCTACAAGATCATCAATATAAAGAAAATCTCTCTTCTCAAGGCCATCTCCCCATATATTTACTTCTTCAGATTTTTTATTTAAAATTTTGTTAACTGTAGCACCAAAAACATGCGAATTCTCAAGATCAAATTTATCATGTGGGCCATATATATTAGAATGCCGAATTACATAATGCTTAGTCCTTCCCAGGCGTGAGTAAAATTCACACATTTTTTCTATATAGACTTTTGTCCACCCTACTCCAAAATAACCTGGAAAAATCTCATTTGATGGATCAAAGTCCGACTCAGTAACTTGCTTTTCTAAAAATGGTTGAGATTTTGTTTGATACATTACTGTACAACTAAAAAATATTATTTTTTTTATATTATTATCATAACAAGATTTAAGAATAAGAGAATTCATAACTGCATTATCCGTAACATGGATATACGGCCTCTCAATTACATCCTTTACACCAGTTGTATTCGCGGCAGCTTGAATAACAACATCATGCGACCTAACAACCCTTGCTACATCATCGACAACTGTTAAATCTGCTTGTACAAAATCAACATTATCAATCAAAAATTGGGGTTTTTTATTATATACAGCTGTAACCCTACATCCCTTTACTTTTGATAATGATTCGACTATATTTCTGCCAATAAAACCTGTAGAACCACAAACTAATATTTTCATAATCAATTATTAACCAATATTTTTCTTTTTAACTTTACTGACAACATTTTGTTTATATGATCTATGGTCTCTTGACCGAATTTAATACGTAAGTCATCCTGCACATCTTGATCACTATAATATTCATTAAAAAGTTCATCCCTAAGCTTTAATACTTGTGCAGATGTAAGGTGCTTTGTGGGTAATGGCTTACAATCATCGCTATATAATCCATACTCTTTCCAACTTTTTGGCTCCTCTATAATTCCCTCCCCTACATACTGATCATAAAATGGTGTTCCAGGATATGCAAATGCAGGATAAATATTATTCCATTCGAATTTATGCTTATGTAAAAAAGCTACATTTTTTCTAATAGATTTCTCATCATCGTCATAAAGACCTAAAATTGCGTGGCCAATCATATTTATCCCAGCCTCTCTTGTTATTTTTATAACTTCATCATTAGAAAGAGAACCTTTCTTCACTGCCTTATTAATAGACTTTAAAACATCTTCGTTGTCTCCAGCTTCAAAACCATACCCAATCCAATTAACACCAATCTTCTTAAGGCGTTTAAGAATTTGTGGGGTAACTGAATCCACTCTTGCATAGCACCAAATATTTAAGTCATAACCCCTTTCATCCATTAGATCACAGAACTCCTCAACTCTTGGATGTCTTATTACAAACAACTCATCCATTATTCTAAGATTTTTTACCCCATAATCGTTTACAAGAATATCTATCTCGTTAACAACTGCTTGCATATCTCTAAAGCGAAATGTTCTTTTACTGTATAAATTATTAATACAGCAAAAATCACATGGATATGCGCAACCCATAGATGTCCAAATAACACCATAAGGCATTCTATTGTTAATATCACTACCAAAACAATGCCAATTATGGGCTCTATACAATTTTGGATTTAATTTACTCCAATTTATCATAGGCAATGTATTAATGTCGATCATTTTTGGCATAGTATTAATAACAGTAGTCACATTGCCTAATAAATCCTCTTTTATATAGGCAATACCGTCAATATTATTAACATTTGTACCTTTAATTAGACTTTTTATAAGCAACACAATAGCTTCATAGCCTTCGCCAATAATAACATAATCAGCAGATGTCTCTTTCAAGGTTCTTTCTGGCAAAACTGTAGGGTGTCCGCCATATACAAAGGTTTTTATTTTATCTGTTAAATTTACAACAATATCTTTAAAAAAATCTATAACAGCTGGCATTGTTTGAGTTGAGGCTGAAACATTTACACCTGTTGAAAAAACTCCAAGTAATTTTGGGTTTAATTTAGCAATTAAACTCAATAAATCTTGTTCTGAAATTTTTGTAATATCTAAGTCAATAATTACTGATGTCAAACCATTGCTTTCTACATATGCATCAACCAATCCTAAAAGAATATCAGGCGTTGTACTGGCTAATGATTCAACTTGTCCATACGTCCCACTCTTACTTGGATGCACTAATACAACATCACATTTTTTTAGAAAATTATATTTCATAATTTTGCTTTAAAATTTTCAAATTTAATATATTTATATTTATTTATTTATTTATTTATTATTTTTTAAACTACCTAAATACCACTTGTATAAAATCTCAATTCCGACATCAAGATTAGTTTTTTCTTTCCATCCCATTGATTTAATTTTGCTAATATCAAGCAGTTTTCTAGGGGCACCATCAGGCTTTGATCTGTCCCAATTGATTTTCCCTGAGTATCCCACTATTTGGGAAATCTTTTCTGCTAGATCTTTAATAGATATATCGCTACCAACTCCTATATTTATAGGCAAATCTTTCTCATTAAGCGGTACTTCTAACAGCTTAATACATGCACAAACAATATCATCTGAAAAAACAAATTCCCGTTTCGGGAGTCCGCTCCCCCACAATACCACGGATGACTTGTGCTTTTTTTTTGCTTCATGAAAACGTCGAATTAGTGCTGATAATACATGTGAACTTTCGAGATTAAAATTATCATTTGGTCCATATGCACTATTTGGAATCACGGGAATAAAAGAAACTGAATTACTTTGTCTATTAATGGCTTGGCACATTTGAACACCTGCATATTTAGCACTTGCATAAGCAATGCTTGTCGGTTCAGGGTGTCCGGTACACAACTGACTCTCACTCATTGGCTGTAACGTATCACGCGGATACATACAAGATGATGCAAAAAATATTATTTTTTTTACATTATACTTTCTTGCAGCGTTAAAGACATTTAGCTGGATTGATAAATTATCACTAATAAAATCTGCAGGAAAATCTCTATTTTGTATAATACCCCCTACTTTTCCAGCTGATAAAATAACCACCTCCGGCCCAACCTTATGAAAAAAATCAAATGTGTCATTTTTGTTGGTTAAATCAAGATCTTTCCTATCTTTAATGATAATATTTTTATAATGATTTTTCTTGAAAAATCTCATAAATGCTGAACCAATCAACCCTTTATGTCCAGCTACATATATTCGGGTATTTTTCTTCAAATTAAAATTCATAAATACTAAATACCATTTGGTTGATACAACACCACTTTTGACCCAGTATTTTCAAAATTAAATGGCACAAAAGTTAAACTAGATAATGCTTTTTTAACCTTATCTTGATTTTCAGGTTTAACAAAGAATAGTATAAATCCGCCACCTCCAGCCCCAAGCACCTTGCCACCTGTAGCTCCAGCCTTAATGGCTGCATTATATAATTCACCAATCTTCGTATTAGTGACTTTGTTAGATAAGCTTCTTTTATTTTTCCATGCCTCATGCAGAAGTTTTCCAAAATTATCTATTGAAATGTTAGTATTAGCCATAATTGAAGACCCTTCTCCAACCATATCATATAATTCGTTCAT
>Ga0233428_1002920_pt1 | contig 15286 bp, 15 predicted proteins | sample SI_118_April2016_4_FD_179890 | JGI IMG/M metagenome (GOLD analysis project Ga0233428, IMG submission 179890) | Seawater microbial communities from Saanich Inlet, British Columbia, Canada - SI_118_April2016_120_MG | ecosystem: Environmental > Aquatic > Marine > Inlet | place: Canada: British... | reverse complement strand
TGACATTGGAAAAGCCGTTGATCACGACATGCAAGGAGCGCATCCAGAAATTGGATATAATATTATGCGTAAGTTTGGCTTCAAAGAGGAGCTCTGCTATCAGTCTATTGCGCATCATGAAGATAAGCCTCGCACAATTGAAGGCGTGATTGTAAAAGCAGCAGATGCCATCAGCGGAGCACGTCCGGGCGCACGGAGAAATAGCATCGAGGACTACATACAACGTCTCAAAAATCTTGAAGCAACGGCGAATGAATTCCCTGGTGTAGAAAAAGCCTATGCGATCCAAGCAGGACGAGAAGTGCGAGTCTTTGTAGAGCCTCAGAAAATTGATGACTTTGCGGCATTCAAACTCGCGAAAAATATTGCAAAAAAGATTGAAAATGACCTCACATATCCAGGAGAAGTAAAGGTAACCATCATCCGTGAAACACGTGTCTCAGAATTTGCTAGATAAGCACGAGAATCATCAACCATTGAAAAAAAAGGCGTCTTCAGGTAAACTACCGCCAAATAGAATAATCGTCCTCTATGAACAAAGCAACGCTAGCACTAAAACTTGCAGAAAAACTAGATCTCCCAAAGAAAACCGCAGAAGACTTCATCGCGGCATTCCAGGAAATCGTCACGACATCGCTCTCAAATGATGAAGACGTGACCATCGCCGGCTTCGGAAACTTCTCTTCTCGCATCCGCGGCGCACGTAAAGGCGTGAACCCACGAAAGCCAACGGAAATTATCAATGTTCCAGCGGTGAAGGTACCAAAGTTCAAGGCCGGTAAGGCTTTGAAGGATGCCTTGAAGGCGAGCATGAAGTCAGGAAGTGAAACGCCTGCTCCGTCCGCACCAGAAACACCAAGCGCAGAATAAAACCTCTCATCAACAAGATCAAGAGACCACCTTAACGGGCGGTTTTTTGCATAAATGTCAAGATCACACCCGTCCCTAAACTCAGTTTCTACAAACTAAGTTTCAATATAAAAACCAGTGAACTAAGAGCTCACCGGCCTCTACCCCGTCGTGCTTAACCTATGCTACTGCCCCTTCGCTCGCGAAACTTTTCACTTTTTCAATGACGGCATCAACGTTTAACATATCCATCGCGTCCAAATGCCTCTCCTTCCATTCAACTGAATCCTGCTCGAGCGTCTTAGAAGACACCACAAGCCGAAGCGGAATGCCAATCAGGTCTGAGTCTCCAAACTTCGCGCCAGGCGAAATGTCACGATCGTCCCAAAGCACTTCAACGCCCGCCGAAGTTAGCTCATCATAAATTTCCGTGCTCACAGAGTCGATGCGTCCCTGAACCGCTTCATCTTTTGAACTAAGCGAGAGTAAATGCACGGTGAATGGTGCCACGTCTTTTGGCCATACCATCCCTTTATCGTCTGCCATTGCCTCAACAATAGTTCCAAGAAGACGCGTCGGGCTCATTCCATAGCTTCCCATATATACAGGATGTTTCTTCCCATCCTCACCGGTATACATCAAATCCGCTGGCTCAGAGAACTTTGTACCAAGCGAGTAAATATCACCTACCTCGATCGACTTGAAGCTTTGGAGACTTTCAATATCAACCTCGACGCCGAAGTCCTTAAGCGTTTCTGCATTCACGTCATCTTTATTAATCGCAAGTCTCTCCTTCTCATCCAAAACGTAAATAACATCTTCACCTGCCTCACAAATCGTTTGGAACTCATACGAATACTTCGAGAAAGATCCACCGTTTGAAATAGTGATATACGTCTTATCGCCAAGACCAAGACGATCAAAAACGCGCATATAAACATCCTTCATCTTCTCGTAAAACACCTCATGTTCTTCTTTATCTTTCGAAAATGAGTAGAGATCCTTCATATAAAACTCTCGCCCACGAAGAAGTCCTGCCTTCGCGCGGAGTTCATTCCGATACTTCACCTGAATCTGATACACGCTGAATGGCAAATCTTTATAGGAAGAAACGAATTGCTTCAAGTGCTTTGCAAGCGGCTCCTCATGCGTAAAGGCGAGACCAAGTTCTGCGCCACTTTTCAGAGAGGTTTTGAACCAATTATCAACCACATCATCACTCCAACGACCGGACGCTTCCCAAATGCCCTTGTCTTGAAGAGCGGTCATGAAAAGTTCCTGACCTCCTGCCGCATTCATTTCCTCGCGAATGACAGTATTGACCTTATTAAGGACACGGAGTCCAAGGGGAAAATAAACATACGCACCGGCGAGTTCTTTTTGAACAAAACCTGCCTGAATGAGGAGCTGCGCATTGCGTGAAGTCTCCCCAGAAGGGATTTGCTTCGATGTTTTTGTAAAAAGTTGTGATTGTTTCATACGGTCTGATCTTATCGCTTCTAAGCGGTGGTGGCAAGCATATTCAACAATTCTAAACTACTAAGAACGACGATCATATCCTCAGGAACAAGGCTAATCGACCCCTTCTTCAAGAACTGCATTAGCAATATCATCAATGACACTCTCCAAGGAAGCATTCCACGGATCCTCTAAAAACGCTTTAGAAACCCTGACAGTTAACTCCTCCTTACTAATTAGCCTATCTTCCAAGATCATTTCTGCTTCTTCATGAGCATCTATTTTGGATCCAATTGATTTCCAAATTTCCAAGATTTCATTCATTCTTTCACGCAAACCACGAAATGACTCATTAATCTTCTTTCGTTTTGATAATTGATCGATCTTGCTGCCTATTTTTTTAAGTGCAGCAAGTGATTCAATGCCAATAGCTCTACTCTCATAATTCGAGCTAGCAGCATTGAGTGCTCCCGCAGGCAAAGATTTAATAAATGCTTCAACGTCACTACCGGAAGCTGGGATCTTTCTTAGAATAGATATTGCAGCATTCAGTTCCAAAATCTTACCTTCAATTTCCTCACGGATCTCGTAAGTAAGTTCCGCCTCGATCTCAGCGACACGTCTGTCTTCTACTAACTTCGCTGCATCTCGCTGCCGCCTATCATAATCTAATTGATTCTGTGCATAAAGATTATCCAATTCAGTCTTACGTGCGTCACCCTCTCCCTGAGCCCGTTCCACGCCTTCGTCCTCAGCCCTCAACTCTGCAATCAACTTAGCATCATCGAAATCAAATTCCGCTCCGTCAATCATCCTACTCTTTCCACTTTTAAGTATGCTCAATAGCATACCACCCTCGTCACTCTCAGGAGAAAACAATACAATATTCGCATCAACATTATCAGAATTGTTGTATGGTTTTAGTTCCTTTTTTGCATCATCGATTTCCTTAAGCAGCGATGTTAAACCACACTCCTCTGCAGCATTAATATAATCTTCTTTCAACTTCTCGAAACCTGCCAATGCATTCTTGGAAGGTCCATTCGCTTTCATCTCCTCAAACTTATTCTCAATTTTTTCCCTGTCAGAACCTTCCGCCAGCAAACTGTCTACGACTAAAGTTCCACGACCAAGGGAAGCTTTTAAGACCCAATCCAAATACAAGAATTCATAAATCACATCAACAGCTGACCCATCTCCATTTTCTTCAGTTAACGTTTCGCTCTTTACTTCTCTAACAGCCTCGATTTTCTCTGGAAAGAACATTCCTCTTACAAGCAACTCTTGTCTAAGAACATCTGCACGTTTATCACTATCGGCTAAAAATGATTGTAACTCCTCAAACTTTTTTGCATATGCATCTGAATGTTTCAATGAAAAATGCCTGTCATCCCTTCCACCATAACCACGCCCCACCTTTAAATGCTTGTTTATACCTCTGTAATGATCATCAACCATTGGCGAGCTACCATCGTAACGTTCAGGGAATTCGCTTCTGTACGCCACGTCTATTGATTGAGCCCTTGGATCGATTTCCATCCGAGTCACAGCAGTCCAATCATGGCGATCAGATGTCAAAAATGTCTTTAATCTCGGAGCTTGCTCTGCTTCTCTGCTTTTCAGCACTTCATTTGCAGAAACACGATCCGCACCTTCGCCTATTCTTTTCATAAACACTTACAGTAAAAAATTTAGCACCAACTACACATTATCAAACTAGCAACATTGCAACAAGAGACCATATCACAAACGATATTGCAGATATGAAAGTTACTACAACCGTATTACGATCACTCAATTGACATCGACCATACTCCATGTTACAGTTCCATATCGGCTTAAAACATATCGCAGCGACACCCACCCTACACTCGGAGTTCCAAATGGACCCCCACGACTGGTATGCTACCGGAACCTTCTTCAGCCTACTTCTGCTCGTCATGGTCTTCTTCTACCTCACGCTCATGATGCGAAGCAAGCTGAGAAATATCTAACGCGACAAGGGAGTCCAAGTACACCACATGCGTGTGAACCACAACGCGCTCCTAGGAGAATACCACTACCACGGCAATCACCACCGCGGCATGCGCAACGTCGCCTTGAGGTCGATGGATGTACCATTTGTGACAGAGATCTGTCACAGCCTTCCAACCATCGCTTGCCGAGCGCTTGGACTGGAACGCGGAGTCGCGCCATGCAGCACGATTACATCGGAGGAGTCCAAGGAACACGAAGGCTGTCATCAGGTCGTCTTCTCGACATACCTGGGGACGAAAGAGGTCGCATTCTGGTTTGTGAACAGCGAAGCAGACATCTCCGTCGATCTCAGTGACGGCGTGCAGGAAATTCCTCCCCAGAAAACGTTCCCACCCAACTGGTGGCAGCGCCTCAGCATCGGCGCGTAATCAGCGCGTAGCTCGACCCCGTCATGAAGAGGCCCCGTGCCTCACGCTCGGGGTCTTTTCAATACTAAAATACGAACAAAATGGAGCAGTTACACGTACGTTTTTAACTCTCGGACGTCATCCGGTGATTGATAAAAGATTGTATCAAAGCCAAATTTCTGAGCAAGTTCAATAACAGACTGCAAATCATCGATGAGGAGAATTTCTGATTTATCCGTCGTGATATTTTTCACCCTTTCAAAAAGTACTTCGTAGAAATGAGGATCTTGCTTTCCGCAACCCATCTCTTCACTATAATAGACGTCGTCAAACGGATTGCCACTTCCGACTTTACGTTTAATAAACTCTCCGCGATACTTTTCTTGATGCGTTGAGATAAAGCAATGGATTCCTTTCTCTGATAATTTGCGTACAAGCTCTAAATTCGTTTCATCAAATACGGTTCCTTCCGTGAGCCAAAAATCTATGAGCTCATCCACTGTACCATGCCACCCCCAAGTATCGATTACCTTTGCGAGTTCTTCTTTCAGATCCGCCTGACCCTTAGCGCACCCAAGAAACGGCCCAAGGAAGAAGGGCTGCATCGTTTTCGCCTTAAGCCCAAACTGCTTTACGAGTTCATCAGAAAAACGATACCCGCCCTTGAGGATGACCCCATCCGCATCGAAGAAAATAACTTTATTTTTCATAGAATTGATTGCCGTCAGCGTAGCATGTGAAAATGTATATCTCAACTCCATCACAATATCGCTGAGGCTATTTATGCTCGCACTCCTTCGAGCCACCGAACCGCACTGCCATAAACGTACTTATCGGGACAGTGAGGACGAGCGCCATAGTCCCGGCGAGTGTACGGACGATCTCTTCCGCAACAAGCTCCTCGTTTATGAAGCGGATAAAATCAATCTCTGGCGCAATAAGGAAGAGAAGAAAAAGGGGCATCGCAACTGCGACATATGCGAGCACAAGAGTATTCACAGTTGATGCTATATGATGCCGACCGATGCGCATTGCGCGATGATAAAGTTCTTTGGAGCTGAGCTTAGCATCTGCCGCACGTATCTCCTGCACGGCCTCGGTTTGCGTAATAGCAATATCATCAAGCACACCAATAGCACCAAGAATCACACCAGCGAGCAAAAGCCCCTGAGGCAAGATCAGATCTCCCATTTCAAAGCTCAGGAAGATCACCTCTTCTGACGCAAGACCAGAAAGTGAGGAATAATCAACAAAAACCGATCCAAAAAGCCATGCAAGGAACAGGCCAATTACCGTCGAAGCGTATGCGGCGAGAGTACGACGATTGAGTCCGTGCGAAAAGGCCATATTAACACCAAGTATAACGATGCCTCCAATAACAGTAATAAGCACGGCGTCATGGCCGGCTAGAATACTCGGAAAGATGAACAAAAATAAGATTCCAACTGTCACCAGAAGACCGATAAGAGCAAATAACCCGCGCAGACGACCAACAATCAAGATTACAACCGAGAACAAGGCGAACATCAGTACAAGGGCAGGGATACGCCAAACATCAACTAAGAAAACCTGGGAAATCTCTCCGTCACTCAATATCACCTGCAGGAAAACCTTTTGGCCTTCGTGCAAATCATATCTAAGCCCCTTGGTATATCCCTCCCCTGTATCCACCGTGTAGACCTTGCCATCAGCCTCAGCTAGAAATTTAGCTTGAAAGTCACCGTCGATATCATATTTCTCGATGATCTCGGTAATTTTAGCCTTAATCTCAATTGTCTCAATTTCCGCAGGAGCTACCTGACCCGGTGGAAGAGCTTCTACAGGAACAGTCTTCACTTCTTGAGCAAATGCTGTTACAGGAAAGATGATTATAGAAAGTAGCACGAGAAGCAGGAGTCTTTTCATATGCACACAGTGTATCAGAGGCTGGACATGACGGATAATTACTAAACCCATTTGACAAAACGCGAATTCATTTGCATAATCAAATCAATATGCATATGCAAATATCATTCGATTCCCTACTCGCCTCTTGCGGCCTCCGCCGATCAAAAGATCGCATGACCATTCTTCATCTCTTTCAAGAAAAACGGACCTGGACCGCCGCGCAGCTTATCAACTGGCTCCCAATGACCGATCTCTCCACCGTCTATCGAAATCTCACCGCCCTTGAAAAGCACAAACTGATCCGCAGTGTGCACGGCCATGGAAAAAAAGTGGAATACGAGTGGGCTGATAGGAAGCATCATGAACATCGACTCTGCGAGAAGTGCAAAGCCAGTTATTGTATTCCCTGCCCTCTCAAAACAAAGACCAAACATCACCTCGAATTCTTCGAGACCTGTAAAGCTTGCCCTGTCCTATGAGTAAACTTGCGATAAATCCAATATGGATCGCCGTATATTTTCTCCTCGCATTCCTTGGGATATTCGCTGCGAACCAAGCAATACCTCAGAAAGAAAGTTTTGATATTGCCGCATCAATCCATCCAATCTACGACATCACAAGTAATATCGCAGGTGATACGCTCAGCGTTGGACTCATTCTACCTGCAGACGCAAGTCCACATACCTTTGATCCAAGTCCACAAACCATACGCAGCTTACAAGATACAAAGGTAACTTATACCATCGGTCACGACTTCGACGCATGGACGAATAGCATCAGTAGCAGCACAGGCACCGAGACTGTCATCATAGATAATGACATTGAGCTTATCGCAGACGAGCACCACGACACAGCAAATCCTCATTACTGGCTCGACATTGGAAATGCGATTCTTATCACCTATACAATTGCAGACGATCTTTCCGCGCGCTATCCTGAACATGAAGATACCTTCACAGAAAACGCTGCATCCTATATTGCAGAGCTGATAGAAACGCGGGAGGAAATATTTGAGATTCTTTCGACCGTAGAGAACAGGAACCTCGTTACCCTCCATGATGCATGGGAATATTTTGCCAGCAGCAATGACCTCATCATCGCAGGCAGCTACGAGCCAAGTCCAGGGCAAGAGCCAACACCACAATCGCTCGCCGATCTTATACGCACCGTTGAAGAGGCTGGCGTCACGACAATCTACTCCGAGCCCCAACTCGCCTCCGCAAGTATCGAAGCCTTTGCAAACGACAATGCCATCACTGTGAGTACGCTCGACCCCATCGGCGGAAGTAAAGGACGCACCACCTATCAAGAATTAATGATCTACAATGCCAAAATCATCGCGCAAAACCAATAAAGAAAAAGCGATCGATATAGAAAATCTTTCGGTAAGCTTTGGTTCAGATAAAATTCTGAATGATATTTCCGTCTCTGTTCAGAAGGGGCATATCGCCGCACTCATAGGCCCAAACGGATCCGGAAAAACAACGCTCGTGCGCACCATTCTTGGACTCATAAAACCAGATGCAGGAATCATTCGCGTATTTGAATCAACGATAAATGAGAAACGGAATGATATCGGCTATGTGCCTCAACGCTTTGAATTCGACCGATCTTTCCCCATGCGTGTGAATGAATTCCTCACGATCGCAAAACAAAAGAACGTCCCAAGAGCACATATAAAAGAGGTCGTGAAAGAAGTTGGCCTGACCCCAAGAATTCTAGAAAAATCGATCGGATCCCTCTCAGGAGGGCAATTGCAACGCATTCTTATTGCGAGTGCCGTCTTAAACCAACCGAAGCTTCTTATCCTCGACGAACCATCCACCGGCGTTGATATCATCGGGGAGAATATCTTCTACGACATCATCAAACATCTCAACGAAGATCACGGAACAACCATCTTGATGATCTCGCACGATATCTCGCGTATCGCAGACCACGTGAATCAAGTCATCTGCCTCAATAAGAAACTCATCTGTTCGGGATCACCAAAAAAGGCGCTGACCAAGAAAAACCTCGGAAGCCTCTTTGGCGAGAATACACATCATCATGATCATTTTTAGTATGATATCCGAAATCCTCTCTCTTCCATTCATGCAACGCGCCCTCATCGCAGGAATCGCCCTCGGGGCACTCCTCGCAAGTCTTGGCGTCCTCGCAACGCTGCGAAAGATGTCCTTCTTCGGTGAAGGCATTGCGCATGCATCGCTTGCTGGAATTGCCATCGCCATTTTCGCGGGGCTCGCACCGCTTCCGATTGGAATCGTATGGGCCATCCTTATCGCAATCCTTATTTATTTCTTCGAACAAAAAACGGACCTTGCGTCCGATGCACTCATTGGAATTTTCTTTACCGCCAGCATGGCAATCGGAGTCATCATCATGCAATTCACGCCAGGGTACCAACCAGAACTCCTTTCCTTCCTCTTTGGAAATATTCTCTCCATCACACCGCAGGATCTCACCATTATTGTATCTATCAGCATCCTCATTCTTCTATGGTTCGCGGCAGCTCTGAAGCCCCTCACCTATCTCGCGCTCTCTGAGGAAAGCGCCGTTGCCTCTGGAATTTCAAAAATGAGGTATAACCTCACCTTTTATATCGCGCTCGCCATCGCAACCGTCCTTGGCGTTAAGATCCTTGGAATTGTCCTTGTATCTGCCATGATCGTTCTTCCACCTGCAACCGCAAGACTCCTGACCACATCATTCAAATCTTATGTAGGAACCTCCATCATCATATCCGAGATCATGATCATAACCGGTCTGATTCTTTCATATATATACGATCTCCCGTCTGGTGCAACCATCGTCTTATCCGGTACCGCGCTCTTTGCGCTTGCAGTCATCACGCCAAAACGTACCTAACCAGCAACCGCGTTTGAGAGAAAATAACCCGCAATCAAGAAGATACCGATGCCCATCACCGCGAGCGCAACCATCATGATACCTGTCGTCATTCCATCATCTTTCATGAAGGCGATAAAAATGTAGCCAGTAAAGCCAAGAATCAGCGCAAGCGGCACCGTAACAAGTACAATTCCCACAATAAGAAGTCCGATCATAATGCGTATACACTAGCGCGAATACACAATTTATTCAATAACAGCTTCCAGAGGAGGCTATTTATTCTGCAAAATCTTTGCGGTTAAAAATTCAACGGGAGCAAAATTATCGGTCAAAACAATATACGAGGAAAGATCAAGCGTCTCAAGATCAAAAACCGTATCAGAAAGCATCTTTGAAATATCTAGATCAGGCAGATCATCCAAATCTGAAAAGTCGATTCGCGTTTCGCTCATATGACCTGCAAGAATAATATTTTGATTACGCGATACATCATCAGAATGAACCAAAAATGCATAGACGTTAGGAAAGACACTTTGCATCGTTTTAATTTCCGAGAGAAGGAGTGAGTGTTTATTCTCAGACAAGTTTCCTATCATATTCGCGAGAAATAGACCGTTCTTGCTTAAACGCTCTGTCGTTAACTCGAAAAACTCCCGCGTCGTAAAGTGACCTGGCACGGAATAGAGTGAATAATAAACGTCACTAAAAATTAGATCATACTGTGTCTCCGAATCCTGAAGCATGCGCCTCCCATCCCCCTTGTAATAAACAATATTATCCGATGGAGTCAACGAAAAGTATTTCTCAGCGAGACCAGGAAGAGACGGCTCTATTTCTGAAATATCGATTCTTGCATCCGGCAGCTCATAATGAAGCGCCTCGGAAATCGAGTTCACACCACCACCAATAACTAAAGCATTTTGCACATCAGGATGAAAAACCTGATAGGCAGCATAGTACCTCGTATAGTCATAGGCTAAATCAGTCGGATTAGTTGCATCTAGGAACATTGCCCCCGAACTCGATTGATCTTGTGTCAAAAATCGCGTTGGACGATCCTGATACATGCGATCAATAATAGTGAGCTCTGAATAAAGCCCATCCTCTTGGTAAAGCGCAGAGGATGGATGCTGCAGAACAATCTGCCAAGAAAGAAGAAAGAGAAAGGTAAAGACAAGTATCGTGGTAACGTAGTAACGCATGCGAATACCGAGAACGATTAAAGGGCCGAGTCCGAATAGAAAAAGAGCTACGCTATTTCCGATAATTATTTCGTTGATCCCAAACGTTGGAATTAGATAAAATCCTGCAGAAATACTACCAACAATACTTCCAAACGTGGACCAAAATGAAATGAGGCCCGCAATAGAACCGATGCCACGACTTGGATAAGATGCACTTTGCAGCTTCACCGCATAGGGAGAAAGCATACCAAGAAGAAGTCCCGGGAAGAAAAAGAGAAGCACGGAAGCAAGAAGAGGCCCAAAAGAAATAGAGAGATATTCACTCAGCGTCGGCAAAAGAAGAGCACCGATTAAATGAAAAAGGAGAAGCATGACGCCACTTGCATGAATCAGATAAAAAAAGACGGAATAAGATGGATATTTGTCCGAAAGCTTCCCGCCCAAATAGTAACCAAGGCTGAGGGCCGCAAGCACCACGCTAATAACACTCGAAACGGTGTACATCGAGCTTCCAAAAAATGGCGAAAGAACACGAAGAGCAACGACTTCGATAATAAGTACGCTCGCACCCGTGAAAAAGACCGTCGCAGGCAGAATCGCAAAGTTCAGAGTAGATTTCTTTATCATACGAGGGAAGTATAGCAGAGACTTAGACGACTGGGCAGTATCACGGTTCAAGTCCCACGAAAGAAAAATAACCACCTACGTGGTTATTTTTCACTACCCAATTCAGCTCCGAAATGTTCAAACAGTGCAGAGTCAAAGCTGAGCTTTGACGTCACCAAGCACAAACCGAGCTGAGCTCGGTGGTGCGCCGAGAGGGACTTGAACCCCCGACCAAGTGATTAAGAGTCACCTGCTCTACCAACTGAGCTATCGGCGCGTGGTGCGGCGTGAGGGATTCGAACCCCCGACCTTCTGGTCCGAAGCCAGACACTCTATCCAGCTGAGCTAACGCCGCATCATAAAATTGTGTCGCAACTATAAGCAATATCAATCCTTTTGTCAAGCAAAAAGGAGGACACTGTGCCCTCCAAATCAGCTAAAATACGAGCCGATTACCACCCCATTGCTTCCAATCCATTCGCCGCCGCATCAATCTGTGCCTCTTGTTTACTCGTTCCTGTCCCCTCTGCAGCAAGTTGCTTCCCTAAATACGCACCGACTTTGAAAATCTTATTATGATCTGGGCCATCTTCCTCAAGCACACGGTATGAAGGCGTAAGCGAACGCCTGGACTGTGCCTCTTCCTGAAATCGGCTCTTAGGATCGATATAGGATTTGTTATCTAGAATCTCTTGCAGTCCCGACAGAATATACGTATCGATAAATTTCTTCGACTCCCCATAGCCAGAATCTAAATAGATCGCACCGATGATTGATTCCATCGTATTTGCAAGAATATATCGTCGCGCCTTAGAATCACTATCCTTTGACTCTCCACGAGAAAGGTAGAGATATTCCTCGATCTTCATAGAACGCGCGACACGTGCAAGGTTCTGACCATTCACAAGCGCCGCTCGCCAGTTCGTAAGTTCTCCTTCAGGATTTTCGTAATGTAAATAAAGATGATCGGTAACAACCAACTCAAGAACAGCATCTCCCAAAAACTCTAGGCGTTCATTGTGCCCTAGCTCGAAACCCGGATGTTCATTTAAGTAGGACCGATGTACAAATGCTTGTTTCAAATGTCCATCCTGCTTAAACGGAATCCCGATCTGCTTTGCGACCTCCTCAAAATTTTTCTCATCCATAGATTATTTTTCATCATTATCATCCCCCCCTGAACTATCTTCATCAGATGCAACCTCACCTGAAACCCTTGATACCCCTGATTCACTTGGAACGTCCTCCAGTTTTTTATCAAGATCTACCTTCTTCATCTCTCCATTTGCAACCATGTCTTTATACACAGCCCCAAGTACGCCATTGATGAACTTCCCTGATGCCTCGCCACCAAAAGCTTTCCCAAGCTCAATCGCTTCATTAATGGCTACCTTCGCAGGAATCGCCTCGTCAAATTTAAGCTCGTAAATACCTAAACGTAAAATATTCCGATCCGTAGCCGTCATATCAACGAGAGGCCACTCCGGAGCAAATCGCACAAGCAGCGCATCAATATCTTTCTGCGACGCGACAACGTTTTGCACCTGCGATTCAATATAGCCCCCCTCTTCAAAACTTGGAGCAAAATCATCTTTCACATGCGAAATAATCGCAGGAAGACGCGAGACATCTTGATCCCGAAAATCCCACTCAAAGAGGCACTGCATTGCCATCGTACGTGCAAGGTGTCGATTCGACATAGTGGGTAAAGTATACCTGATAAAGAAAGAACGAGCCAAATAATCGAGGTATACCTCGATTATTTGGACTTCTGTTCACGTGATCGGCCCTGCTTCGTGGGAGCCTGTTTCACGGATGTTGCTGTATTCTTGATTTTGTCTGCTTTTGCTGATTTTACTGCCTGCGGAGCTTTCGCTGCCTTTTCAGCTTTTTGAACCTTTACTGCTTTCTTATCTCCCACCTGCCTCTTCCACTCAGAATTCAACTTATGATGAGGAAGATGTGGCTCACCCGTTTTCTTGTCGATCACAATAGTAATAGGCTTTAGCCCATGCTTTGAACGACGTCGTCGTACTTTTGATTTTGAATTTCGGAATGCTGGTACAGACATAGAATGATATCGAGAGTCAGTAGTCAGTAGTTTGTAGTTAGTAGAATGACGATATCCTAGGACCTACAACCCACTCCCTACTCCCTACGAACTATTAGCTATATAACAATGAGCCGATAGTAGTAAATATGAGCTATTTTGTCAAGTATCTATAAGGGGATACGACGAACCGGCCGATGCAGAGCACCGGCCGGTCGAGACGCATCACGGACCCGTAAGACGGAGACGCAGAACATGTCTGCGCCTCATCTCTGCTTTCTTGACGCAGGAAAGACTTCGATAGCGACGCCTCATCTCTGCCGTAACAGAGGGTTGCCGGAGGAATCGCCCGTCCTTCGCCGATCCATTTCGACCTCTTCCCTTCCGCGACCTAGACTGAGTCGAACTGAGTCTACCCAGCACAGAACTGCGTTTCGTAAAAAAACTAGATCGTCCGCGTCGATGCATTGAACGCCCCTCCTATTGACCCCTGAAGGCCACTGTTCGTTCCTAAGATAGCGCGCCAAAAAAGCTAGGTCAAACAAAAAACAAAAAAGCCGCTAAGCCCTCTTGTTTTTATCACTATGAACCGTAATATTACTTTTTCTCTTCTATCTCACTCTCTACCGCTTTCACATGCTTCTCAGCGGCTTTTTCATTATCGACAAGTGTCACACTCGATACATGATCCCCCGCCTTCTTAAATCGCATAATGCGCACACCTTGCGTCGCACGCTTCAATTTACTAATCGATGTGACCGCGAGTCGAATCACCTGACCTCCATTTGAAATCGCAAGAAGATCTTTATCACTCTTGACCTGAACCATGCTCGCCGAAACAAGCGCACCTGTCTTATCAGTAATACGTGCCGTGCGTATTCCTTGTCCGCCACGATTCTGCGCCTTATACTCTGTAAGTTTCGTACGCTTACCGTATCCATTTGAGCTCACAACCATGAGCATATTTGCGTCATCATCTTTACCTATAATGCTCATTCCAACGACGCGGTCGTCTCCCTTCAATCGAATACCACGCACACCAGAAGCAACACGCCCCATCGATCGAATGTCTTTCTCGCCAAATCGAATTGCCATCCCTTGCGATGTGACCAAAATTACATCATCCTTTCCGGTAGAAGGCCGCGCCCACTCAAGGCTATCTCCATTCTTGAGCTTAATCGCAATAAGACCAGAGCGACGTACATTCGAGAAGTCCTTAATATCGGTTTTCTTAATCGTTCCGTTCTGCGTGACCATCACAATCTGCTTTGCCGTTTCCAAATCACCAGACCGCATCATTGCCGTAACCTTTTCACCCGGTGCAAGCTGTAAGAAGTTTACAATCGCCTGCCCCTTCGCCGTACGAGAGGTTTCTGGGATTTCATAAACCTTTAGTTTAAACACGCGTCCTCGCGACGTAAAGAACATTAAGTCCTGATGTGTCGTTGCAGAAAAAAGGGTCTCAACAGTATCTTCCTCTTTCGTCGTAAGCCCAATCACCCCCTTACCACCCCGCGCCTGCTTCTTAAATGTCTCTGGTGCAAGTCGCTTAATGTAGCCATCTTTCGTCATCAGAACAATCGTCGGCTCATTCGCGATAATATCTTCCATCGAGAACTCCTTCACGCCAGACTTTACAATCTTCGTGCGACGCTCGTCTCCATAGGTGTCTCGCATATACACGACCTCATCTCGGATCACAGCAAGAATCTTTGCCTCACTCTTCAAAATTGCTTCGAGTTTCTTAATAAGGGCCATCTTTTCTTTGTATTCTGTCTCGATCTTCAACTGTTCAAGGTTCGCAAGGCTCTGCAAACGCATTTCGAGAATCGCAACCGCCTGACGTTCGGTCATCTTGAATTTCTGCATCAAATTCAAACGCGCCTCGTCTTTATCTTTAGATTTCTTGATCGTAGCAATGACTTTATCGATATGATGAAGCGCAATGCGCAAACCTTCAAGAATATGTGCACGATCTTTTGCCTTATCAAGATCAAATTGTGTCCTTCGACGCACGA
>Ga0233428_1002913_pt1 | contig 15319 bp, 15 predicted proteins | sample SI_118_April2016_4_FD_179890 | JGI IMG/M metagenome (GOLD analysis project Ga0233428, IMG submission 179890) | Seawater microbial communities from Saanich Inlet, British Columbia, Canada - SI_118_April2016_120_MG | ecosystem: Environmental > Aquatic > Marine > Inlet | place: Canada: British... | reverse complement strand
ATCTCAGGTGGCATAAGCTTTTTCGAGCAAGCCGTTGTTAAAAACACACAAACCACTGCGGTGACAATTACCTTCCAATTCAAAGTCTTCATAGTAAGCCCTCGTCTCATAATTTTCCCCAAATTTATTGAACTAAATAGCACCTTCTGTAAACCAATAGCGCCTTCTGCAAATCAAGTGGAACTAAGTTTCAGAATCTATTGCTCTTAGAACTTATTCCCGTAAAAATATCATCCTATAATTATATTAAAATTACAACAAAAATTGTGAAATTTTTGTAATTTACTCGTAACCGTCGATATTCCAAACGTTTTGTTTTTAAAGACAAAACCGAAAACTATAGGTATATAAACATGGTAAAGGAATTGTGTTTCAACCACAACCCATAATTTGATTTTTTTGCGCTGCGGAGTGGCTTAGTGACTGAAATATGAGGACCATGCGGGACTATGTCCTTTACTGGAGAAGGTCAACTGTCTTGCCTCCCCATTCCCCACTTTCTGGATGAAAAGATCGTACCGGTTATTCTCCCTCTTCCTATAAATCAGGAATCGACCATCTGGAGACCAACTGGGTTGTTCACAGCTTCCAGGGCCCGTAGTTATGACCCGGCTCTTATGTGTGTTCAGATCGTAGACTCTAATTTGAAATTTTTTCCCCACTCTTGACGTGTAAGCAATTTGGTCTCCATTAGGAGACCAAGCCGGGTTATCGTTGTAAGAAGAACCGAAGGAGATACGGGTCACCTTGGATCGGTCTCCTTTAGATGAGTCCATAATATAAATTTGAGGAGCCCCGGTACCTGAGCGGTCAGAAGTGAAGGCAATTTTTTTCCCATCCGGAGACCATGTGGGTGACGTATCAATATTGAAATGGCGGGTTAAGCGTTCCAGTTGGCGATCTTTATTCAAAGTATAAATCTCGGAATTCTGATCCCTGCTTAGCACCATTGCAATCTTCTGCATATCCGGAGACCATGCCGGTGCAGCATTCAGGCCTGGAAGACGATGCAGGGTCTGCCGCCTTCCCCCGTTAGTATCAATCATAATCAAGTCCGGGTTGCGCGCCGCGTAAGAGGTATAAATAATCCAGTTTCCATCTGGAGACCAGGCCGGGCTGAGATTGACCGTATGGTCATTCGTCAACCGCCTCAGGTTGTATCCGTCAAAATCAATGAGATAAATCTCCTTGCCACCATTTTCCTGATTTAAGAAAGCTATCTGAGTTTCTGCGATGCCGCGTTTTCCTGTCAGTTGCATGACCACTTCATCGGCAAACCGGTGAACGACTTTTCGAAGCAGGTCACGTGAAGCTTTATAACGTTTGCCAAGCAGGAATCTTTTATTCACTGCGTCATAGAGCCGAAAAGTAAGAGTCTGGCCTTTCCCGTCTTTCAACACGGCATATTCCGTTTTAATAAGCCACTGGGCTCCTACCTGACGCCAGCTTCTGTAGTCCACCTTGGAGGTTGAGCGTTCCATTTTTTCCAATTCCTCAAACACCGGCTTTTGCAGGGAGGAAAACCATTCGGAAAGCATCAAATCCTTTTCCAGAATCTTTTTCGCTTCTTTTCCAATTCCTATAAAATCTGCGGCAGAATCTTTCAAAACAAAATCTGTAATTGCCAGGGCAACTTTTTTCTGCGTCTTGCGTTCCAGATCAATACGGATTCGAGACTCCGCAAAACCGGACTGGGCCTGCAACAACACGAGAACCATCAAAGTCAGGGAGAAGTAAAAACCAGGTTTATTCGTCTTTGGGAACATATTTGAAATATATATTTACATGAAGGTTAGACAACTTTAATTTTTTGGGTAATTCAGGGAAAGGTGCCGAATCCAGAACCGCCCGGACAGCCAGAGTATCCAAAGCCGCCACTCCTGAGCTTTTTTTGATGAAAGGTTTGTCAACATTCCCACGGGGGAAAATGTAAAAGGAGACAATGGTTTCCTGATTATGTTCTTCGGCTAAAGGCTCTTTCCAGTTTTTATAAATTTTTTCCTGAATCATGCCGACATATAATGATCGAAGGTCCGCACCCGGGGCCCCTTCCTTTTTCGCGAACACATAGGAGTCCCCTGTTCCCGATTCAGTTGTAGTCTGCGAAGCCTTGGGTAAGGTACGCAACTTGCTTTGAAAGCTGGAAGAGTCGGGCTGGGCTCGGGAAATTTTCACTTCCACCGGTTCTGACTCGACCGAAAAAGAATCGAATTTCTCGATAATGGAATCGTAAGTTTCATCACTTTTTTTTGCGCTTTCCACGATCTCGGGTATTTCCGTTTTCAGGTCAGGAACAGGTACGACGGGAGAAACATCCAATTTGGCCAACTGCTCCAACTCCTTCAATAAGTCCACTTCAGGAGTTTTGGGTTTTTCGGGAAGGCTTTCTTCTACTTTAGGCTCTGCAAAATCTTCCAGAACATCTTCATGCAAGGGAACAGGCGCAACGGCCTTTTTATCTTTGATTTTTTTATTTTTTAAGGTTTCCAATTCCTGGAAGGTTTTTTCGGTAATGGGTTTCTGCTTAATCAGTTTGGCAGGAGGAGGCTTAATCTTTGGCTTTTCCAACCGCGCCAACTGGTCCAGCTCTTCCACCATTTTTTTCCCCGGCGGGATCACGAGAGCCTTTTTCCCCTCAAGCTTATTCAAATCTTCCAGGATTCTATTGGGCTTTGGCGTTTTTACCACTGGAACCTTTTTCACTTCAGCAGGCTTGGAAACCGTAGTTTTCTTTACTGCTGCTTTTTTTGGTGCTGCTTTTTTTTCAACAACCTTTTTCTTTGTCTTGGATTTTCTGGCTCTTGCCAGGGATTCGGAGCGTTTTTTCGCGGCAGACTTGGACCCTGTCGGTTCGCTGACCAGGCTCACCATAAACGCCGGGACAATCGTATTCTCTGGAAGAGTAGGTTTAGGAAGAAACAAGATAGCTGTCAATATCAGAAGATGCCAGAAAACAGAAAACACGAGCATCTGATTAAAATCAAAGGACTGAGAAAACTGGACTTTCATGATTCTTAAGGTTCTGTCACCATTCCAATATTTTGTACGCCAGCCTCCTTCACAGCGGATAAGACATGCATGATAAAACCATAGTCCAGCGTCTTGTCTGCCCGCAGATAAACTCCACCTTCTTTATTGGCCTGGGCATACTGCTCCACATTACGGGTTAACCCCATCAGGTTCGCCAGCTCCTCCTGCTTCCAGAATATTTTTTTATTACTCTTTAAAGTGATGGTTGGGATTTCTTTGATGGGAATAGGGGCGATCGATTCTTTAGGAAGCTGGACCTCCATGCCGTGTTGCATGAGTGGTGCTGTTATCATGAAAATAACCAGCAATACCAGCATGACATCCACAAATGGCGTCACGTTAATTTCCGCCAGGTACGGTCTTCGGTACTTTCTCATAAACGATTCTATTGTAAAAGCCGGGAGAGGTGCTGTTTAACAGGTCACGAAAGATCGAACGCTCTTTCCTCCACCGATTCCCGCACAAAGTTTTTTTCCGCCATATAAACAAAATCCCGCGAAAAATCATCCATAACAGATGTAAAGAGTACAATTTTGTTATTGAAGTAATTAAAGAATATGACCGCCGGGATTGCCGCCACTAGCCCTGCGGCGGTTGCGATGAGTGCCTCCGCGATTCCAGGTGCCACACCTCCTATACTGGCTGTACCCTGCAACCCAATGGACCGGAAAGAGTGCATGATTCCCCAAACAGTCCCAAACAACCCAATAAAGGGAGTCGTGCTTCCCGTTGTAGCCAGAAACTCCAGTCGGTGCGACAGGCGTTCCACTTCCCGGTTGATGGCTTTATTGAGGGCAAGGCCAATGCCTTTCAAGTCCCTGGAGGTTACCAACTCGCCTCCGGTAGCTGGAGATTCCCCGCGCTTTTTACGTTCTCCCCTGGCCATCTCCTGAAAAACATAAAGCTCACGATAGCCGGTCAGGAACATCCGGGCCAACGGACTGATCCGCAGCTCTTTAGCAAAGTTGTAAATATTCGTCAGATTTTCTGTCCTTGAGAAAGTCTCCAGAAATCGATCATCCTCATTTTTCGCCGCTCGATAGGTTCTGAACTTATTGATAATGATAGCCCACGACACGATGGAAAATATCAGGAGCAAAAGCAGGACACCTTTGGCCATCAAACTCGATTGCATGACCAACTCAACAAAACTCAAGGGGCTATCAGAAATTACATTTTGCACACGGAACCTCTTCGCAGGAAAGTGAGGCCCAAAGGCAGGACGCCAGAAGGTAAAGTTTTATTTTCCTCTAAATAAATCAACAGTTTACTTTAATTAAATCTACGGTTTAAGTCAAATTTTATTGCCACTCGGCGTGGGGCCAGCTTGGTGTCACTTTATTTGGCGAGCAACAGGGTCAACTCGGCTCAATCAAGCCCTTGCCTAGTCGCCCCTGCGGCTAGCAGCCACTCGGCGTGGGGCCAGCTTGGTGTCACTTTATTTGGCGAACAACAGGTCAACTCGGCTTGACAAGCCGTTGCTATCTGCCCCACTGACAAGGGGTGTGCAGGGAATGACTGTCTCTTACTCTCTTTGTAGAATTATTTCTTTGCGCGTTCCAAATACTCTCCTGATGAGGTCGAAACGCGCACCAATTCACCTATCTGGATAAACTGCGGCACCGTCACAACAAGACCGGTTTCAAGCGTTGCGGGTTTTCCTGATCCGGAAGCAGTAGCTCCTTTCAGAGGCGGCTCCGTATCGGCCACTTTGAGCTCCACGGCCTCGGGGAAAGATACGCCGATAGGGCTGTCGTCACAAAATTCGATTTTTACCCGGGCATTAGGCAGAAGAAACTTTTTGTCCTCGCCAATGACCTTTTCATCCAAAAATGTTTGTTCATATGTCTCGCAATTCATAAAACACAGGCCAGCAGGGTCATCATACAGATACTCCATATCAACCTGCTCCAATTCGGCGCGTTCAACCGATTCATCTGCGCGAAACTTGATTTCTGTTTGCGTTCCATCCTTCAATTTCCTAAGCTTGGCCTGCATGGAGGCCTTGCCCTTTCCCGGAGTGCGATGATCGGCCGACATAACACGGTATAAATCACCCTTGAACTTGATCACATGACCGGGACGAAGCCCATTACCATTAAGAAAAGCAACCATTCGACAATTTCCCTGAATTTATTGATTTGTTGAAGCAGGATAAAACGAATTATTCACCCTTTAGATCAAACGATTATCATGGAGCGGATGGAAAGAATCAAGAAAAATCCGGTTCACAACCGGACAACCCAGGAGAATTGAGCCGATGCAATGTCCGCTATGTGGTTTTTCAACCTGCACCCTGACCTCCGGAGAAAACCGGGAGTACCGGCTCTGCTCCCAGTGCCGGGCAATATCCGTTCCCGCCAGGTTCCATATTTCCCGAGACGACGAGGTCAAACGCTATCTGGAACATAACAACAACCTTGAGAATGAAGGTTATGTCCAGATGTTTCAGGAAAAGATATCCATTCTCCAAGCCTACGAAATTAAATCGGCATTGGATTATGGCTGTGGTTATGAGCCTGTCCTGAAAACCCTGATGGAAAGACAAGGAATCAAGGCTGACGGCTATGACCCGAATTTTTTTCCCGATACCCGTTTGGACAAGCGTTATGACCTTGTTATCTCCACAGAAACCTTTGAGCATTTCAGAAACCCGGCCCAGGAAATTCCGCGTATTGCCGAGTTGGTGGTTCCGGGAGGAGTTCTAGCCATCATGACCCGGTTTTATCCGATCGGAAACAAGGAACTCCTGCCCGATCTTTTCGCTGACTGGTTTTACAAACGCGATCCGACCCATATTATTTTTTACTGTACTGAGACCTTCCAATGGTTGGCGGATCATATAGGATTCAAATTGATCTTTAACAACGAGTACGATTTTGTGGTATTAAAGAAGCCCTCTGGCGAGGGAGGCAAATAGCAGTCGCTCGTTGAATTGAGTCAACTCTTTGCTCGCCAAATAGAATTATTGCTAATTTATCACTGCCACCGGCGGCTACGCCGGGAATAACTTTTCATATAAAGAGGTGTTATGTCAGGAGAATATATTTTCACCATGCAGGACCTGATTAAACGTCATGGACGTAACGAGGTACTGAATGGAATTAACCTTAGTTTTTATCATGGCGCGAAAATTGGAATCGTTGGAGAAAACGGATCGGGGAAATCCACCCTCCTTAACATTATGGCTGGAGACGATACCGAGTTTGATGGCCGTGCCATGCCCTTAAAAGGAACGACTATCGGGTACCTGCCCCAGGAACCCGCTTTGGATAACGAGCAAACCGTCCGGGAAAATGTAGAGCAGGCTTTTGCGGATATTAAAAAAATGATTGCAGAGTTCAACGAAGTCAGCGCAAAAATGGCCGAACCCATGTCGGATGAGGAGATGGAAAAAGCCATGGAAAAAATGGGTCGGCTTCAGGATCAAATTGATGCTTCCGATGGATGGGAGCTGGACCGGCAGGTGGAAGTGGCTATGGATGCCCTCGTACTTCCCGCCGATGATCAGAAAGCGGAAACACTGTCCGGAGGCGAAGCCAGGCGAGTAGCCCTTTGCAAACTGCTCCTGCAAAAACCCGATATGCTTCTTCTGGACGAACCCACCAACCATCTTGATGCCGAAACCGTGCAATGGCTGGAGGACACACTCTCTAGTTACCCCGGCAACATCATCGTTTCCACTCATGACCGATATTTCCTCGACAACATCACTAAATGGATTCTGGAACTGGAAAGCGGAAAAGGCCGACCGTTTGAAGGCAACTACAGTTCCTGGCTGGAGCAAAAAGCCGAGATCCTGAGAAAAAGGGAAAAATCCGCTTCCACCCTGCAAAAACGTCTGGAAAGGGAATTGAAGTGGTTAAAGGAAACTCCCGGCGCACGCCGCAAACACAATAAAGGCCGGATCAACGAATACGAAAAACTTTCCACACGCAAGGTAGACTTGGAAGACAACTCGCTTGAAATCCAGATCGCTCCCGGCCCTCAACTCGGCGAACAGGTTATTGAGGTAGACACCCTCAGCAAGGGCTATCAAGAGGGAGAACCCATCATCAAGGATCTTACTTTCTCTGTGCCCCGTGGCGCGGTGGTCGGGTTGATTGGTCCCAATGGCGCCGGAAAAACTACATTGTTCCGCATGATTGCCGATGAAGAACAGCCCGATTCCGGAACCCTCAAGCTGGGTTCCACCGTAAAACTTTCTTACGTTGACCAGCACCGTCACGATCTGACTGCGGAAAACTCCGTGTTCGAAGAAATCACCGGTGGCACCGAACATATAGAAGTGGCGGGAAAGACGATCAGTTCCCGAGCCTATGTCGGACGGTTCAATTTCAAAGGTCCAGATCAACAGAAAAAGGTGGGTGAGCTTTCCGGCGGAGAACGCAACCGGGTTCACCTGGCAAAATTGCTAAGAAGGGGTGGCAATGTCCTGCTCCTGGACGAACCCACAAACGATCTGGATGTAACCACCCTGCGCAACCTCGAAAACGCCATTCTCGATTTCAGCGGATGCGTCCTGGTTATCAGCCATGACCGATTTTTTCTGGACCGCATCTGCACACACCTTCTGGTTTTTGAAGGCAATAGCAAAGTAAGATGGTTCGAAGGAAACTTTGAAGAGTATCAGGAAAAACGTAAACAGGAGTTGGGCGGCAAAGAAGAAAACCGCCGATCCAAATACAAAAAACTAACCATCCACCACTAGGCCAGGCGAGCCGCCGGTGGCAGTGCGCCGTCACTTTATCTGGCGAGCAGGTAGCTTTGGCGGCTCAACGAGCCTTTGCCCCGATCCCAAAATCAACACCCCCCAACCCCCTAGTTAGGGGGGGCACTAAGCAAGGCCTTTCTCTTTCAGCCCAGTCAACTCTTTGCTCGCCAGCAAAAGCTATTGCACACTGGCCCCACGCCTAGTGGCGGTGGGGAAGCTTAGGGAGAACGTAGTACCTTTTCCTTGCTGGGTGGAGACGTCAATCTTTCCTCCGTATTTCAACACCAGTTGATGAACGATGTTCAGTCCCAGGCCGGTTCCCTTCCCCTGTTCCTTGGTGGTAAAAAATGGATCATAAATTTTCGACAGGTATTCTTTTGGAATGCCCGGCCCTGTATCTATAATTTCCGCAAGAACATTTCCATTTTTCTTTTCTGTCGAGATTCTCAGTTCGCCTTTGCCCTCCATCGCCTGCACCGCGTTTGTCAGCAGGTTGACGAATATCTGCTGAATTTCCTCCGGTTTTGCCTTGAGAGATGGTAGCTCAGAATACTTTTTATCCAGTGTAATATCATTGTTATAGGAAGTAAGAATTGCAATATCAACAGCCGCATCGATACACTCGTTGAGACTCACTTCCTTTTCTTCCGCCGACATTGCCGAACGCGTGTAACCCGACATATTGAGAATAATCGATGACATGTGTTTGGAACGGTCAAAAACCTTATTGGCATATTTTTGAATTTTATCTGGATCCTTTTCCTCAATAATGGCTTCGGTAAAGCCCATGATTGAAACCAGCGGATTGTTTAACTCATGGGCAATGCCTGCGGTGAGCGTACCCAGTCCTGACAGCTTTTCCGCCATAGCCAGTTGGTCGTGCAACTCCACATCTTCCGTGACATCCCTTAAAAGAAGTCCCAACCGTTTACCGCTGTCGTCATGAATGACAACATCAAAAACCTGAAAAGCGAAAACCTTTCCATCCAGCTTGACGGTTTGTTTCATGCTTTGCAGGGAGGGGGATTCCTTAGGGGCAAGAGGATCCCGAGCCGTGTAACATTGTATGGTCTGATTCCCCATTGTTCGGGAGGAAATGGGAACCACTTCGCTATAAAAATTGAGTAGAACATCCTGTAAAACCTTCCAGGCTGGGGTGGACTCAAGCCCCAAGTCAATTAGAGAATGACCCTGAAGTTGGTCAGCGGTTTGCCGGACAACATTCTCAAACGCCCCATTCACATATTCTATTTTCAGGTTAGGATCAAAAATAGCCACCGCATCGGGAACACTCCTGAGAATGCTGTCGGTGTATTCCTTGAGATAAAGAACCTCCTCGGTTTTTTTGAGCACCTGGTTTTCCAGTCCTGAAAAAGATTTTTGCAGCAAATCGTTCATCAGGTTCACTTCAGTGGCTAGCGCCTCAAGCTCGTCTCCGGTTTTAATTTCCAGTGCCTCAACTTTTTCCCCTCTGCCAATACGCTCTGCGGCTTTCTGAAGCCTGCGAATCGGCTGTACAATTTTCTTTGCCGCCAGAGAACCCATGCCCCCGATCAACAGAACAGAAACCACCCCGGCCATGGAAATCCATAAAAAGAGTTTTTGCATGGGAGCAAACAGTTCATCCGAAGCCTGCCACGCAAAGGTATACCAGGTTTTCCCGTCCGACCCTGAAATCCATTGCCGGGTCTGTTCCAGAGGCGAGAACCCAATAATGGAAAGCTCTTCGCCGCCATGACCATCCCCCATAGTTTTAACCCAATCCGGATTTTTCCCCGTAACACTCCTCACCAGAACCGGGTCGGGCAACACAAATCCCGTTGGCAATATAGGGCAATCGAGCACCATTCCCCTTGAGTCGATCAACATGACATGGCCCGTCTCGCCAAAAGTAATCGGCTCCATATAACCGGAAAAAAATTCCTTCGTTTCAAACACATGGTGTAGAACCCCGATGGTTTTTTCTTTTTCATCCAGGATCGGGAAAGCAAAGGGCATCAGGAAGGATTGGGTCTTTTCGTTGAAGGTAACCGGTCCTATATAAACAAAATCTTTGCCGCCATTGAGAGTTTTTTCCCATTCCGGTTTTCCCGTATGGAGAAATTCAGGAAAGTCATTGACGCTTGCCCTGAGAACCCCGAAGACATCGGTGATATACAAGGCTCGTGTTGCAAGGGCAGATGGAGTCTTTCTTTTCTGGAAACCTTGCAGTACCGTATCTGCCGCAAGAAGGGGTCGGGTTGAATTGGGGTTCCTGCTCTGCTCCTGAATATTTTTTTGCCGCGTTACGGGGTCAAGAGCGAGGAGAGTCTGGTTAAAATCCTGAATGACAGACTTAATAACAGGGTGAGCCGCATGGCGGATATTTTTTGAAATCTCACCCTCAATCAACAAATCTATCTTGGTAGAAGTTTCATAAGCCAACGCCTTGAAGCTGGCTCCGATCACTCCCTGAAGGGACTTCGTCCCCTGCAAATAGGAAAGGATCATAGCCAGCATCAAGGGCAAGGCCCCAACCCCTAGCATGGTCCAGATCAGTTTATTTTTTAATCCGGCCCTTATGCCCGATGCTCCCTTTTTCCCAGAACTTTCTACGGGGACAGGGAAGTCGCTGTGAGTGGTATCCATAGAGTAGACCCCTTGTTATGGATACGCGGTTCAGACATAATCAAAATCTTGCGGAGCCGCCAGCGCTTCTTCAACTTTGGCCAGCAGTTTTGCCTTTTCAATGGGCTTGACCATATAATCCTTCACACCTTTTTTTAACAAAGAAACTGCCAGTTCCGAGTCCGGATAGCCCGTGACCACGATGACCGGAATGGAAGGCGCATTCTGCTTCAAATAATCGATGGCCTCAATGCCATTGACCTTTGGCATTCTGATATCACAAATAATCAGTCCAACCTGAAGCAGGTTGGAACCCGACTTCATCATGTTGACTGCTTCTTCACCATCTAAAGCTTCCATCACATTGTAGTTGGCCGACTCCAAATGAAGCCTTAATACCTCTCGCACTTCTGCTTCATCATCTATGATCAGAATTTTACCTTTGACGCTGGACGTTTCATTTATAAGGGACATGATGACCTCCGACTCAGGAATTAGAAACAAAGTTCATTGTTTGGAAAGTTCCCAAAGATCAATTTTTTTACAAAAAATGAACTCAACCCTAACTTTAAGGGAATATAATTCCCAAAAACGGATCCCGCCATAGTTCCCAATATGAATTTTTTTTCATTAACAAATTTCAGGCGCGAAATGCTGAGTGGTAAATCGTCTTTAAACTCTTGATTTCAGGAGGAAAAAAGGGGTGCGTGAGGGCTCGGGAAAAGACCTTGTGCCCCGCTCAGGGCACAAGATCTTTTTTTCTCTTAGTTCCCCTTGAAGGTGGAACGGACATAAGCGATGACATCTGCCAGGCTTTGTGGAGGTAAAGTCATGCCCCAGTCCGGCATATTCGGGGATTTGCCGACACTCTTGCCCCCGTAATAAATCAGATTATACAAATAATCCGCAGGGTAATCAGAAAGCGGCAGGTCGGCATGAACTGCGGGTTTTGGATCCAGCCCTTTGGCTCCCGGCCCATCCCCTTTCCCTTCTGGTCCATGGCATTGCACACAGTATTCTTTATAGACTTTGGCTCCACGCCCTGCATCCGCTTTTTTGAAGATCTTTGAATTCCACGGTTCATAGTATTTGAAATCCTTCACACCAAGAGTCATCAAATAACCAATAATATGGCGTGCTTTGCGGGCGCTGATATCAGCCAGGTATTCTCCACTGTGCGGAGTGAAATCCTGAGGGTTTTCCGCGAACCGGCTCCACCAGTCTAGCGTGTAGCGGTTGCCTGCATCATAAAGGTTTGCGCTGATTGGGCCGCCTATACTTTTTCCCTCATCATCCTTGATCTGGTGGCAACCCAGGCAGGAATATTCGCGAAAAATATCAGCCCCCAAACTTGCCTCCATTTCCGTAAAGGTGGACATGTCGACAAAACTTTTTTTAATTCGAGGATCAAGGTAAGTCTTTTCCATATAGTCGGCAATCACGGTGGCTTCTTCCTGTGTCAAAATCATATGCTTTCTGGAAAAGTGGAAACTTTTGTCCCAGCGATAACTATTGGGATAGAGGTTGTCCTCCTGACCCATCAACCAGCGGATTAACCAGGGACGCTGGTATTTCACGCCACTCCACATTAAATCGGGCGCTTTCAGATCAAACTTTGATTTCGGTTGGCCTTCAAACCGGTGACAGTTTTTGCACTGACTGTTAATTATTTTTTCGGCGAATCCATCATCCCCCGCCCACAAGACTGAAGGCGATGACATTAGAACAAACAACAAAACCGCGAAACCCCTGATAAATAATCGTCCCATAACTTTTCTCCCAATCACATCAAGAAGGTTAACAATCGTCAGGCTCTCAGGAACTTTTTAATAAACAAAATCAACTGCCAGATTTCCTCGGGCTTCAAAGTAGACTTATGGGCTGGCATTCCCGTACCGCGTGATCCGTTCTGGATAATCCAGAATAACTGACCGTCCGGCAGACCCTCCATTACGTCCGCACAGGTAAAGTTTCTCGGTGGCGGGTCCAGCCTTCTGGCCAAACTGCCATTGCCATTTCCCCTGGCCCCATGGCACAACTTGCAGGCGGTGGGTTTGGCATCCTGATTAAAAAGCCGCTTCCCGTTTTCGAGATTCTCTGCTGTGGCCGCAACCGGGTTTTTCTTTTTAAGGTAGCGGCCCGGAGCTTTTCGAGTTGTGCGATTCTGCGGACAGATCCCGGAAACCCGCTGTACCTGAAACGACCTGGAAACATCCGCAGATTCCGCCATTACTTCTTTCACATCGCCAGCTAAAAATATCGCAAAGGCCAATCCAACAATCCGGACCATCTTTTACCGATGCTTGGATTGCGAAAATTTACGCAGATAATGAACGATCTGCCAGATTTCCCGGTCCTTGAGATTTTTAAAAGCCGGCATACCCGTTCCCTGAGAACCATTGCGAATGACCCAGAACAACTGACCATCGGAAATTTCTTTCATCGTTTCTTCGCAGGTGAAATTTCTCGGCGCCGGGTTCAGTCCTTGCGCCATCAGGCCCAATCCATTGCCATTCACGCCATGACAAATTTTGCAGGCCATCGGTTGTACCTCCACTTGGAATAAAGATTCTCCGGAATAAAGAACTTCCCGATTGGGTTCAAGGGGATTGACCTGGTTGCGGATATCATCGGGGGCCTGAACCGTAAACCGGCCCTGTGGACAAATGCCCTCTCCTGCAAAGCCTTGCCCGTGATGCCCCTGATGGTGACGCGAATGAAACCGACGCCCATGACCCATAGGCGGCCCCGCCCACACTTCGGCAATAAACCCTAACAGTAAGAACCCCAGGATCATTCCCGCCACGCTTTTTCTGTTACGGCTGAAATTCTGACTCATTATTGAATTCCTATTTTCCCCGATTAAATGTGCGGATGAAGTGGATCACACTCCAGCCTTCTTCTTCACTGATCACCTTGCCGATCCGAACCGGCATCGCCGTTCCCGCGCTCCCGTTCCTCAACACCCACATCATCTCGCCATCGGTCCGGGTTTCCTGCCATTTCGGGTCGGTAAAATTTCTTGGCGAGTGGCCGGGAAGTTCCTTTCCTTTTCCATTATCACTGTGACAGGTGACACACTCACCTTTGCCAAAAAATATTTTTCGCCCTGCTTCTATCCTCTCAGGAGTCGCGGGGTAAGGGTTATCCATGTCCTGAAGTTCTTCTAATAGTTCAGCAGGAACCCTCGGCTCATAGATATCCAGGTGAAACGCACCGGCCATGCCCCCCCAACCAAACAAAAGAGCAAAAGCAACTATCAGGATTAAATTAATCACTCGCATCATATTGATACATTTTTATCAAAATTCAGGAGAGGATGCCACCCCCTGCCTCAGCGAAAGTTTTTTTTCGCGATTATAGCTGACCGTGCGATCAAGTTTTCTTTATTTTCCAAATGATCGAACGTACAAAATCACATGCCAGGCTTCTTCTTCGGTCAACACCAAAGGAATAAATGGTGCCATGGCGGTTCCGGGACTGCCATTTTTCAAAATCCATAATAGCTCCCCATCGGCACGCGCTTTCTGCCAGGATTTGTCGGTAAAATTTCTTGGTAGTTTTCCCCGTAACCCCGGAATGTTTTGCAGGCCCTTACCATCTTTTCCATGGCAGGTCACACAAAAGGCCTTACCGTGAAATATTGCTTTGCCCTTTGCAATATTCTCATGAGTGGAAGGGAACGGATTGATCCACGTTCTCGCTTCCTCTATCTGTTCCGCAGGAACACGGGGTTCCAGGACTTCCGGGTCTGCGGCTTCACCCCCCCTGGGCCAAAAACCCAGGCACAGCAGACAAAAGACCCATAGTCTCATTTTATTCCCAATCATAACCGCACTCTCGGTGTCCTGATATTTTTATGAAACACAGGGAGGACGGGTCAACGTCCTCCCTGTGCCCGTTATTTAGTTCGGAAAACGTGACCCAGAGATGTGGGCACTGTCACGGTCCCATCCGGTATCACTTGATCCTTGCCCCATAGGTGGAAGATCACGCCATCTGTTTTGCCAGCGGCTTCCGCAAGGGCTTGCACTTCCTTTGGGTCTTCAATATCAAGAATTGTAACCCGCCCCGTATCGATCTCGACTTGATGATCATGAAATGCCCGGTTCCACTGGATAAGTGGAACGTTTTTTCTCGCGAGATCCTTGGCAATAAAATATTCAACGGCCACGAGCCTGGCATCGGGAGCTGTAGTTTTAAATAGCATGCACTGAAGAATTTCCCCCTTCTGGATCCCTTTGCAATAATGGTGGTAGGGTCCACCCACGGTGCCATCGGCCATCATATGCGGTGCTTGCACATGAATGGTGTACCCATCGGCGGGTCCGTTGCCACCACTCATAGCCGGAGTGGCCAGAAATCCCAGGCCCACCAAGCTTATGATACTCATCATCACAATCGACTTAATTGTACGTTTCATTGCTGTCTCCTTATAATCAATAAATAGAATTAACAGTTAGTACTACAATGTTTAACGTCCAGAACATTTTAGGTATCTTTCTGTTCCAGACGTGCTATCAGATAAAAACTACCCATAGCAAGTACAAACAATGCCAAAATAAACCACCAGGCAGAAAAGCCTGTCAAAGAGGGAAGAGTCGCTTTCCCGAAATTCCCTACACTTAAAATATTTGTCTTTATCCATGGATAAGCTTCTGCGTATAAACCCGCCCCCACAAGCATGCCCAATACTCCCGGGATAGCGTGCCGAGAACCTTCGCCAATCGCCGCTACTGCGGTTCCGGGGCAATAACCCAAAACAGCCATTCCCGCGCCAAAAATCAGCCCACCCAGGGCATTGCCAAGAAGAACCGTGGTCTTAACATGCAGGCCAACGTCTAATCCCAAAGACCGCATGCCATATATGCCAACACTGCCCACTACTATTGCCGTCAACATTATTTTCAGAACGGTAAAATCTTTTAACAGGAACTGACCAACAATCACGCTGTAGCGGGTCACACC
>Ga0233428_1002909_pt1 | contig 15344 bp, 14 predicted proteins | sample SI_118_April2016_4_FD_179890 | JGI IMG/M metagenome (GOLD analysis project Ga0233428, IMG submission 179890) | Seawater microbial communities from Saanich Inlet, British Columbia, Canada - SI_118_April2016_120_MG | ecosystem: Environmental > Aquatic > Marine > Inlet | place: Canada: British... | reverse complement strand
GTGGAACGTTTACCGGGCCTCTATCGATTGCTGTTCAATAAATACTACATCGATGAGATTTACAATTCTCTGATCATTCAGCCCATTCGCCGTGTGTCGTTGCGCCTTTGGCGTGATTTCGATGACGGAATGGTGGATGCCTCTGTGAACGGGGCGGGTGGATTCGTGACCCTCGTGGGGGACGCGGTCCGCAAACTTCAGACGGGTTATGTGAAGAGCTACGCGGTGATGATGTTGGTCGGCGTGTTTGCCATTTTGCTGTATCTGACGACAGGCGTGAAATAGCAGGACGAGGGAGAAGAGTTTGAGCGAGTATCCGTTGGTTACATTGATGGTGTTTCTCCCGCTGGTAGGCGGGTTGCTTCTCCTTTTCGTGCGCGATGGGGACGAGGCGGGCCGGGAGCGGGCGCGAATGTTTTCGATGGTGTTCTCGTTGGCCGCTTTCGTGGTTTCCGTTCTTATTTATATAGGCTTCCAGGAAAATTTCGCCGGAATGCAGTTTTTAGAGCGCGCGTCGTGGATACCCCGGTTCGGAATTTCCTACCACGTGGGGCTCGACGGCATCAGCCTTCCACTGATTCTTTTAACGACCTTTCTCACACCGCTGGCGCTTTTGTTTTCGTGGAAAGAGGTAGAGAAGCATGTGCGCCTTTATCAAATGGCGCTGCTATTTCTTGAGACCGGCATGCTTGGTGTATTCGTGTCCCTCGATTTTTTCCTTTTCTATGTGTTCTGGGAGGGGATGCTCATCCCGATGTATTTGCTCATCGGTGTGTGGGGCGGCCCCCGGCGAATATACGCGTCTGTTAAATTTTTCTTGTACACGATGGCAGGCAGTGTACTCATGTTGGTGGCGATCCTGTGGCTTTACTTTGCAACGGGGGCCAAGACGTTCGATATCATGGTTCATCTGAGCCAGCCCGTTCATCATGCTCTGCAGGGTTGGCTTTTCGCCGCCTTCGCACTCTCGTTCGCGATCAAGGTGCCCTTATTTCCGTTCCACACATGGCTACCCGATGCCCACGTCGAGGCGCCCACGGCGGGAAGCGTTATTCTGGCGGGGGTGCTTTTAAAGATGGGCACGTATGGTCTTATGCGGCTGGCCATGCCGCTTTTTCCGACAGCGGCGCGCGAATTTGCTACGGCCTTCATGGTGCTGGCCGTCATCGGGATTATCTACGGTGCGCTGGTGGCCATGGTGCAGGATGACATGAAAAAACTGGTTGCCTACTCATCGGTGAGCCATTTGGGTTTCGTTGTTCTGGGATTGTTTTCCTTCAACCTGCTCGGCGCAACGGGCGGTGTTCTCCAGATGGTGAACCACGGAATCAGCACCGGGGCGCTCTTCCTCCTTGTCGGGATGATCTACAGCCGTCGGCACACTCGGATGATTCAGGATTTTGGCGGCATCGCGCGGGTGATGCCGGTGTTTTCCGTGTTTTTTGTTATCGCCTCGCTGAGCAGTATCGGTCTTCCCGGCTTAAACGGGTTTGTCGGCGAGTTTACGATTCTCGCTGGCGCATTCAGCCGCAACCCGGTGTTCGGTGTGTTGGCGACATCGGGGGTGGTGCTCTCGGCGGTGTACATGTTGTGGATGCTCCAGCGGGTGCTTTTCGGAGGCGAGCCCTCGAAGATTAATCTTTCGCTACGCGACCTGGGGGTGCGCGAATGGTGTGTGCTGGTGCCCCTTGTGGTTCTCATGTTTGGCCTTGGTCTTTATCCCAAGCCTATCCTGAGCAAGATAGAGCCTTCCGCCCAGGCGTGGCTTAACAAAGTGAACCGGCGCGTGCTTCGTGTGCAGTCGCCGGTCAGCCCCCGTCCCAGACTTGCCAAGGCGAGCTCCGGGGAGGTGACGCGGCCATGACGACTACTATTCCTCAAATTCATTGGCCTCATCTTCTCCCGCTCCTCGTGGTGGTTCTCGGTGCGGTGGCGGTTTTGATGTGGGATACATTTTTCCGTTCGCGGGATCGAGCCTTTCTCGTTGGCCTGACTCTGATGGTGTTGGCGAGCGCAGTTGGGATCACGCTGGGGTCCGTGGCGGATCTGGCGGGAGGGAGCGTCTCGTTCGGTGGGATGTACGTTTTTGATCGCTTCACGGGTTTTGTGTTTGTGCTGATCATGCTGGCGAGTTTTTTATCCGTATTGGTCGCTGCCGCTCAGCAGAGCCTTGATGATCCGCCAGCGGGCGAATACTTTGCGCTAATCCTGTTCGCAACATCTGGAATGATGTTGATGGCATCGACGCGAAACCTGCTGATGATTTTCATTGGCCTCGAAATTCTTTCCCTGTCTTTATATGTGTTGGCTGGTTACTTAAGGACGCAGGCGGCGGGAAACGAGGCGGCCCTGAAATACTTCCTGTTGGGGGCATTCGCCTCGGGTTTTCTGCTCTTTGGAATGGCCATGATATATGGGGCGGCAGGCTCGGTGGACCTGGCCGAGATTGCCAAGCATTTGAACACCAATTCTGCCGCAAGAGGCCCTATTTTCTTGCTGGGCCTGGGTCTTATCGTGGTTGGCCTGGGCTTTAAGGTGGCGGCTGTGCCCTTTAACATGTGGACGCCTGACGTCTATGAGGGTGCGCCCACGGCGGCGGTGGCTTTCATGTCGGTGGGCCCCAAGGCGGCGGCTTTCGCAGCGTTTTTCCGGATTGTTTTGATGGCAGCGGGCTATGCCGGGGCGAGTTTTCTTGTGGTTCTCTGGGTTATCGCGGCCCTTACGATGACTGTGGGAAATGTCGGCGCCATCCAGCAGACGAATATTAAGCGAATGTTGGCCTACTCCAGCATTGCCCACGCTGGCTACATTCTGGTTGCTCTGGTGGCGGCGCAGGGCAGCGGCGCCATGGCTACGGCAGGATTTCTTTATTATGTGCTTGTATACGCATTTATGAATATCGGCGCTTTTTGCGTTGTGGTCATTGCGGGTGAAAACGAGGGGGAGCGTACCCTTATCGAGGATTATGCCGGGATGGGCTATACCCGCCCGGCTCTGGCCGCCATCATGGCGATATTCATGGTTTCTCTGGCGGGATTGCCGCCCATGGGCGGATTTGTCGCAAAATTCTATATTTTCAGCGCTGCCATTAAGGCAGGCTATGTCTGGCTTGTAGTGCTGGCGGTGCTCAATAGCGTTATTTCGGTCTATTATTACTTGCGGCTCATTGTGGTGATGTATATGCAAGAGCCCGCTGGTGCGGAAAATCAGGTGAGTACGGCTTTTGCCGGGCAAGGGGCGTATGCTTTTGCCGCCTTGCTTATTGCGGTTGCAGGGGTTTTAGGTTTGGGTCTCTTCCCGGGCCCGGTGATGGATTTTGCCCTCCGATCAGGCGTTCTTTTTAACTAGTTTATTTTCCCCCATTTAACTTGGCGAAGGTCTATGCCCGTGGTATAGTCGCTGCCCATGTAACAAGGGTATACAAGGATTTAGACCCCGCTCGGCCACGAGGTGGCAATTTGTCGCTCCTCTGGCATATTCGATAAGATGTGAACAGTTATCCGGAGCCCCCAAGGCCCTTTTTAAACTAAGTGAGGGACGGTTTGCAGGAATTTCTATCTGCGTTTTTTGGCGACTACAGTGTCATTAATGGCTATGTCCCATTGTTCATGTTTGTGCTGGTGTCCCTTGGGTTCGCCGGTGGGACGCTTCTAGTTGCCCTGATCGTTCGGCCCAATAAGCCCGACCCCGAAAAGCTCTCGCCCTATGAGTGCGGAATGCCGCCGCTCATGGAAGCGCACGAGCGGTTTTCCATTCGTTTTTATCTGCTTGGTATCCTTTTCCTCCTCTTTGATGTGGAGGCTATGTTCCTCTTTCCCTGGGCGGTGAAATACGATGCCTTGGGTCTGTTTGGATTTGTTGAGATGATGTTGTTTATCGTGATTCTGCTTGTTGGCTATTTTTATGCCTGGCGGAAGGGAGCGCTGGAATGGGCTTAATCGATGGAAAGCTCGGCGATAATTTTCTGACCACAAGATTCGACTCTTTGGTGGCTTGGGCTCGGAAAAGTTCGCTCTGGCCAATGACATTCGGGCTGGCCTGTTGCGCTATTGAAATGATGGCCTCAGGTGCCGCGCGATATGACTTTGACCGCTTCGGCGTAATCTTTCGGGCCACCCCGCGTCAGTCGGACGTAATCATCATTGCCGGCACGGTTACTCATAAGATGGCCGACGCGATTGTGAAGGTTTATAACCAGATGCCTGAGCCCCGCTGGGTGATAGCAATGGGCAATTGCTCGACCTGCGGTGGTCCGTATTCTAACTATGCTGTGGTGCAGGGGGTGGACGAAATCATCCCCGTTGATGTGTATGTACCTGGATGCCCCCCTCGCCCGGAATCGCTGATGTGGGGTGTGATGCAGCTTCAAAAGAAAATTGAACAGGAAAGGTTCGTCCGCAAGAGCATTTCAGCGGCGTAGACTCCCGACAATGGCTGATGAAGTAGTGAACGAGGAAGCGAGTGGGGGTAGTTCCCCAGAGACCGAAGCGCCGGAGGCCCCGAAAACGCCTCCCGGAAAGGCGTTGAGGGAGCTGGTGGATGCGGAGTACCCTGGCGCGATTCTCGAGCAGACGGCATACGAGGACCGTGAGGATGAAGTCACTTTTGTTCTTGCGGATGACGCGCTGGTGAAAGTTGCGACCTATTTGCGCGATCACCCGGCCTCAAGCTTCAAGATTCTGACTGATTTGACCGCTGCGCATTACCCTGATGATGAAAATACTTTTCAGGTTGTCTACCAGTTGGTGAGTGTGGATCACTCTCGGTTGCTTCGCCTCAAGGTGATGGTGAAAGAGTCTCAGGAGGTGCCCACGGTTTCGGGCGTGTGGTCGAGCGCGAACTGGATGGAGCGCGAGGTGTACGATTTGTTCGGCGTCAAGTTCAAAGACCATCCCGATCCCCGCCGCATTTTTATGCCCGAGGACTGGGGGAGCCATCCTTTCCGTAAGGATTATCCTCTTGAGGGTTTGGGAGAACGGGTGTACGAAAAGCCCAAGCGCAAGGAAATCGGAGAATAACGCATCTGGCGTCTAGGTTGAGGCGCCCGGTTATTTTGATTTGATTCAGGAGATTTTTGATGGTTGGTGGAGTCGAATCCTCATCTCGGATTGAGCGTATTACCACGGTGCCGGGCACCGAGGAGCTTGTCATCAATATGGGACCGCAGCATCCCAGTACACACGGGGTGCTTCGAGTCATCCTCAAGCTCGACGGTGAGACGGTCACGGATGTCGATAGCGATATCGGCTATCTTCACCGAGGCACAGAGAAAATTGGCGAGAACATCACCTATACGATGTTCATCCCCTATACCGATAGGCTCGACTATATCGCTGCGCCCTCAAGCAACCTGGCCTGGGTCCAGGCGGTTGAGTCTTTCTTTGATTGGGAAATACCTGAGCGTGCCTTGTTCCTCCGAACCATGGTGGGCGAGCTGTCACGAATCGCCAGCCACCTTCTTTGGCTTGCCACCCATGCGCTAGATATCGGCGCGATGACAGTGTTCCTGTGGGCATTTCGGGAAAGGGAGATGGTTCTCGATTTGTTTGAGATGGCTTTTGGCGCGCGCTTGACGGTAAATGCCTTCCGGCTAGGTGGTCTGCACCAGGATGTGCCGCCTGAGTTTCTTGTCGAGGCCAGAAAATTTGTCGATCTCTTTCCGAGCCGGGTGGATGACTATGAAACCCTGCTGACTGAAAATCGCATCTGGCTTCAGCGGACGCGGGGAGTGGGCGTTATATCGGCCGAGGACGCCTTGGACTACGCCATGACAGGCCCAATTCTGAGGGCCTCGGGTGTGAAGTGGGACCTTCGCCGGGCCAAACCCTATGCCGCGTACCCCTACGTGGACTTCACGATTCCTGTTGGTGAGAACGGCGATGTCTATGATCGCTATCTGGTTCGCCTCGTGGAAATGCGCCAGAGCGCACACATCATCGACCAGTGTCTCGACATGCTCCCCGGTGGCCCGGTGAGTTGTAAAACACCGCGGACAATCAAGCCGCCAGAGGGCGAAATTTATCACAGCATTGAAAACCCCAAGGGGGAGTTTGGATTTTATATCGTGAGTGACGGCTCGGAGACGCCCTACCGGGTGAAAATCCGGCCGCCCTCATTCATCAACCTCGCCGGTTTGAAAAAACTGTGCATGGGCGAGCTTCTGGCGGATGTCGTGGCGATTATCGGCAGCATCGATATCGTCCTGGGCGAGTGCGACCGCTAGTTTAAGGAGCCCCCAGGCTCCGGCATAAAGGATTTTGAACCGGTATGATACCTGAATTGATTGCGGCGTTTTTGAAGATTGCAATGGTTCTCGGTGTGATTTCGCTCGTGGTGGCCTATTTGACCTACCTTGAGCGCAAAATTATCGGGCATATTCAGATGCGCCTGGGCCCGATGCGGGTTGGCTGGCACGGCCTTCTTCAGCCCATTGCCGACGGCCTCAAACTCTTTTTAAAAGAAGACATCATTCCCGCAAAAGCGGATAAGATTGTGTTTGTCATTGCGCCAATCATGGTGTTGGCGCCGGCGTTCGTAGTTTACTCGGTGCTCCCGTTTGATAAGAATTTCTACATCACCCAGGTCAACGTCGGGCTGTTTCTTGTTCTGGCCGTAAGCTCGCTGGGTGTGTTCGGCATCGTCATGGCTGGTTGGGCATCGAACAGTAAATACAGCTTGCTCGGTGCATTCAGGAGCGCCGCTCAGATGTTGAGCTACGAAATTTTTCTGGGTTTCTCCCTCGTCGGGCCGCTCATGCTGGCGGGGTCGCTCAATTTTCAAAATATCGTCGAGGCGCAGGCGGATGTGTGGTTCGTTTTTTATCAGCCCGTCGCGTTTATCGTATTCTTCATTGCGGCGCTGGCCGAGACGAACCGCGTTCCCTTCGACTTGCCCGAGGCCGAGACCGAACTGGTGGCTGGCTTCCATACCGAGTACAGCGGAATGAAGTTTGCCTTCTTCTTCCTGGCTGAATATGCCAGCATTATGGCTATCTCCACCGTTTGCATCTCTGTTTTCTTTGGCGGCTGGGGCGGCATCGATGCGATACCGCTGCCGGGAATCGTTTGGTATCTGTTGAAGATGGCAGTTCTGATTTTTGTGTTTATCTGGATTCGGGCAACGCTGCCCCGTTACCGCTACGATCAATTGATGCGGGTGGGCTGGAAGTTCATGTTCCCGCTCGCTATATTGAATATATTCGTGACCGGTTTACTTAAGTTGTTGTTTATCTAACGCGTGAGGCGCTGATCTTGGAACTGCCTTTCTTTTATCTATTCTCGGCCGGAATCATCGGAGCCTCGCTCCTGATGGTGACGCGCTCGAACGTAATTCATGCAGCCCTGCTGTTGGTGCTGACGTTCTTATTTCTGTCCGGGGTGTTTGTTCTGGCCGGGGCGGAGTTTTTGGCGGTGGTGCAGATTCTTTTGTACGCCGGCGGCATTATGGTGCTGTATCTGTTCTCCATCATGTTGATGAACGTGGATGTCTCTGTACGTCTTAGACAATTTCAACGCCAGACCTTTTTCGTGGTTCTCATCACTGTAATTTTGGCGGTGGAGGTTTGGGTGGTTCTGGCTCGGGGCGATGCGTATCCGGGTTACAAGGGATTTGCCTGGGCCATGGGCTCGACGCCGGGTAACGTTGAGGCACTCGGCGCTATTCTTTATACGAAGTACCTGTTTCCGTTCGAAGTGGCTTCAGTTTTGCTGCTGGCGGCCATGGTCGGCGCCATCGTACTGGCAAAACGAACAATCGACCGGTAGCCGGAGGGGTTTTAGATGGTTCCTCTTTCACATTATTTAGCGTTGGGCGCGATTATGTTTGTCATTGGCGCTGCCGGCGTCTTGATGCGGCGAAACGCCATCATCATATTGATGAGCATCGAGTTGATGCTGAACGCCGTGAACATCACCTTTGTCGCCTTTGCGCGCCAATGGGGCGACATGGCGGGGCAGGTGTTCGCTATTTTTGTCATCACCGTTGCGGCGGCCGAGGCGGCTGTAGGGCTGGCAATACTGATTTCATTGAACCGGGATAGATCGATTCTGAACGTTGACGAAGTTAACCTTTTGAAGTGGTAGGTAACGCATGATCGAACTGGCATGGCTTATTCCGTTGTTCCCGGCGCTGGGTGTCGTGATCAATGGTTTCTTCGGCTTCTCGCACACGAAGGACAAGGCGGGCCATATTGCTGCGCTGATGATTGGCCTCTCTTTTGCCGTCGTCCTTGGCATCGCCTATGAGATGATTTTCGGAAAAGGTGGCACCCATACGGTCCACCTTTGGAACTGGATTCAGGCGGGCAAATTCTCTGTGTCGGTGGCATTCCTGATCGACCCGTTGAGCACGATCATGCTGCTCGTGGTCTCAGGCGTAGGATTCTTGGTCCATGTTTATTCGGTAGGTTATCTGCACGGCGATCCGGGTTATCCGCGTTTCTTCACCTATCTCAACCTGTTCATGCTCTCGATGTTCCTTCTGGTGCTTGGCAACAATTATCTGCTCATGTTTGTCGGCTGGGAGGGCGTTGGTCTTTGTAGTTATCTGTTGATCGGGTTTTGGTACGAGAAAAAATCGGCCTCGGATGCGGGTAAAAAAGCATTTATCGTTAACCGTATTGGCGACGCAGGCTTCCTGCTCGGCATCTTCATGATTTGGGTGCTGACCGGAAGCATGACTTACACAGAAGTTTTTCATGCGGCACCGGGCATCACGACGGCTGGCGCGACGGCCATTGGTCTGTTGTTGTTTATCGGGGCCTGCGGTAAAAGCGCGCAGATTCCGCTCTATGTCTGGCTACCCGATGCGATGGAAGGCCCGACTCCGGTCAGCGCGTTGATCCATGCCGCGACGATGGTGACGGCGGGCGTTTACATGGTGGCACGAACGAGCCCGATTTATGTGATGGGCCCGGGGGCGCTTGAGGTTATCGCCATCGTTGGCGCGCTAACAGCGCTTTTCGCGGCTTCAATTGGATTGGTTCAAAACGATATCAAACGAGTTCTCGCATACAGCACCGTGAGCCAGCTAGGCTTCATGTTCATGGCACTTGGCGTGGGAGCGTTTGCGGTAGGTGTTTTCCATCTGATGACGCATGCCTTCTTTAAAGGGCTACTCTTTTTGGGAAGTGGCAGCGTAATCCATGCGCTGCATCATGCACCTGTGGACCAGCAGCAGGACATGCGCTACATGGGCGGCCTGAAATCAAAGATGCCCATTACCTACTGGACATTCGTTATCGGCGCGGTGGCTATCGCCGGTGTGCCGCCATTGGCGGGTTTTTGGAGTAAAGATGAAATCCTGGCCAATGCCTTTTTCACCGGCAATTATTTTGTCTGGGGCATGGGTTCGGTGGCGGCTTTCATGACGGCTTTCTACATGTTCCGGCTGATTTTCATGACTTTCCACGGCGAAATGCGTGTGGATCATCACGCCAGGGAGCATATCCATGAGTCGCCGTTGTCAATGACGGTGCCGTTGATGATTCTTGCAGCGTTAAGCATTGTTGGGGGTATTATTCCGGGCTATCCGCCAGAGGGTGGCTGGATTCACCGCTTCCTTGCACCGTCGCTGGCCAAAGGTGCTGGCGGCGCGCATGCAATGAATGAGGGTGGGCGTCTAGTACAAGTAGCCTCAGAAACCGGCGGTCATGGCGGACCAGCAGCCACCATTCTCATAGTAATTGCTATCTTGATTGCGGTGGGCGGCATAGCGCTGGCTTGGTTAATGTATGTGAAGAATACATCTATACCGACAAATATCGCTAAGCGTTGCTCCGGGTTTCATAAATTATTGCTTAATAAATATTACATTGATGAAATTTATCAGGCTTGCATCGTTAACCCGATCTATAGGCTGATGAATTCGTTGTGGTCGTTTGACGCTAAAGTTGTTGATGGCGCAGTGAACGGCAGTAGCCTGATTACTTTGGTGTCGAGTCGCGTTTCCGCCGCATTCGACTTAAGGACGGTAGACGGTGCGGTGAATGGTGTTTCGTCGTTGTTAAGTTTTGTTTCCCAATTGTTGAAATTCATTCAATCCGGAATGGTGCAAAATTATCTTTTCGTGATGCTTCTTGGCATATTCGTAATGCTGAGCGCATACTTGTTCCGCTAGGCGTTTAAGGAACCAGGAGAGTCCGATGGAGAATTATCTTCTTTCGCTAATCGCTTTCGTTCCCCTCACGGGGGCGGTGATTGTTATGCTCTTTTTCAAAAAGGAGCAGACGAGCGCCATTAAAGGTTTCGCCACGGCGGTGGCGGGTTTGGACTTCTTGCTATCCATTCCGCTATGGACCCGATTTGATACATCGGAGGCAGGGTTTCAGTTCATACAAAAAATGAACTGGATACCCTCCATCGGGGTGAGCTATTTCGTTGCTGTGGACGGGATTAGTGTTCTACTGATTTTGCTCACGACGATAACGATGATAGTGGCTACAGTCTCTTCGTTCACGGCCATCGTAGAGCGAGAGAAGGAATATTACGTATGCCTGTTGCTGATGGCGACGGGGATGCTCGGCACCTTCATGGCGATCGACATATTCCTTTTCTACGTATTCTTTGAAATCACATTGGTCCCGATGTATTTCCTCATCGGTATTTGGGGCGGAACGAGAAAGCTCTACGCGGCTATCAAATTTTTCCTCTATACGTTGTTCGGAAGTGTGCTCATGCTGTTGGGTATACTGGCGCTCTACTTCGCTAACCTGAAATATGGCACCGGAAACCTGACTTTCGACCTGACCCAGCTATATGCTGTGGGCCCGAAAATTCCGATTGCGCTTCAATCCTGGATCTTCCTAGCCTTCTTTATAGGATTCGCAATCAAGGTGCCGATGTTCCCGTTCCATACTTGGCTGCCAGATGCCCACGTTGAGGCGCCAACGGCCGGGAGTGTCATCCTGGCGGGTATTTTGCTGAAAATGGGAACCTACGGGTTTGTCCGTTTCGTGTTGCCGGTGTTGCCACAGGCGAGCCAGTTGTTTGTCCCGTTCATGGTGCTGCTATCGATAGTCGGGATTATTTACGGTGCGCTGGTGGCCATGGCGCAAACCGATGTGAAAAAACTTGTTGCCTACTCATCGGTGAGCCATCTTGGTTTCGTAATGTTGGGTGTGTTCGCTCTCAACGAGCAAGGGGTCCTCGGCGGTCAGCTTCAAATGATCAACCACGGTATCAGCACCGGGGCGCTCTTCCTCTTGGTGGGAATGGTGTACGAGCGGCGGCACACGCGGGAAATTTCAGAATTTGGCGGTTTATCAAAACAGATGCCAGTTTACTCAACGATTTTCGCCATAACGATGCTGAGCAGCATTGGGCTTCCAGGATTGAACGGATTCGTTGGCGAATTCTTGATACTTCTCGGTGCTTTCAAGGCAAGCTATATATATGCGGCATTTGCCGTAGTCGGTATCGTACTTGGAGCGGCTTACATGCTGTGGCTGTTCCAGCGGATGTTTTTTGGAACGTTGGATAACCCTGAGAACCAGAAACTCACCGACTGCAATAGCCGTGAAATTTTGTACATGCTTCCGATGATCGTGCTGATGTTCTGGATTGGCTTATATCCAAAGCCGTTCCTCTCAAGGATGGAAGCGAGTGTGGCGAAGGTGGTGAAAATGGTGAACGTGGCCTCAGTGCCGCAAAATACAAAATCTGCTGCCCTACCGAAGCGAGTTAGAACTTCGGTGAAAAATAATTAAACAACAACTATTAATCTCGAATTTGAATAGGATCTGATTTCGATGCCGATTGTGATACCCGACATATCACTGGCTGTTGCCGCCCCGGAAGTGGGTTTGGTAATTTTGCTGTGCGTAGTGTTGATCTCAGACCTCTTTACGCCTCTTGAGAACAAAGCGGCCATCGGAGTTTTAAGCTTCGTCGGAGTTTTGATCATCGGGATGATTTCGATTTCCCAATGGGGCGAAGGCGTTAGAACCACTTTTAGCGGGTTCTATGTAGCTGATAATTTTAGTGTATTCGTGAAGATGGTGATTATCGCGACGACGGCGATATCGATACTTCTTTCACTTCAGTATGTGAAAGTTGAAAAAATAAACTATGGCGAATACTACGGAATGATTCTCTTCGCGGCGTTCGGTATGTTGGTTATGGCCTCTGGCAGCGATCTCATTTCGATATATCTCGGTTTAGAGACGATGAGCATCAGCAGTTATGTGCTGGTGAGTTTCATGCGGCATGACCCATTGAGCCGGGAGGCAGGCCTTAAATATTTCCTTATGGGCGCTTTTGCCTCAGGGGTGCTTCTCTATGGTATTGCACTGTCTTATGGGCTGACTGGAAGTACATCGCTGGCAGGAATTGCCCAGGCGCTATCAGGGCCAAAGGGAGTTGCAATAGCTGCCGACCCGGTAATGATTTTTGCGCTAATTTTGTTTGTCGCAGGATTCGGTTTCAAGTTGGCGCTCGTTCCTTTCCATATGTGGCTCCCTGATGCTTATACCGGCGCACCAACGCCCATCACGGCATTCATGTCGGTGGCGGTGAAGATGGCAACGGTGGCCGCTGTGATGCGTATCTTCTTTGTCGCGTTTCCGGCGCTAGCGGGTAAATGGAATCTCCTCCTCTGGCTGCTCGCGGTGTTCAGCATGCTCTGGGGCAACATTGCGGCCATAGCTCAGACGAATTTAAAGCGCATGCTCGCCTATTCGAGTATTGCCCATGCCGGATATATCTTGATGGGCATCGTTGCGACAACAACGTTTGTCGGTGGCAAGGCGGTGTTTGCTGCTCAAGGTGTGAGTGCTGTTCTTTTCTACCTGGTGGCCTATATGGTGACGAACCTGGGTGCCTTCGGGATGCTCATTTTCATCTGCCGGGATAATTACCGGGGTGACAATATCGAGGATTGGCGCGGCGTTGGCCAAGCTCATCCTTTGGCAGCAATGGCGTTCGTGGTGTTCTTTCTCTCGCTGGGCGGTCTTCCGCCAACCGCCGGTTTTGTCGGGAAGCTTTTTCTTTTCGGTGTGGCAATTCAGAACGAGTATTACTGGCTGGCGGTCATCGGTATCCTATCGAGCGCAGTCTCAGTCTATTATTATTTCCGCGTGGTGATGGTGATGTATATGGAGCCGCGAGGCGAAAGCCAGCCGACCGTGGAGTTTTCCTTGGCACCCTCGCTCTATGTTGCGCTGACAATTCTCGTGTTGGCGACGCTGTATCTGGGGATTTTCCCGGGCGGCTTTATCGAGGCAGCGAAAAACTCTGTCGCTGGTTTAATCTAGGCAATACTTTCCACCAGACGGCATAATAGTTCAAATTTTTGACGAAATTCAGAAGTTATCCTCGAAATACCGTTTCAAATTCACCTACATTGTAGATAGATCAAAGCAATTGTGTCCCAGGTGTGTTGCATTAGTGACACATCCGGTTGGGGTATTTTACCTAAAATTGTCAAAATGTCACGGGAATTTAGTTAGTCTACGATTTATCGTAACCATAACGTCATTAATATGCCTAAAGAAAATTAAATTTTAGACACTCTATAATTGGATGTGTACCTGTAATCGATTGTTTTTAAATGCTTATTTAACATTGAACTAAAGTGGACAATATAATTGATTCTTTGGTATGCAACGTGCATTTAATTTGAGTGTCAATTAACACACTTCGATGACGATAAGAAGGCTGAGGCTAATAGCTTCATCGTCAACGAGATAAACAGGAGAAATAAAAAAAGCTCATCAAAGACTCTTCTTGAAATTTTGAAGAGTCATTCTCCCGGTGGCTGGTTAAGGGATTCCCGGAGGCCAGTGCACTGTTTTCCCACCTGGATAGTCTGTACAGCGCGAGCTGGATAGGCACCTACCGAATATGGGGCACGTCTAACGACGTGCCCTCTTTTCGTTTTAGGGGCTAATTTTATTGAAAGCGATTGTGCGGATTATCGGAATGGCATCAATGAGGCGAGGAACCCGGTAGTCGGATTTTGGGCCGGATTGGTGTGTGAGGTGAATTGTCGTCATACCCGCTTTTCCTGCTGCGAGCATATCGAGTTTGCCGTCGCCGATGAAGATACAATTTTTCGGAGGAACATCGATGGCCTCTGCGCCCAGAATGACATGGCGCGGGTCTGGCTTCCATATGCCAACATCTCGGGTAATGATGGTTTCGAATGAAAGTTCGATGCGTTTGAGCATAACGTCGACATGACGCATGGCGTTGTTGGTGACAATCCCGATTGGCAGGTTCATCTCGCGCAAGGAGGCGACCAGTTCATGGGCTCCCTCATTGGGTTCGGCTCGGTGCGCCACCTCGGTTTCGTGGCGCTCTAGTATGTCCGCGATCTCGCGGGCCCGCTCGGGCGGGGCGGTTTCGATGTACTCGAGGATCATCGTGCCGTCCTCAATCGCCATTTCATTTTTCATGGCTTCCCAATCGAAGGCTGGCTTAGTGAGCGTGCCGTCGAAATCGAGTAGAATGCCCCATTCTTCAGAAGACATGTAGTTTCCTTTTCTCGATAAAATAGAACCTATATCAAACAAGCTTTGCGCTTTTAGCAGTGAAACGGCTCTGTAGGCAAGCGCACCAAGAATGAACTCAAGAATTTATTAGGCGTAAATATTTAGTATACTGTAATAAGAAAGCCTAAAAAGAAAACACGAAAAATATTCTTTTCATTAACAAGGAGTAATCATGGACTATTCATTCGACCACGTTCATATCATTTGTAAAGACTTTGACAAGATGACGGCTTATTTCGAGCGTGTCTTCGGCGCCGAGGAGGTATACCGGGAAGATAATTTTCACGGGGCGCCGAACGCTGTTATGAAGCTGGGTAGTGCGCGTTTTTTCTTGCGGGGGGTTCGCCCCGAGGAGACGCTTGGCGTGGCCGCCCCGGATGCAATTATGGGGCTGGACCATTTTTCCCTAGCTGTTGACGATGTGCATGCCGCCGCCGCCGAGCTCAAAGAGAGGGGAGCGGAGTTCATTCGCGAGCCGGGAGCCAGCGGCATGGGAGGGCGCACGACGGCTTTTATCAGGGGCCCCGAGGATATCCGCATCGAGCTTAGCGAGCGCTCAGGCGACACTTATAAGGCCTGAGGCAGGTTAGAAAATCTTTCCGATTTCATCTGAATCATAGCGGGGAAGGGGGCGCTCCCCCTTGTTCCCGCGAAGGTGTATGCCGTCTGATTCGGGGTGCAGGGTGCCGATGCGCACCCCTAAGGCGCCCGATTCTTCAAGTGCCCGGCGCACATGCGCCTCTCCCTCGGGGGCCGCGGCCAAAAGCAGCGCGCCCGAGGTAATCACCCCGAGCGGATCAAGGCCAAGCGACAGGCACATAGCCTCCCCCTCGCTTGAAAGCGGGATGGCCGTCTC
>Ga0233428_1002907_pt1 | contig 15354 bp, 18 predicted proteins | sample SI_118_April2016_4_FD_179890 | JGI IMG/M metagenome (GOLD analysis project Ga0233428, IMG submission 179890) | Seawater microbial communities from Saanich Inlet, British Columbia, Canada - SI_118_April2016_120_MG | ecosystem: Environmental > Aquatic > Marine > Inlet | place: Canada: British... | reverse complement strand
CTGGTCAAAATTCTCATTTCATCATTTTCAAAAGTGTCGGCGATGACTTTTGTCAGGGCCGTGCCATGATCGGCGAAAAGCCGGGCGCTCTGCCAGAAGCCCTCGAGATGCGAGGCAAGTTCGACGTCGTATTTGATCTTTATGACGCCTACCGCAATTCAGAGGTGCCGATCCTGGGGGTTGTCCAAGGCGAGGCCCATGGTTTCGGTGCGGCGCTGGCGGCGTTGACCGATATCACCATCTGCAGCGACCGGGCTAAATTCTCACTGCCCGAAACCTCACACAACATCATGCCGACCATGGCAATGTCTGCCCTGATGGGCCGCGTTGGCCGCAAAGCCTTGATGTATATGACTTACACCTGTGATGTGATCGATGCCGATACCGCGCTGACTTATGGATTGGCGAGCCAGGTTGTGCCGCATGATGAGCTGGATGCCACGGTCGAAGCCGCGATCGGCAAACTTGCCCGCATTCCACGGCCCGCCATCAAAGCCGTTAAAGAGTTCTCAACCGAAGCCGAAGAACTCTCTACCAAATCCGCCCGCGCCTATGCCCGGAATTTGCACGCTACGATAAATAGCTCGGAGCGTATGCGGGATTAGAAAAAAGCCGTCATTCTGACGCCAGTCAGAATCCAGAAAACTCTAGATCCCGGGTCAAGCCCGGGATGACGAACTGTGAATTACTCCCCGCCACCTTTACGCTCATGCACGGGGCTGGTGGCGTATTCGGGTGTTACTTTGACCTCCAGCACGAGCGACGCCCCTGCCCGGACTTTCTCGATCGAGGCTTTAAGCGCCGGGATCAGATCTTCGCGGTTGTCGACCGGGCCTTCGGCGCTGAGACCTTGGGCTTCGGCCAGGGCACAGATATCGACTTCAGGATCATCCAGGCGTTGGCCGATCCAGCGATTCTCAGGCGGGCGCCCGCGTTTTTTAGCGACGGCTTCTTGGTGCATCTCATCATTGAAGTAGGAGTTGTTATTGGCAACAACGATCAGGACAGGGATGCGTTCATGCGCGGCGGCCCAAAGTGCGGTTGCCCCCATCAAGAAATCGCCATCACCCAAAATCGCCATGGGCAGGTATTTGGATTTCTTATCACGCAAAGCCAAAGCGGCGCCGATTGCATTGCCTGTACCGGCACCAAGTCCGCCGCCGCCGGCATTGCCGAGATAGGCCCAGGGATGGTTGTAGTAGGCTTCATCGTTGGGCCAACCAATTGTGTGACTGATCAGTGAGATGTCATCGTCTTGCATAACAGAGCGCACCGCTTGCGCCATATCGCGGATGCCGATCGGCCCCTGCTCTTGCGGCTCAACAGGCACCGGTTCGATCACTTGATAAGTCTGCCCTTTGCCGGCTTTCTCGACAATCGGTAGCAACTCATCAATGAAGGCTTCTGGCGTTGTCGGCACATGAATATCGATCGGTCCATTTTGGCCATGATCTTTGCTCCAGCCGCCATGTAGGTGGTAATCTATTGAGCAATTAATGACTTTCGGCTTCACTTCGCCGCCATTCCAGGCGTGATTCATCGTGCCGCCAAGATCAAACCAGTCGAGGCTTAAGACCACTTCGGCTGCTTCATGGGCATCGCGCACCGGGCCGCCGACAAAGAAGCCTGCGATATTTGGCACACTCAAGGGGTGATTGGTCGGAAAGCCAACTTCTTGCCAGGAGTTATTAACTGCTTTTGCGCCAGTCGCTTCGGCGAGGCGAACCCGCTTGTTCCAGGCATCTTCCGTGCGCTCCATCCGGCCGGCTAAAATGAGCGGATTGTTTGCGCTTAGGAGCAGCTCAGCCACTTCTTCAACAACACCAGCCGACACGCCGGGCGGCGGTGGAGACTGATAGCGCCCAACATCATTAAACTCAGGCCATTCATCCAATTGCATTTCTTGCACAGCCGCATCGAGGCAAATATAGACCGGGCCATAGGGCGGTGTGCAGGCGATCTGGCGGCCTTTGCGAATCGCTTCAACCGTCGCTTCGGGAGAGCCCGGTTGGTCATCCCATTTTACATAGTCTCTGATCAGTCCACCCTGATCAGAAGCGGTATGAATCCAATCGATATGCGGACGGCGGAGCGATGCATCCACTGGACCGGTCGCCCCAATGATTACCATCGGCACGCGATCACACCAGGCATTAAAGATGCCCATCGTCGCGTGCATGAGGCCGACATTGCTGTGGACGATACAGATCAGCGGCTCGTTGCAGGCCTTGGTGTAGCCCTGGGCAATCGCAATGGCATGCTCTTCATGCAGATTGAGCAACATCTTCGGATTTTCATTGCCAAGGAAATTCACCATGCTGTCGTGCAGCCCGCGATAGCTTGCACCTGGGTTCAGGCAGGCATAAGGAATACCCGTCTCGCGAAGCGCTGTGGCAATAACATCACTGCCCCACATGGTTTCATTGGAATTGGCTTTTGTCTCGTCGCTCATATAATTACCCCTTGTGTTCTCTTCTTTTTATTTTGTGAAAATCAATATAAGTATCATAAACAGCCAAACCGGCCTTAAAAGCACAAATTGGAAAAACAGCTCTTTATGTCTTCAAGTATGCGCTCACCAAGCCTCGACCTTCTTGCTTACTTGCGAGAGAATTCCCTGCGGGAAACCGATATTCAACGTCGCTTGCGCGAAGCGACGGACAAGCTCCCTGAATCAGGTTGGGAAGTCGCGCCGGAGCAAGCGCAGTTTTTGGGCCTTCTCGTTCAATTAATGGGCGCTAAAAATATCCTGGAGCTCGGTACTTTCACCGGCCACTCAGCTTTAGCGATGGCCATGGCCTTACCCGAAGACGGCAAGCTGACCACCTGCGACATGATCGTAGACTATACCGACATTGCGGAACGCTATTGGAAAGAAGCCGGCGTCGCTCACAAAATCACGCTCCGCATTGGCCCGGCGCCTGAAACCGTTAAAGCCCTGGTCGCAGAAGGCCAAGCCGAAAAATTTGATCTCGTTTTCATCGATGCCAACAAAAAAGACTACGACACTTATTATGAACACGCCCTCAAGCTCGTCCGCAAAGGCGGCCTCATCGCGCTCGACAACATGTTCTGGGATGGCCGCGTTCTGGATCAGGACGACACCGTAAAATCAACCGTCGCGCTTCGGGATTTGGTTAAAAAACTCCACAGCGATGAGCGCATCACTTTCTCCATCCTACCCCTAGATGACGGTCTGGCACTGGCTTACAAGCGCTAGAAACTATTTGAAAATTTCATGCAGGACGAGGTCGCCAGGTTTTAGGCCAAGCCTCGAAGCTGTGCCGCCGTTGACTTCGAGCACGGCTAAAGCGCGGCCTTTTGACGAGATGACAGCTTCGGAGTGCGGGATGGTGCGCTCGGCGATGTTGATGATTTTGCCATCCGCGCCAATGAAGATCATATCGAGCGGTATGAAGGTGTTTCTCATCCACATGCGAATGCGTTGCGGAATGCGGTAGTTGAACAGCATCCCCGCATCGGCAGCCATGGAACGGCGATACATCAAGCCTTGAGATTGTTGTTGATTGCTGAGAGCCAACTCGACTTCAAAGTTATGGAGGCCTTTGGCATTTTTAATTGCCAGTTTGGACTTCTTAAACGTTGCTAAGCCTTGCGCCTGCACATCAAAGCCGAGTGACGAAACAGCAACCGCCAAAGCCGCCAAAAACCAGCGGCGCGAGATTTTTTGTGTTTGGTAATTCATATCGTCAGTCTACGACGACAAGACTGTTGTGCCAACGCTAGATCGCGTTATAGTCGTGCCTTCAACCCATACCGCTGGGGGGAGCCACTAATTGGCTGAGAGGTCTCAATTGAGAGACGACCCCAGAACCTGATCCGGCTAGAACCGGCGTAGGGACAAGTGAGTAATGACGAACGATCTAACAGCAAACAATTCTCCAATTTCGCTTTCCTTGCAGGCCGAGCGTCTGGCGTTTGACGACTTTACCTTGTTTGAAGGCGTTGAGCTGGAGCTACCCGCCGGCGCGTGGACATGTTTGTTGGGCCCGAGCGGTGTTGGCAAGACCACCTTGCTTCGCCTAATCGCCGGCCTTATCCCAGGCGCCGAAAACATCTCGCTCCATTGCTCTGATAATAATCCAATTGAAGGCAGAACGGCCTATATGGCGCAGCAAGATTTACTCATGCCCTGGCTGAGCGTCCTGGAAAACATATTGCTGGGAGCTAAATTGCGCGGCGAAGCACCTGACAAAGCAAAAGCGCTCGACCTGCTGGACCAAGTCGGCCTCACCGCCAATGCCGAATCCCTTCCTAGCTCATTATCCGGCGGCATGCGCCAACGCGCGGCCCTCGCCCGCACACTAATGGAGGACCGTCCCCTTGTCTTGATGGATGAGCCGTTCTCCAGCTTGGATGCGATTTCGCGGGTACGTATGCAGGATTTGGCAGCAAATCTTCTGACCGGTCGGACCGTCCTGCTGGTCACTCATGATCCCCTTGAAGCCTTGCGGCTCGGCGATCGCATTCATGTCTTATCAGGCAGGCCGGTTCACATCGACGATGCCTTTATGCCGCACGGCCAGCGTCCGCGTGATTTACACGACCCGGACGTTCTGAACGGGCAAGCTGATTTGCTGGAACGCCTTTCCGCCGCTGACCAAAAGGGGGCCGCATGAGCATCGCCCGCCCCCTGATTATATTTCTCGGCCTGCTCCTTATCTGGCACCTCATTGTCATAGCAAGCGGTGTGCCGCCTTATATCCTTCCAGCCCCCCATTTGGTTTTTCAAGCCTTAGCGGAGCGGGGAGATATATTATTTAGTCATGCTTGGATCACCTTGCTGGAAATAGTATTCGGCTTGGCACTTGGTACTCTTCTTGGATCCTTGAGCGCGCTGACGTTGAGCTATTATCAACCGGCCCGGCGCTGGCTTATGCCGATACTCGTTGTCAGCCAGGCCATCCCGGTATTTGCATTGGCTCCGATCCTGGTGCTCTGGCTTGGCTATGGCATGGTCTCAAAGGTCGCCATGGCGACACTTATTATATACTTCCCCGTGACAGCCGCTTTCTTTGACGGCCTGCGCCGCACCGAACCCGGTCATCTTGATCTTGCAAAAACCATGAATGCGACGCGCTGGTCTGTTTTGCGGCACATTCGAATTCCAGCAGCCCTGCCCGCTTTTGCTTCCGGCTTAAGAGTGGCCACCGCTGTTGCGCCGATTGGTGCGATTGTCGGCGAATGGGTTGGTTCCAGCGAAGGTCTTGGCTTTCTCATGCTGCATGCCAATGGCCGGATGCAAATCGATGTGATGTTTGCCGCCCTCTTTATCTTGGCGGTTATTGCTGTCGCCCTTTATTACGCCGTCGATGCAGGCTTGAAACGTCTGCTCTTCTGGTCTTCCGAAACCACCACAACCGAACTCTAAGGAAACCAAATGCTATACCGACTTCCCCTACTCTCGTTCCTCGCTCTTGTGGCGTTCAATTCACCAACGCTCGCAGCCGATAAACTCACCGTCCTGCTCGATTGGTTTGTGAACCCAGATCATGCGCCGTTGATCATTGCCAAGGAAAAAGGCTTCTTTAAAGCAGCTGGGCTGGACGTCACTTTAATTGCGCCATCGGATCCGAGCGCACCACCGAAACTCGTTGCTGCCGGCAAAGCAGAACTTGCTGTCTCCTATCAGCCGCAACTCCATGTTCAAGTGGAACAAGGCCTGCCGCTTATTAGAATTGCCACCTTGGTCAGCACGCCGCTCAATTCCCTGGTTGTCTTAAAAAACGGGCCTATCAAATCGATTAAAGATCTCAAGGGTAAAAAAGTCGGATTTTCTGTTGGCGGTTTTGAAGACGCCGTGCTTTCGGCCATGCTCAATAAATATGGGCTTAACCTTAAAGACGTGACCCTTATTAATGTGAACTTCTCACTCTCACCTTCCATTGTGGCTGGCAAGGTTGATGCCGTCATCGGTGCGTTTCGGAATTTTGAGCTCAACCAGATGGATATCATCAATAAGCCCGGACGTGCCTTCTATCCAGAAGAAGAAGGTGTACCCCCTTATGATGAGTTGATCATCGTTGCCCATAAATCTAAGACACGTGATAAACGCTACCGCAGATTTGTCGATGCGATTGAGCAAGCCGTGCAATATCTGGTCAATCACCCGCAAGAAAGCTGGGCAGCCTTTATCGGCGCGCATAAAAATCTGAACGATGAACTGAACAAGAGAGCGTGGCGTGATACCATGCCGCGATTCGCACTTCGGCCCGCCGCGTTTGATCGGGCACGCTACCATCGGTTTTCTAAGTTCCTTAAAAAGCAAGGGTTGATAAAGAATACTCGCCCAATTTCCGATTATGCCATTGAACTGCCTTGAAGCTTGGACTAAACCCCGCTAAATTTTGTGCCGCCGGGAGGAAATTTAATTAAACAGGTACGGCCTAACCGGCGGCCGTGAATATGTGGGGTTTTAGGTGTTGCGGAAGCTTGGACTGGCGATAGCGCTCTATGTGCTGTGGCTATTGCTCTCAGGGATTTATGAGCCCCTCCTAATGACATTAGGCGCCGTGTCGTGCCTACTCGTCGCCTGGATTGCGCACCGCATGGAAGTGATCGACCATGAGGGCTTCCCTATTCACTTGGGCCCCAAAGCCCTTACCTATTGGCCCTGGCTGATTTGGGAGATTGTCAAAGCCAATATCGATGTCGCCCTCATCATCATCAAACCCAAGCTCGACATAAGCCCGGTTATGTTTCGCTCAGAGGCCAGCCAAAAAACTGAAGTTGGTGTCGTAACATACGCCAATTCCATCACCCTGACCCCCGGCACGATCACGGTCGCCGTGAATGACGGCAGTGTTGATGTCCATTCTCTAACCCGAGGCGCCGCCGAAGAAGTGATGTCAGGCCGCATGGATAAGCGGGTTTGTCAGATGGAAGGGGATAGCTGATGTTTATCGCCGCCTCTGCAGCCATCATTGTTGCGATGACGCTCACCCTTATCCGCGCCATCCTAGGACCAACGATCTATGATCGTATAATGGCGGTTAATCTGTTCGGCACGAAAGCGCTTCTGTTGATTGCGGTTATGGGATTTCTAACCGACCGCCCCGAATTTCTCGATATTGCCCTGGTTTATGCCCTGATTAATTTCATCGCGACGATCGCCATTATGAAATTCTTCCGCTTTGCTCATTTGGGACATCCTCATGAGGAAGATAGTTTGGGGGATTTGTAGAGCATGATCATAGATATTTTAAGCTGGATACTGATCCTTTTAGGCGGCGCTTTCTCGATCATCAGTGCAGTTGGTATTTTGCGCCTGCCGGATGTTTACACGCGCATGCATGCCGCAGGAATTGGCGATACACTCGCGCTTGGTGCTTTAGCGCTCGGCATGATGTTACAGGCCGGTTTGACGATTGTGACGGTTAAGCTGTTTTTGATTTTGCTTTTCATGTTTTTCGCCTCACCAACAACGACCCACGCCCTGGCCAAAGCAGCGCTCGCGGGTGGCCTAAAACCGCAAGTCGATGAAGATCAGCGTGAGACACCGTCTCCGGTAGAGCAAGACGCTGCCGGAAAAGGAGAAAACCCATAGAAGATTTTCTCGACATTTCTATTTTGCTACTGATGGCACTAACGGCCTACGCAATCATTCGCCTTAGGAATTTATTTGCCGTCGTCATCCTGTCCGGCATTTTCAGCCTGCTGGCCGCCTTGCTCTACGTGCTTTTGACGGCTGTCGACGTCGCCTTCACCGAGGCTTCGGTCGGCGCGGGTATATCAACGCTTTTGATGCTGGCGACGCTTTCCATTACCAGTGAATATGAGAAAAAGCCCGCGCACAGTGCGGTCCTGCCCATTCTCATCGTTGTCGTTACCGGTGCCGCCCTGATTTACGGCACCTTGGATATGCCGCTTTATGGTGCTGCCGATGCACCTGCCAATCTCCATTTGATCCCCCGCTTTATTGAACAGTCCGGCACCGAAATCGGCATCCCTAATATTGTCACCTCAATTCTGGCTAGCTATCGCGGCTACGATACATTGGGCGAGACCGTAGTTATCTTTACCGCCGCAATTGGTGTGCTGGTTTTGCTTGGCCGCGGTCACAATCGTTGGCGTCCAGGTATGCGCAAGTCAGTAACACCTGAGGACCGGGAGGAAGAAGTATGAACAATCATTCCGTCCTGCGCGTTGTTTCCAAATTTATGATCCCCTACATCCTGCTCTTTGCGCTTTATGTGCAGTTCCATGGTGACTTTGGACCAGGAGGCGGCTTTCAGGCAGGTGTTATTTTTGCCGCAGCATTCATCCTCTATGGACTGATTTATGGCATTGAAAATGCGCGTAAAGTGCTACCCGCAACAGCAACCCGTATTCTATTGGCACTCGGTGTGATCCTTTATGCCGGCGTTGGTTTTGCCGGTATATATTTCGGCGGTAATTACCTCGATTATAATGTCCTTGCTGCAACCGCGACCGGCGGTCAACATTTGGGAATTTTCCTGGTCGAATTCGGTGTCGGCACGACGGTTGCCGCCACTATGGTCACCATCTTCTTTGTCTTTTCCGGACAGGATTTCTAATGATGGATCTCTCCGTTGAAATCCCAGGATTATTTAACTATTGGATCGTGATCATCCTTATGATGGCGGGCTTCTACATTGTTATCTCGCACGGTAATTTGGTCAAAAAGATCGTTGGGCTGAACGTCTTCCAAGTCTCGGTTTTTACACTTTATATTTCGATGAGCAAAATTGATGGTGGCGCGGCTCCGATCTTAGATGAGACAATCAAAAGTTATTCAAACCCGCTGCCCCATGTGCTTATCCTCACAGCCATCGTGGTTGGTGTCGCAACCACCGCACTGGGCCTCGCCCTGATTGTGCGCATTCGTGATGCCTATGGCACCATCGAAGAAGATGACATCATTGAGCTGGAAAGGACTGACACTTAATGTCTGCAACACTTTCCGCTCACCTCCCTGCCCTGCAGGTCGTGCTGCCGCTGATCGCGGCCCCATTCTGTGTCATTTTGCGCAAAAGTGCCGCCGCCTGGTTTATAGCCCTGGTGTTTTCCTGGGTATCGCTGGGCATCTCCATCATGCTGTTGGAGCAGGTCCTCACCCATGGGCCGATTTCTTACTTGCTTGGTTCTTGGCCGGCGCCTTGGGGGATCGAATATAAAGTCGACAAATTGTCAGCTTTCATCATGCTCATCGTGACCAGCATTGGCTCAATCACGATGATTTTCGCTCCGAAAAGTGTGAACCTCGAAATACCGAAAGATCGCGTTTACCTGTTCTACACAATGTACCTGCTGACTTTTGCCGGCTTGCTTGGCATCACGATTACTGGCGATGCGTTCAATCTGTTCGTCTTCTTGGAGATTTCCTCGCTGTCATCATATGTGTTGATCAGTCTAGGCTCGGAGCGGAACGCGCTGACCGCAGCGCTGCGCTATTTGATTTTGGGAACGGTCGGTGCAACCTTCTACATCATCGGTGTTGGATTGATGTACCAGATGACCGGCACGCTCAATATTGCAGATTTGGCTGAGCGCTTGCCCGAAGTGGCCGAGACCAGAACCATTTTGGTGGCCCTCGGATTTGTAACCGTCGGCATTGGCCTCAAGCTAGGTCTCTTCCCGCTTCATGTCTGGTTGCCAAACGCTTATGCCTATGCGCCCTCTGTAGTGACCGCCTTCCTGGCCGCCACAGCAACCAAAGTCGCAGTCTATATGTTACTGCGGGTTTATTTCACCATATTCGGGACCGACATTTTTGCCGCTTTGCCGATCGATGAATTCCTGTTGGTCTTGGGCCTCATTGCCATTGTGACGATGTCGGGCGTAGCGATCTATCAAAACAACGCCAAACGTCTGTTGGCATATTCCAGTGTCGCCCAAGTCGGCTATATGGTCATTGGCATTAGTATGGTGACAGCGACCGGTCTGACCGCGACTATATTACATCTTTTCAATCACGCGATGATCAAGGGAGCCCTTTTTCTGGCCCTTGCTGCAGTTTTCTATCGCATTAAATCGGTAAAGATCGACGACATGGCAGGGCTAGGCAAAGAGATGCCATATACTATGGCAGCTTTTGTGGTGGGCGGCTTCAGTCTTGTCGGCGTACCTTTAACCGTCGGCTTTATCAGCAAATGGTATTTGATACTGGGCGCCTTGGAAAAAGGTTGGTGGCCGGTTGCAGCGTTAATCCTCTTTAGCTCCCTCCTCGCTGTTATCTATTTCTGGAAAGTGATTGAGGTGGCCTATTTTAAACCCCGGCCCGAAAGCGCCGACACCGTCTCTGATGTTCCGCTCAGCATGCTTATCCCATTATGGGTATTGGTCGGTGCAAACATATTCTTTGGCACAAACTCCAACCTCACGGTTTCAACCGCCATGGGCGCCGCTAAAGCACTAATCGGAGGCGCGCCATGAGTCCAGAAAACGCGATCCTTTGGGCCATTGCTGTGCCGCTTATCGGCTCGATCGGCATTTTACTGACCGGCAAGATCGCTAATTTGCGCGAAACCGTTACGCTCGTCACTGCCGTTATTATGTTCTTAATTGTTGGCTCCCTCACCCATATTGTTTTGAGTGGTGAACGCCCAAGCGTTACCCTATTTGAGTTTCTGCCAGGCCTCACCGTAACCTTTACCGTTGAGCCGCTGGGTATGCTCTTTGGCCTCATCGCCTCAGGTCTTTGGATCATTAATTCGATCTATTCGATTGGCTATATGCGCGGCAATAATGAAGGCAATCAGACGCGGTTTTATTTCTTCTTTGCCATTGCACTGGCAAGCGCTGTTGGCGTCGCCTTTGCCGGCAATATGCTGACACTCTTTATTTGTTATGAAATCCTGACGCTCTGCACTTTCCCGCTGGTAACCCATTCCGGCAAGCCTGAAGCGATGAAGTCCGGCCGAACCTATCTCGGTATTTTGCTTGGCACGTCGATTGGCCTGCAATTGCTGGCCATAATCTGGACCTGGCACGCCACCGGCACTTTGGATTTCAAAGCCGGTGGAATTTTGGATGGCCATGTCTCAGGCGCCGCCATCAGTGTTCTGCTCTTCCTCTATATGTATGGCATTGGTAAAGCGGCCTTGATGCCGATCCATCGCTGGCTTCCCGCCGCCATGGTTGCGCCGACGCCGGTCAGTGCGCTCTTGCATGCCGTGGCTGTTGTGAAAGCCGGTGTTTTCACCGTTGTTAAAGTCATTGTCTATATATTTGGCTACGAGTTTTTAGCCGAACAACTCACCACGAACTGGCTGGTTTATGTCGCAGGCTTTACCATCTTAGCAGCCTCCATTGTAGCGCTTCGCCAAGACAATTTAAAACGTCGGCTCGCCTATTCAACAATTAGTCAGCTGTCCTACGTGGTGATGGCAGCCGCCATTTTAGCGCCGCTTTCCATCATGGGTGCCGTGCTGCATATTGCGGCTCATGCGGTCGGTAAGATCACGCTGTTTTTTGCTGCGGGCTCAATCTATACCGCAGCCCACAAAACCGAAGTTAGCCAGCTCAACGGCATCGGGCGCAAGATGCCCTGGACGATGGGCGCTTTTGCCATCGCCGCGCTCTCAATGATTGGCGTGCCGCCGACAGCAGGTTTCTTAAGCAAGTGGTACATTTTAATGGGCGCGCTATCGGTCGAGCATTATTTTGCCATCGGTGTGATCGTCTTAAGTACGCTGTTAAATACCGGCTATTTCATTCCGGTTATCTACAATGCCTTTTTCAAAGAGGCTGATGACAAAGACGATCCACATGCAAATCATGGCGAGGCACCTTTGCCGATGGTGATCGCATTGACAGCAACGGCCATCGCTACGGTGTTATTATTTTTCTTCTCCGGCTTGCCGCTTGAATTGGCAACCCAAGTGGTCGGAAAATAGGAGATGGATCAGAATATGAACGACGAAACAGAACTACCAAAAGATTTACACTGGCTGGTTCGCCCGAGCACCATCAAACTGCTTTGGCGCGGCGGCTTTGTCCTTTTGGCCATCCTCGTGTTGGCTGATTTTGCCATTCATCCGCATGCCGCTTTTGGCATTGATGGTAGTTTCGGATTTTATTCCTGGTATGGCTTGCTGACCTGCTTGGCGATGATTGTGTTTTCAAAGTTCCTTGCGATTTTCTTGAAGCGGAAGGACACCTATTATGATGATTGATGCCTTCCCTCCTGGCGTGATCCTTGTCCTCGGCGGTCTCGTCCTGCCCTTCGCCAGCACGCAGATCCGCTATGCGATCATTTTGTTACTGCCCCTCTATGTGTTGTGGAGTGTCTGGCAGATTGGTGATGGCATTCAGCTGGCCCTGCCGTTCCTTGAATATGAATTAGCTGTCGTTAAAGGTGATGCGCTGAGCCGTATCTTTGCCACCGTCTTTGCGATCATGGCTTTTGCCGGCGGTCTGTTTGCCCTCAAACAAGAACAAGTGGCCGAGCTCGCCGCCGCCTTCGTCTATGCCGGCAGCGCCATTGGTGTCGCTTTTGCCGGTGATCTGATTACGGTCTTTATTTTCTGGGAGATCATGGCGCTTGGCTCCACCATGGTGATCTGGGCCGCCCGAACGCCAGAATCCTATAAAGCTGCCATGCGCTATCTGATGATCCACCTGCTGGGTGGCGTCATATTAATGATCGGCGTTATAGCCCATGTCGCCGATAGCGGCTCGATCACTTTCCAGGCTATGACACCAAATAGCATTGGCACGTGGCTGATTTTGGCTGGCTTCCTGATCAATGCGGGGGCACCGCCTTTAACGGCTTGGTTGCCGGACGCTTATCCGGAAGGCTCGTTTAGTGGTACGGTTTTCTTGTCTGCCTTTACTACCAAGACAGCCGTCTATGTCCTCTTGCGCGGCTTTCCAGGCATTGAGATTCTGATCTATATCGGTGTCTTTATGATTTTCTACGGCATTATTTATGCGTTGCTTGAAAACGACATGCGGCGCATTTTATCTTATTCGATCATCAATCAGGTTGGCTTTATGATCACCGGTATTGGCATCGGCACCGAGATGGCGCTTAATGGAGCGGCGGCTCACGCCTTCACCCATATCATCTATAAAGCCCTGCTTTTGATGTCAGCCGGCTCGGTGATGTTTATGACGGGCGGCAAACGAAAATGTACCGATCTTGGCGGTCTTTTCCAAAGCATGCCGATTACGTGTATTTGCGGCATTATTGGTGCGCTGGCAATTTCGTCCTTCCCGCTTACCTCGGGCTTTATTTCAAAATCGATGATCGCCCAGGCAGCGGGTGATGAGAATCTCTTCTTTGTCTGGATGTGTCTGGCCGCCGCTTCCGCCGGTGTGTTCCTCCATGCCGGTATCAAGTTCCCCTGGTTTGTCTTTTTCCAAAAAGATTCGGGGCTCCGACCTAAAGATCCACCTTGGAACATGCAGGCCGCAATGATCTTCTTTGCCATTCTCTGCATCGGCTTAGGCGTTGCCCCCGGACCGCTTTACGACATTTTGCCGTTCTCAACCAATTATGTGCCCTACACGGTGCCACATGTGGTCAATCAGTTGCAGCTCCTGCTATTTGCCGGGCTGTCGTTCTTCCTGGCCTTGCCTCTCATGAAGCGAACTCTCACCATCAGCCTCGATTGGGATTGGTTCTACCGCAAATTTGGTGTTTGGCTGGTTGGCTTTTTAACGCGTGGAATTGTAGAGATGCGCCGCGATGTCTTTGCCGGACTCAAAGGTCTGGTCGATCGTATCATCAGTCTGGCTTTCAGCAGTCATGGCCCGGACGGGCTTTTTGCCCGCACCAGTGCGGTTGGCGCGTCGGTCGCGGTCATTGTTGTCATGTTGATGATCTTAGTGGTGGCGTTCTACACCAACGTTTAAAGCTATTTTTTAGAGCCTAATTGACGTGGATCCCAGGCCTTAACGGCAACAGCCCTGCCGGTGTGAGAGCGCACGACTTTTGGTTTCACGACGCTTTTCACATCCGGCGTATCATGCGCTCGGTTGAAATCATCTATCATATGCTCCAGCACGATTTCAGCCCGGTGACCGCGTTTACGTGCCGCCTGATAAGCTGGCGTTCGGCGGCACATCTTCGATAGATATTCCGCAGAATGATGACCAAAGCGCCGCCACACACTATCGACAAAAGTTTGAACATCGGCTTCAAGGGTGAGATCGCCATCGAAGGTCGGGCGGCCTCTGGTCCAGGCCCGATGGACGGAGGGCTCGATCGGTCCAATTTCCTCAGCAATAAAAATCGCCGGTACAAGCTTCTTGCCGTTATAAGCAACGGCAAAATAAGATTGTGATAAATAAAGCAAATATTGCAGTTTCACAGGTTGCAGGTACTCATTATCGTTGAGTGCCCGGTCTGAAAACCAAAAAGCTATATCAAAGACTGAATCTACAGCGGCCGGCATGGTATTCCTATTTCCTAACAAAGCCCAATTTTAGGCTGATATATAATCTTTATCATCTCTAATATAATGCTTGAGTTAAAAAAGGTTCAAGGAAACAATACAAGAAATTCAGCCAAATTGCATAACGGGCATTGAGAGCCGTCTTTTCAGGTGCTATGCCTATGTAATAGCTGGTAAAAACAGCAAAATAAAAATTGGTATTTAGCGAGGAAAATTCATGCCTTCGATCAAAATGACGGTAAATGGAAAAGAAGTTTCGGGAGAAGTCGAAGGACGCACGTTGCTGGTCCAGTTCATCCGCGACCATTTAGGATTAACCGGAACTCATGTCGGCTGTGATACGTCGCAATGCGGAGCATGTACCGTGCATGTAAATGGCCGGGCCGTTAAATCCTGCTCGCTGTTAGCCGCCCATGCAGACGGCGCAGATGTTCAAACAATTGAAGGCCTCGCTGACGGTGATACGCTGCACCCGATGCAGGAAGCCTTCCGCCAGCACCACGCTTTGCAGTGCGGCTTTTGCACACCGGGCATGGTAATGAGTGCCATTGGCATTGTGAATGATAATCCTGAGCCGAGCGAGACCGAAATTCGTGAAGCGCTTGAAGGCAATATCTGCCGTTGCACCGGCTATCACAACATTGTCGAAGCCATTGGCGCTGCGGCCAAAGAAATGAAAGCGTAAGGGGACGGATTATGTACGATTTTGAATATCAACGTGCGACCTCTGTAGAAGACGCAACGGCTAAATATGGTGCCGCCGAAGATGCCCGCTTCCTAGCGGGCGGCATGACATTGGTGCCTGTGCTTAAACAACGCCTCGATCAGCCCTCCGATGTTGTAGATTTGGGCGACCTTGATGACATGCGCGGCATCTCTGAAGAAGGTGGCGCTATTGTCATTAAAGCCATGACAACCCATCACGATGTGAATACGTCAGACCTTGTGAATAACAAAATTCCTGCTTTGG
>Ga0233428_1002906_pt1 | contig 15357 bp, 12 predicted proteins | sample SI_118_April2016_4_FD_179890 | JGI IMG/M metagenome (GOLD analysis project Ga0233428, IMG submission 179890) | Seawater microbial communities from Saanich Inlet, British Columbia, Canada - SI_118_April2016_120_MG | ecosystem: Environmental > Aquatic > Marine > Inlet | place: Canada: British... | reverse complement strand
GTAACCACGGGTTTGGGCTCAATGGCGATCCCCGTCTCCATAAACAGATCCTCTGGAAGAATCTCATTGCCCCGACTCAGGATCAGCGCCCGCTGTACCACATTCTCCAGTTCACGAATATTGCCCGGCCAGGTGTAGCTTTTCAACTTCTCCTCTGCCGCAGGAGACAAGAGTGGAACCGGTCGATCGGTAGAGGTATGGCGCTCGACCAGACGCTTCGCAATGGGGATAATATCGTTGCAGCGTTCACGTAGTGCTGGCAGATCCAGTGGAAAGACATTCAACCGATAGTAGAGGTCCTCCCGGAAGTGGCCCACCTGTACCTCCGATTTCATATCCCGGTTGGTGGTACAGAGTACTCGCACATCCAGCGCTATCGGCTCCCGGCCTCCCAGCCGTTCGACCTCTTTCTCTTGTAGTACACGCAGTAACTTTGCCTGGAGCAGCATATCCATTTCGGAGATCTCATCAAGCAGTAGTGTCCCCCCCTGGGCCTGTTCGAACTTACCCGCACTGGACTTATAGGCCCCGGTAAACGAACCCTTTTCATACCCAAACAGCATCGCCTCCAACATATTCTCCGGGATTGCCGCACAATTGATGGCCACAAAAGGGCCATCGCTCCGCTTGGAGTGGTTATGTATATAGCGCGAGAGCACCTCTTTACCGGTTCCACTCTCCCCTGTAATCATGATGGTTGCATCGCTCACCGCCACCCGACCAGCCATGGAACGAACCTCCCGGCTCTTCTCATCATTAGCGACAAAGTCCTCATCACTACTGGCATCGCGATCAATATATTGAGAGGCGGCCTCCAGCAGCGTCTCCGCCTCAAAAGGTTTCACCAGATAGTTAACCGCACCATCATTCATCGCCTCAACCGCTTTGTCGATGGTGCCATAGGCCGTCATCAACACCACCGGTAGGTGGGGGGTTCTGGCACGGATGGTCTTCAGCAGGGTATGGCCATCCATATGGTCCATCTGTACATCGGAGAAGACCAACCCCACCTCCTCTTCTCCAATCCACTCCAGCGCCTCATGACCATTTTCAGTCGAGAGTACCTCATAATCCGAGAGCTCCAGGGTATCCACCAGTGCCTCCCGCAGATCCGGATCATCCTCTACAATCAATATTTTTGAGTGACTCACTCCTCTCCCCCTCTCTCCATCTTGTTCATCACTGCAGCAACACCTGAGTAAAGATTACCTCAATAACTTCATCACCACCCTGCACCTCTCTGGTCTCCATCACTTTCTGGATCAGCTTCAATATCTTCTTTCTCAGCTTTTTCTTGTGTTTGACCTTTTTCATGTTTTTATAGGTCTGATCACTAAGCAGCTCCAGAACATCGTTCTGTATTTTCGGCATATGGATCTTCATCCCATCCTTGGCGCGCTGAGTGGTGATATAAGCCTGAGCATGGAGCACCATAACATGGTCTCCCTTGCCACTCAGGTTAACCTTGAAGGGCTCTTTTCCCAAGGGGAGATATTCACTAATTGAGATCACCTCCACCTCTTCTGCCGAGACCGGCATAGCGATAAATGCAAGCGCAATCCAGCCAATAAGTACCACTCCCTGAACCATTTTATTGAATACCATTAATCTACCTCTATTCTTTTTTGAAATCCGCTTACGTTCGCCATTATCCCACAAAAGTGGCCGCTACCGCAGCCGGTAGACGAACCCCGAAACGGGCACCCTGCCCCAGCTCGGAGACCACCCAGACCTCACCACCATGCGCATCGGCCACCGCCTGCACTACGGCCAACCCCAATCCGGTGCCTCGTGCCCGACTGGTATAGAAGGGCTCAAAAATTTGTGCCTGCATCTCCTGTGAGATACCGGGACCATCATCCTCCACCTCAAACTCCACCCCCCCCTGCTCCAGTTCGCGCATACGGAAGATGATATTAACCTCGCCCTCTGCCACATCAATCGCATTATTGACCAAATTTTGTATCGATGTAAGCAGTGCATCCCGGTTACCCACAAAGATCCGCTCCGGCTCCAGCTCCAGCTCCACCCGAAACACCCCTTTCATTCTACGTTGAACCTCCTCTTCCAGGGTCTGCTGAAGCGCATCCACAAAACCCTCTACCACGATCTCCTCATTGCCTGAACTCCCCCCCCGCGCATAGTGGAGCATATCTTTGACCAAACCATTCAGATGAAGCAGTCTCGACCTCAGTTTAGCAGCAATCTGTAGCCGCTTCTCATCTCCAAGCTCACTCTTTTCCAGATGAGAGATATAGAGCAACGCCGCAGCTAATGGGGTACGTACCTGATGGGCCAGTGAGGCGGCCATCTCCCCCATTGAGGCCAGACGTCGATTCTGATCTAGGTTGTACTGCAACTTTCGGGTCTCGGTCACATCACTGAAGAGCAGTATCTCCCCAACCCCCTGCTCTGGGCTGCTACTGGAGCGTTCCAGTACCTTACCACTCTTGAGCACCATATCTTTCTCTAGTGCGGCTCCCCCCTGCTCCTCTTTCAGCTCCACCACCTGATGCCACCGCTGTCCCTCCAACGCCTCCTCCTGCGTGCCACCAAAAAAGAGCTGTGCTGCCGGATTGGCTGTCTGAATCACCCCCTGCTCGTCCAGCACCACCACCCCTCCCGGCAGGGCATCCAACAGACGGGCTAGCTGGTTGGCAATTCTCTCTTTCTCCTGCAGATATCGAAGCCGTTCACTACGTGCGGCTGCCAGCTCTACCGTCAGATCTGAAACCTGATCCTGTAATGCATGATAGGAGGCCTCCAGCCCCTCCGACATTTTGGCAAACTCAGCAAAGGCCCCCTCCAGCTCCTGCAGACGCTTCTGCTGTAGCTGTGGATCCAGCGATGGCCGCACATCACTCTCCCGGGATGGACTCACCTCCGCCAAAACATCATACCCCGGTACGGCTGAGCTCATATTTCTTCATCTTCTCAACCAGCGTTGTTCTTCTTACATTCAATAGCTTGGCTGCCTGTGCCACCACGCCATCACACTCAATCAATGCCTGACGAATCAGATCCTCTTCCAGAGAGGAGAGGTACCCTTTCAGGTCGAGACCCGCAGAGGGGAGAATCGGATCCTGATCAAAACTATTGCCCCCCCCACCACTCTCTGCCGGCTCCCCAAGAGCGGCCTCTTGATCATCCATCGCCTCAACCATGTCAGGAATCTCCAACTCATCCGGACAGTAGCGACTGGGCAAATCGAGTGCCTCCACCTCATCATTCGGGTAGAGAATCCCCATCCGTTCGACCAGATTACTCAACTCACGCACATTACCGGGCCAACGATACTGAGAGAGAGCGAAGATAGCACTGGGCATCAGCGTCGCAATAGGCCGCCCCTCTTCCTGTAGCTGCTCACTGATCGCCGCCACCAGGGGGCCAATATCCCCATTTCGTTCATGTAGAGGGGGCAACTCAATGGGAAAAACATTGAGCCGATAAAAGAGATCCTCTCTAAACTTTCCCTCTTCGATGCTGCTTTCCAGATTGCGGTGGGTCGCTGCCATCACCCGCACATTCGAGGTAATACTTTTAACCCCACCCACCCGTTCAAAGATCCGCTCCTGCAACACACGCAGCAGCTTTACCTGCATTGGCAGACTCATATCTCCAATCTCATCGAGAAAGATAGTTCCCCCCTCCGCCAGCTCAAAGCGCCCCTTACGGGAGCTAATTGCGCCGGTAAAGGCCCCCTTCTCGTGACCGAAGAGCTCACTCTCCAGCAGATCTGCCGGGATCGCCCCACAGTTGATCGGGACGAAGGTATTCCCCTTACGGGATGAGTAGCGGTGCAGACACTGCGCCACCACCTCTTTACCGGTTCCCGACTCACCTAAAATCAGCACATTAGCATCCGAGTCTGCCACTTGCGCCATCAGTTGACGCACCTTGTTCATCGCCGCACTGTGACCAATCATCTCCGGAAATAGTCCGCTCACATCCTTACGCAGTGATCGTTTTCGCCTACGTTTGTTATAGGTTGCCGCCTGCTCCAGTTGGGTAATCAACTGAGTCTGCTTGATGGGGATGGTCAAATGGCCCAACATCCCTTCGGATAACGAGCCGGGCAGTGTCGCCTCAACATCCTCATCCAGCAGAAACAGTACCGGCATCACCTGGTCCAACCCACGTAGCTGCTCATAGAGCCGCCCCCGCTCCATCGCCTCATTCTCGCCGATAAAGAGCAGAGAGAACGACGCTTCCTGCAGTAACGGTATGGCATCTTCTATCGTTGGAACCCACTCCAGGGGCCCCCACTCAATAAACCCAAGAATAGAACTCAGACTCTGGGCATGGGACTCCAGAGAATCGATCAACAGCGCCCGATTCCCCGGACTCATCGCCTGACTCGCCATCTTCTACTACGCTCCTTTGTATCCTTACTCTACGACCACTCGCCCCGGGGCAACCACCACCCCCTCAACCACCTTTCCTGATGAGTGGTTCTTGACCTGAACTCTCCCATTCCGTTGCCCATTCTCCATCGCAACCCCCCTCATCTGTACCTTCAACCCATGAAACCGGCTCTGGATCGAGACCTGATCCCCTTTATTGACCAGATTAGGGGTATAGACCATTTTCGGGGTCAAAACTACCGCCTGTTGAATCGCCCGCCTGGCGACCTGCCCTTCCAACTGTGCCATTGTGGTGAAGTGACCGTGGCGCAGGCGGGAGAGATCACGCTCCTCAAACAGCAGATCATCCCGACCAATCTTCTCCCCTTTGGGGATCGGAGCCGCAGTAACCAGTACAACCTCCATTTTTCGAATCAATGCAGAGAGGTAGACCCGCCACGGTTTTTCTCCCTGGCAACGCACCTCTACCACCATCTTCCCGCTCCGGCTACGCCCCCGCTGAACACGCTTGGTAAGTGGCTGGGCACACTGCTTCAAGCGGAGCCTGGAGTCGAGAGGGGTAACCGCGACAGTCACATCCTCTTCGCCCTGATCTTGCAACAGAAAAAATTCTACCTCGCTGTAGATCTCCTGCAACGAGTGAAGTCCCTCCCTATCGGCGGCAAAAGCGGGAACCAGCAGGCCAAAAAAGAGCAGAATCCCGCCCCTCCATGGGGTGGCTCCCCGGACAAAACGCCCCTTGATTGTCAACAGCTTAACTGGTCTCATTTTCAAATAGGGATGATATAACAAAACCGGCCACATGTTTGCATCGATTTGTATCAATAATAAGATTGTGGGAATCTATTAAAAAGGGTGCCCTGAAACCGTAGTGATTTTCACTCTGGGTGCAAAAAAACTGTTTATTTTGTTAAAGGAGCGCTCTACTCTGCCGCTAGTATAGATGTAAATAACCCGGCAACAATCGTGTGCTTGATAAAATATAGGATAACACTTTGATCATTCAGTCAAAGTATGTTTCTATTCCTTTTGTACAAGGACACCCGATGAGGTTCTGAAATGGCTATCGAAATCAACAATCTGACCCACAACCGGCCTTCACAGGTCTCTGGCGAGAACCGTCAGCCCACGGTGGGGCGACAACAACCCCCTGTCGTCCAGCAAGAGACAGGTAAAAGCACCTCCACTGAGACGGTCAGCATGACTGATGCTGCGGTCAATCTCAAAAAAATGAGCACACAGATGGGGAAAATGCCGGTTGTTGAGGCCAAACGTGTTGAAGAGATCAAAAAAGCGATTGAAAATGGTGATTTTGAGATTGATGAGCTGGTGATTGCTGATAAACTGATCGGCATGGAGAAACTACTCCAGCAACACACTCCCGGAAACCAACCGTAGTCGACACAGCACAGACACCGCTGAGGAGCATCCATAATGGGCGAAACCACGCTCGTAGCTGAACTCACAACCCTGATCCAGCAACAGCAGCAACTCGCCAGCCAGCTGGAAAAACTGCTTCAGCAGGAGCAGCAATATCTATTGGAGGACAACCCGGATGCGATGCGGCCCCTGATTGAACAGAAAGAGCAGCTCGCCAAGCAGATGGGCTCCCTGCAAAACCAGATCCTGACTCGCACAAAAGCAGACTACCCGATCAGTCGTGATGATGAGCTGGGGCAGTATATCCAACAGGCTGATGCCAGTGGACAGCTCTTCCAACAGTGGGAGTCCCTTCTGAAAATTGCAGAGAACTGTCGCCGGATCAATGAGATCAATGGGGCAACCCTTAACCTGAAAAAACGCTACACCGAAAATGGGCTGGCTATCCTGCGTGGTCAGATTGGAGGCAGCCGTGCCTCTGTCTACTCCAAAAAAGGGGTGCAATCCAGCTCACAAACCTCCCGCATCCTGAGTAAAGCATAGAGCATGAGCAGTAATAATGAGTGATCACTCACAGGGTTTCCTGCAAAACATCGATAACCGAACCCAACTGGCAGGCAGCAACCGGCTTGAGCTGCTCCTCTTCACCCTCGCCGGTGGACAGCAGTTCGGGATCAATGTATTTAAGGTAAAAGAGGTTCTGAATACTCCGGAGATTACCGAGATCTCCAGAACCCACGCCTCCATGATCGGCATGATTGATCAGCGTGGACTCACCATCCCCATTCTTGATCTCAGCATTGCCATTGATCGTGCCCCCATTGAGGATCTGGGCAAAAGCAACACCATCATTACCGAGTTCAATGAGTCGGTACAGGGCTTTGTGGTGGAGTCTGTCGATCGGATCATTCACCTCGCCTGGGAGGAGATTCTACCTCCACCCAACGCAGCCGGTAGTGGGCACCACCTCACTGCAGTGACCAAAGTCGATGGACATCTGGTTCAGATTCTGGATGTTGAACAGATCCTTGCGGAGATCATCACCCCTCCTGAATACTCGGGAGATCATGGCCGCGCGCCGTTACGATCCGATGGCAAGCCCCACCGTATCCTCTTGGTGGATGACTCTGCCATTGCCCGTAAACAGGCATTGACCACCATCAAACAGCTTGGCCTTGAATATACCATAGCGGTCAACGGCAGAGATGCACTCAACCTGCTGGAGGGGTGGTCTGCACATGGAGAGCTGGAGAAAAATCCACTGGCCATGGTGATTTCGGACATCGAGATGCCGGAGCTGGATGGATACACCCTTACCCGGAAAATCCGCGAACACCCCGGTCTCAGGGATCTCTATATTCTGCTACACACCTCACTTAGCGGTATGTTCAATGAGCAGAAGGGGAGCAAGGTAGGGGCCAATCGACTGATCCCGAAATGGCACCCTGAGGAGTTGGCTCAGGCGATACTGGACCGGATTGCTGAAATTTCCTAGGTGGTTGAATTTAGTACGCTGAATTTAGCGCACTGAATTAGATGCCGACTAAAGAACCCGACTCATGGTTGCCAGAAGTTTTTCCGGGCTAAAGGGTTTCACAATCCAACCGGTGGCCCCCGCCTCTTTACCTTTCTTTTTCTTGTCATCCGAGGACTCCGTGGTCAAACAGAGAATGGGGATAAACTTGAAGTTGGGTAATTTTCTCAGTTCGGCGATCAGCTGCAGACCATCCATGTTCGGCATATTGATATCGGTAATCACCAGATCAAAGGGCTGACTTTTTGCGATACCCAGCGCCTCAACCCCATCCTCTGCCTCAGACACCTCATGTCCCGCCCCTTTCAGGGTAAATGAGACCATCTGACGCAATGAAGGCGAGTCATCAACCGCGAGTATCTTTGTCATTTTGTAACAAACCCTTCTATCAATAATTATTCTACAATAAACAGGGACTATACCTTTCCCCAACAACCTCTGTCAAAACCTCTTTGTAACTATTCAGCTTACCTCTGAAATCCACCCAATCAAGACTCAAAATGGGCGCTTATTGAGGCACCTCCTGATTGAGCAGAGCAGACTCCAGTAGTGGCTCAGGACAGAATAGCAACTGCTGCTCACCGTCCACCATAGTAACCATACACTGCCTGCGTAACAGATGGTTCTGCTCCATAGTATAGCGGCCGGCGCGGCCAAAGTATGAGCCCTTTTCCGTCAGGCGCTTCCACGCCCCCTGACGCAGTAGCAGCATCAGATCAAAACCGACATTTTCGACCTGCCGCAGTAGATCATCCACATCAAATATTGCCTCTTCCCGCTCCATCAACGCCGGCTGCATCGGATAGAAGAGCGCCCCCAGATCTCTCTCCCCCACTACCGCACCTACTGGTGCGGAGAGGGTATAGACCGGCTCCTCCCGATCAAAATAGTTCATTAACGGACGCACCATTTTCAGGCGCTCGTCATCCGCAACCAGCAACAGCACATCAAACTCACCTCTGCTCTCTGCAAGTACCCGCCGTAACGCCGGTCCAAGTTGAGAATAACGCTCACCGTAGTGGGCCAGCGCACGAATCACCCCCCCCTGCGTCTCCCACAACTCACGTATCTCATCCGCCACACTACGTCCATAATCACTATCCGGCAGCAGCAACAGCAGCTCATACTGCCCCTGATCCCAGCCATACTCCAATAGGGTGCGTATCTGTGAGCCACGAGCGACAGAGAAAGTAAACCATTGCGGGTGATCCGGGGCGGCAAGGTGGTCAAGGTTCCCCGGATAAAACCAGCTCACCGAATCGGGGGGCAGGGTCAACACCTCCAGCTCAGCCAACTGCTGTTGGTGCTCCCGCAGGAGAGGGCCAATCAGCAGATCAGGCTCCATCTCCAGCGCCCGATCCCACTGATCAAGAAACTCAGCCCCCTCTTCCAACGTATTGACGGTCAACAACGTCACCTCACATGGTGCCTCAACCGTCTCGATATCCCCCTCGACAAAACCGTCAAGAAGCGCGTCCCCCAGTGGATACTCATCGCTATTCAGCGGTAACAGCAGCACCACCGTAATCGACCGGTTTTCATTAGCAAGATCCCCCGGCAGACAGGCTGCATGGAGTGTTTGAGGGAGGAGAACAGAAGAGAACAGGAGCGTAAGTAGTCGCCCCGGAAAACGACTACCCCTCACCTACTGCCCCTTTTTCAGCTGCTGGGGAATCTGATCCCACCCCTCTTTAATCGGACGAATCAGCTCAACACACTCCTCCAAAATCGCAACATCATTCTCTTTGTTGGCACTCATCAGGCGACGGATGATGTAGTCATAGAGCGCATCCAGCCGCTCCGCCAGCTCCCCCCCCTGCTCAAAATTGAGGGTAGAGCGCAGTGTAGCCACAATCGCAATGGTCTGGCTGATCGCCTCCCCCTTGAGAGCGATCTCCCCATTCTGCATCGCCCCTTTGGCCTTGTAGATATTGCTGATCACATTCTCAAACAACAGCTGCACCAGGCGGTGAGGGTCTGCCTCGGTGACCGAGGTGTGTATCCCCACATTCTGATACTGACTCAGCCCTCTGTTCCCCCTTCTGACCATATCTCTACTCCTCTCGCTGACTAATAAGACAACTTAATCTCGACCTCTTCATCGGCGGCAATGTGGCCGACCAGCGTCCTCATATCCTCCATAATCTCATCCCGATATTCTCGCAAAACATCCATTGCGACCACAAAGAGATCCGCAGCCGCCTGGTCATCATTCGAGTAGATGGCCTGAGAGAAGATATTCCCTGCCAGCTCCTGGACACCACCACTCAACAGAAAACCGGGATAGTAGTGAAGCACCCCGGTCCCGCCGCCAACTATTTTATGTTGCACCATGGCCCGATCCATCAGGGTGACCACCATCAACACCTGTTCCCGTGTCTGCGGGGTACTGGAGGCAAAGGAGAGTACCGCATCAAAATAGTCTCCCACCATCTGAAGCGCACTTTCGCTCAGACGATCCACCATTGCCTGACTGTCATAATCCGCATTGAAACAGTCACCAATATCACTCATCACCCGCTGGCGATTGATCTTTCTTGAGAAGCTATGGATATCTTCCACCCGCACCGACTCGGTCCCCTTGATTAACGCACCATCCCCCACATTGATCCAGCGGATATCGGGATGACGGGAGATCTTGTCCTCAGTAACATGTAGCGACCAGGCAAAAAACTTGGTGGTCACCACATCCTCACCCAGCGCACCGGGAACCTCAATCTCACTCTCTACCGCATCCCCCAGATCAAGGGTCTTATAGATTGATTTAGAGGCGTGCATAGAGGTTGCACTCTTCGGTGCACCATAATCCAGCCCAAACAGATAGACCTCCTCCGCCCCCAATGCTGCCGCAATCGCTACGCCCGCATTGGTCACGGTGGGGTTCACGTTGGTGGTGACCGCATACTCCTCCCCCAGTAGAGCGGAGCCCGGATCATTATATTTCTGGAATACCAGCACATCCTTGTAGTAGTGGTCCACCATTGGTGAGATCACATTGAGCTTCATCAGGGTGATCTGCTTCAGCAGATCCGCATCAAACTCTTTCTCATAGTCGGTCAGATGCCAATCACGCTCCTGAAGAATCTGGTAGTCGGGAACAATCCCCTCCGTCAACAGGGTCGCAAAGGCACTACCACAGGAGAGAATGATCGCATTCTCACGGTTCTGCTTGATAAACTCGATCCCCCCGTCCAGCGAGGGGCCGTTACCCACCACAAACAGCCTCAGGAATCGCTCCACCCGCGCCCCACTGAACAGCGGGTGGTGACGCTTGATATTTCTTGCCGCAAAATAAAATCCGGCACGCTGATCCTCATACCATCCATTGGTCGCATTATTGACCATCTCATGGTCCGCCCGCTGCTCCAGCTGAATCAGCCGCTTGATTCGCTCCTCTTTAGCAAAGTGGGCGTAACGCCCCTGCGCCAGCACCATATACCGGCAGACCTCGGCCTGGTACCCCTTATTCTGCTCAATCACATTTTCCGGAGAGTTCCCCAGATAGAGGTTGATATGGAATTTATTACTGGTGAACTGACGCTGCTTGATGGAGAAATATTTAAAGATCATCTCCCAGGAGATGGTGTAGAGCGAACTGTAGAAGAGGTCAATATGGGGCTCATAGATACTGATAAAGGTGATGTTTTTCATCCGTATCAGCTCCTGAATATGGAGCCCCAGACCAATCCCGTAGACCCGCATATAGGGGATATAGTCGGAGATCAGCGCGGGAACAGCGCCGCCCACCTGCTCCGCGAGCTTGGCCGCGCCATAAGGGCCCCGCTCATAGAGCTTGCGACGCATATTTTTCTGAATCGGATCAATATTAACGGCATCATTCTCCTCAAAGTCGAGCGCTACCCCACCAATCGACATACCCATGCCAACATGTCCAATCCCGGAGCGGATCTCGTCAATCACCTCCCGCTCGGAATGGTACTCATAGACCAGATTCTTCTCCTTCATATTGAAGATATTGGGAGAGCCATCCGGATTGAGGCAGAGTCGGTACTCCTGCGGCTGGTACCCCTCCATCGCCTGAAAGAGCCCCGGATGAAAGTCCCTGAAGAAGGCCATATTGGACTCAAACTGCTCATTTCTATAATGCTCTGAAAAAAGCTGAACCTCTACCCGTTCCGGCTTCTGCTCCTGACCACGCTCTTGCTCTGATTCTGACTCTGACATCAATTTTTATCCAAGGTTAAATTTATAGTAAACCATACATAAAAAATGGGCTCAACGATAGAGCCCACTTCGGAAGGCCGCCAGGGAGAGAGGCCGCTATCCAGAGTTATAGGTAAATGGCAGACGGTTCACCAGACCATCCAGCAGCCCCTCCGACTCCCCCAGACTGGCCAGAATACGCTCCATCGCAATAAACTGGGCCTGTAGCGCCAGGGTACGGCGGGTCATACGATCCTCCAGCTCGGTGCGATCCTGACTGACATCCTCCAACTGGCTATTGATTCGATCCTCACGCTGATCAATCAGCCCCTGATCAGCCAGAAATGAGTCGATCAGATTAGAGAGCTCACCCGCAAAGCCCCTGGAGTAGGTCACTGTTGCACTGGTAACGTCTGGCGCAATTTTAAGACTCATTCCTGCCAAATCACTACCGAGCGGGGGCAGCAGGATATTTCCAGAACCAAACCCGGTTTCGCCATCAATCGTACCCGCCACATCCACCCCGTGGGTACCGTTAGCCACAGTAATTCCCAGGGATGCCATATTGGCACCCACCTCGGTAACGTCCACCACCGCAGAGCTTCCCCAGCTTCTTGAGGTAAAGGTGAAACGGTCATTGGTCGCATCGTAGCCCACATCCACCTTCGCACCCACGCCAGAGAGGGTGGTGTCGGTATTGATCAGACTCTCCAGCTCCGCCCTCAGCGCCTCTGTTGTGGTATAGGTATCACTCAGGGTGATGGTTCCACTGGTGGTTCCATCCACCGCAAGCTTAAAGGTGTAGCCACCGCCAGAGGTATCGAGTCCGGTGGCCGCTCCCGCAGTGAAATCCTCTGCTACCGGATCAAACTCGGTTGCGGTAATTGTCCCGCCGTTGATGCTCCCTTTCGTGGGCGAGGTTGTAATCACGACCGGAAAAGAGCCCGCCTTGGTGGTTGACTTATATTGTGCCACCTCGACACGGCTGTCTGTACTGCTGGTTGAGGGGCTAAAGAGGTCAGTCACTGCATCAAAATCATCCGTAAATGCCTGGGTAAAACGCCCCTCATTGATCTCCAGCTCCCCCTCCATGGTGGTCATCACCCCCACGGTAGAGAGTGCCGTATAGTTCCCGCTCAGGCCCGTGACCGACTGCCGTAAGGTAGACTGAACCTGCTGCATGATACTGCGCGCAGTCGGGTCGGAGGAGAGCCCTCCATCGGTACTGCCCTCTTCCGCAGCATCTGTCGCCGTGGTCAGATCTTTCATGGTATTGAAAAAGTCATTATAGGCAGTAACAAAATCACGCACCGCCTGCTCTGCAGCAACGGTATCATCGGTGATCGTAAAGGCAACGATCTCGCCCACAGAGGCCTTGTTGAGAGTGAAATCCAACCCCTGGATCACGTCATCAATCTTGTTACTCTCACGGGTCACCGCCATACCATTAACATTCAGTGCCGCATCAGCACCTGCCTGGTTGGCGGTCAACTGTGAACCCGCAGTATTGAAAGCCAGCAGAGAGAGACCGGTGGCATCCACATCCCCAGCCTCACCGCCCGCAGAGCCATCCTCCACCACGGTAATCTCCAGCTCGTTACTGGCCCCGGAAGGGCCAATTACCTGCAATTTGTAACCACTCCCCTCTTGCACAATTGAGGCCTGCACCCCAAAGTCCGCATCATTGATCGCATCCCGCAGCCCAGTCAGGCTATTATTGGAGTCATCAATAGTGATCGCCTGAGTCGCCTTGTCCCCATCCAGGGTAAAGGCGGTGTAACCCGCATCCCAGGCACCAAACTTAAAGGTAAGCACCCCTTTTCCGACCTGCCCCCCGGTATCACTATAGGAGGCGGAGGAGAGAGAGTGCGATTTGGCCAACGCAGTGACCTCGACCTCATATTCACCCGCCAGTGCATCGGCATCTACGGCGGTAGGGGTCAATACGGTTGTCTCTGTATAGGAGACGTTTTTGGTATTGAAGGTCTCACTACTGCCCAGCGCTGCGGCACTCTCATTAAGTGTAGACATCGCACTGGCCATCACCCCATAACTGGAGAGCTGTAGATCCAGCTTCTCCTGTTTGGCATCATATTGGCTCTCTTTGGGGATACGCTCCGCCGCAATCAACCCCTCTACCAGTGATGAGGTGTTGATTCCTGAGCCGCCCCCAAGCGATGAGATGATATTATTGCTGTCCATCAATCCTTTCCTGTCTATCCAATTCTATTATCGGCAAGAGTTACCGCTTCTTTAAGAAGAATCTTTATCTACAGGAGAAAATGCAAGAATAGCGCCAAATCACAAAAAAAATTGATCCCACCCCGCCAGAGAAAAACAGCCCGTGAGAGACAAAAAAACCGCCCCTTCCGTGAGGAAGAGGCGGCTCAAACAGCCACACCGGGTCAGGATTATCTCAGGATAGAGAGTACCTGCTGGGGTGCGGAGTTGGCCTGTGCCAGCATCGCTGTACCCGCCTGCTGGAGTACCTGCGCCCTACTCAGGGAGGCAGACTCCTTGGCAAAATCTGCATCGACGATTCGGGACCTTGCCGCCGAGGTCTGCTGTGAGACCGATTGCAGATTATCCACGGTAAACTCAAGCCGGTTATTGACCGCACCCAATGCACCTCGCTGGTTGTTGACCGAGTTCAGCGCATTATCAATCACATCAATCGCCTTGGTCGCATTGGTGGCCGAATCAACACTCATTGACCCCACCGAGGCACCACCACTGGCTCCGCCGACATTATTGGCCTCAATCAGACCATGCTCAATGATACTTGCCGCGGTACCCAGATCAATACTGATCGCACTACCGGACTCAGAGGTCAACTTCAGGCCACCATAAACGGTCTGGCCGCTGGCTACTGCCGACATGGATGAGGTCGCAGAAATCGTAGTGCCCTTGGTAATAACCAGTGAGGCCGCTGTCATTCCGGTTGAGGCCGCACTATTACCAGAGATCAACATTGAGGCAGAGTTCCCTTCCAGAATAATTTTTTGTCCGGAAACCGTTGCACTAATACCAGTCAAATCAGTGACATTATTGATATCTGCTGCCACATCAGCGATTGTCGAACTGGCAGAGATCGCATTTACCGAGGTCGCACTGATACCATTAATAACCAACGATGTCCCTGAGAAAAACTCCATCCCCGAGAGATCCAGCTCTGCCGTCACAAAGCTCGTGGCGTTCACACCGGTCTGATCGGATACCGCATTAATGGCATCCACTTTAGTCGAAAGTGACCCCGCTGTTGTACCCTCATCAATCGTAACCCCATTGATGCTCACATCACCCACACCCCATACCACACTGGGTGCAGTGATACCGGCCCCCTCAATGGTACCCGCAACGCTTGACTCACGTAGGCCGAGTGTAGCCAGGTCCGCATAGCCTCCGGTACTACCACGCTCAACGGTGATCGCGTCACCATTATCTGAGGTCAGTGCCAATGATCCGGTTACCGTTTTACTCGCACCCAGCGCACTACCACCATCGGTAATTGCCAGCGTCTTCACCCCTTCGGCAGAGACGGTAAACTTGCCATCCTCAACGCTTGCAACGAACGCGCCGCCACTGGCATCATTCAATTTGGAGGCGATCTCATCCACGGTATTGGCATCACGAATCTTATAGGAGAGTACCGTATCATCGGCCATCGTCAGCGCAACCGTAATCTCTTCTGCGGCGGTAATATTGCCATCACCACTCAGGGTAATCTCGGCAGATGCCTGCAGTGAGGCGGTCACCCCATTGACATTGGTGTTGATCGCATTGATCAGCTTATCCATGCTGTCCGCAGTGGCCGCAAACTCTGTACCCCCTGCAGCAATCACCGATTGACCATTAATCAGTACATCATTATATCCAATGGATACACCACTACCCGCTGAGGAGTAGCTACTGCCT
>Ga0233428_1002905_pt1 | contig 15359 bp, 16 predicted proteins | sample SI_118_April2016_4_FD_179890 | JGI IMG/M metagenome (GOLD analysis project Ga0233428, IMG submission 179890) | Seawater microbial communities from Saanich Inlet, British Columbia, Canada - SI_118_April2016_120_MG | ecosystem: Environmental > Aquatic > Marine > Inlet | place: Canada: British... | reverse complement strand
GGAAGCTTTGCAATGACTGAAAACTCTCTTGCAACTGCAGTTCTAGAAGATATTCCAGTAATTGTATTTGTTTTAAATAATTCAATATTGGGAATGGTAGCTCAATGGCAAAGAACCTTCTATGGAAGGAGGATGATTGGAGTTCAACAAGAACACTGTCCTGACTATGTGAAACTAGCTGAATCATATGGTGCTCAGGGATTAAGGGCACAATCTATGGATGAACTTGATAAAGCAATCAAAACTGCCTTAAGCAGTGATGTTGCAACTGTAATTGATATTCCAATTGATCCTGAAGAAGACGTATTACCATTTGTTGCACCTGGAACTTCACTTGAGGATATGATTTTACCATCTTAGTGATTGATGATGTGGGCAATTCTTTCTATTTTAGTTGAAAACAAACCTGGAATTTTGTTTAAGGTAACTCATCTTTTCAGGGCTAGGAATTTCAATATTGATAGTATTTCAGTAGGTGTAACTGAAAATCCAGAATATTCTAGAATAACTATTACTACAATTGAAGATGAAAAACGAGTTGAACAAATTGTAAAACAACTCGATAAAATGATTGATACTGTAAAAGTTGAGCATTTAGATGAGCACAAAACAGTGTATAGAGAACTCAGTCTTTTTAAGATTAAACTAAGTAATGCTAATGATAGTATGGAAGTTAATAAATTGGCAAATGCATACGGTGGTAAAGTACATGATGTGAAAAAGGACTCACTCATGGTAGAATTAACTGCAACACCTGATCAAACACAAGCATTTGAAGAATTGGCAAAACCATTTGGAATTATTGATGTTGCAAGAACCGGTGTAGCTGCTTTACAGAGGAGTGGCGCATGAACATTAGAATATTTGATACGACATTAAGAGACGGAGAGCAAACTATCGGTGTTTCATTATCACCTGAACAAAAATTATCTATTGCAAAAAAACTTGATGAATTAGGAGTAGATGCAATTGAAGCTGGGTTTCCAGTAATTTCTGATGGTGAATTAAAAGCAGTAAAAATGATAACTAGTGAAGGACTTTCTTGTGAGGTTGCAGGATTAACTAGAACTATCAAAAAAGATATTGATGCTGCAGTTGATGCTGGATTAAATTACATTCACACATTCATTGCAACCTCTGATATTCATTTGGAACACAAACTCCAAATGACTCGTGATCAAGCACTTGAAAAAGCAATTGAAGCAGTAGAATATGGAAAATCTCGCGGTCTTCAAGTGGAATTTTCAGCTGAAGATGCATCCCGAACAGATAGAGAATTTTTGAAAAAAGTATTTGGCGAAGTTGCAAGAGCAGGAGCTGATAGAGTAAACATTCCTGACACAGTTGGGTATGCTACTCCTGAATACATGGCAGCAATAACTCGTGACACTGTGGAGGTCACAAAACTCCCAGTCAGTGTTCACTGTCATAATGATTTTGGATTAGCAGTTGCAAACTCTTTGGCTGGAATTCATGCAGGAGCTGCATGTGCACATGTAACAATTAATGGAATTGGTGAGCGAGCAGGAAATGCATCTTTGGAGGAATTATCTATGGCACTCAAATGTTTGCCACATGATCAAAAATATGACACTAACATAAAATCTGAATTAATTTATGAAGCCTCACGATTTATCTCAAAAACTGTGGGTATTACTGTACAACCAAACAAAGCAATTGTTGGGGCTAATGCGTTTGGCCATGAATCAGGAATTCACACACATGGCGTATTGAACAATCCTCTAACATACGAACCAATTAGTCCTGAATTAGTTGGAAGAAAAAGATGGCTTCAAGTTGGGAAGCATGCTGGAGTTCACGGAATGAACGCAATGCTTGCAGAATACGGCGTCAAACCAACTGATGAACAATCAACACAAATTTTGGATAAGGTAAAAATAATTGGCGACCAAGGAAAGCAACTCACTGATGTGGAATTGCTATCTATTGCAAGTGAAGTAATGGGCGATAAAGATCTTAAAAGAATTGTACAGCTAACTGGATTTTCAGTATCTACTGGAATTGGAACAATGCCCTATGCATTTGTAAAACTAAATGTCAATGGAGAAGATCATGTCGGAACTGATTATGGTGCAGGTCCAGTTGATGCAGCGCTAAATGCAATTCAAAAGATTACTGGCAAGCTTTCTGAAATTAGAATCAAAGATTATGGCTTGGCATCAATTTCTGGCGGTTCAAACGCATTGTGTGAAGTAACTATCAAAGTTGAAGATGCATTGGGAAACAAGGTTTCTGCAAAATCAGTTGGAGAAGACATTGTAACAACGTCTGTTAAAGCAGTAATTGACGCTATTAACAGAATCATGCTTAAAAAAATGCTTAATGAAAAACAAGTAAACTAAATCCTAAAATTCCCGTATTATGCTGTGATGATATGTATAAAATTTCTTTAATTACTGGAGATGGTATAGGGCCTGAACTTTCAGAGTCTGCAATTTCTGTATTAAATACAATTCATGATAAACTTGATCTGAAATTCGATATTACAAAATTATCTGCAGGTGATAAAGCATTAGAACAAACTGGAAAGGCGCTTCCTGATGAGACAGTTAACGCAATTAAAAATTCTGATGCTTGTATGAAAGCACCTGTTGGTGAGAGTGCAGCTGATGTGATTGTAGTTTTAAGGAGAATGCTTGACTTGTATGCCAACATTCGACCTTCAAAATCATATCCACACATGCCTGCATTACGTGATGATATTGATATGGTGATAGTTCGTGAAAATACAGAAGATCTTTACACTGGAAAAGAATTTAGCTTGGGAAATGCTGCAGTCGCATTGAGAATAATTTCTGAATCTGCATCAAAGAGAATTGCAAAATATGCATTTGAAACTGCCAAACAACGTGATTCTATGAAAAAAGTAACATGTGTTCATAAATCAAATGTGATGCGAGTAACTGATGGGCTATTTGCAAAAGCTTGCACTGATGTATCAAAAGATTACCCTGATATCTCATTTGAGGAGATGTACGTTGATGCATGTGCTATGAATTTAATTCGTCAACCAGAACAGTTTGATGTTGTAGTTACCACAAATTTGTTTGGTGATATTTTATCTGATGAATCTTCTCAAGTAGTTGGAGGATTAGGAATGGCACCAGCTGCTAACATTGGAGATAATTTTGCATTGTTTGAACCAGTTCATGGTGCTGCATTTGATATTGCAGGCCAAAATATTGCAAATCCTTCATCATTTTTACTTTCAATCAAACTAATGCTTGATTGGTTAGGGGCAAAACACAATGATCAAAAGTGTTTTGAAGTTGGAGCAAAATTAGAGTCTGTCATATTTGATTTGGTAAAATCAGGCGTTAAAACAAAAGATATTGGCGGTGATGCCTCTACTGTAGAATTTACACGACACATTACTGATAATCTCTAAAAATATATTCCTCTTTTTTAGGAATGAAAACAAACTGTAAACCATATGATGTAGAAGATGCTTTTGATTATGTCTCAAAATATTGGAGTTGAAATTTTAATAATTTTTCACACTTTTAAAACAATTATTCTAGATTATGATCTTTTATCCATTCATTACATTCTTTAGCATCTAATTTGTCAGTTTGACCATTTCGTCTAATATAGAATGTATTGGAATTGTTGACTTTTAGATATACTGCCCGTTTGCTTTTTTGAACCATGATTTTTGCTATTTCAAATTTTTTATTATCATCTTCAAAAATATTTTGACGCATTGTAACAAATCCGCTAAATGTTGTTCCCATCAGTGTTTTAATTTTTGATTCCACATATTGTTGCCACCCATCCCAATCTTTTCTATTCCCTAAAGATTCATAATCTTTTTCCAAACCCCAACACATTTTTTCATCATCAGAATATCCTACAACAAGACATCCGCCTTTACTATTCAAAAATGCACAAATAGTTTTCATAACTTCATGCTCTAGTTCTTTGTCAATTTGTTTATTTTTTGTATTGTATCTTAGAGTGGATTTGAATTCTAAAATATCTGATTCACTTTGTTGAAAAATTGCTTTTAAATTTAAATTGAAAAGATCCATAATTTCATTTGTGTCTGATTTTGATTTAGAAAGCATATCTTCTATACTGCTCATGTGGGATTTTACTTGTTCTTCTACCATTGACTTTAGTGATTTTTGCACTGAATCAAATGATTGATCGTCATGAATTGTAATTGGAGAATCTGATTTTTTTTGTATTACTGCCTCTAAATTCTTTTTTGCATCTGTAAAATTCCCAGTTTTTGTTAAAATACTAATTTTTAATTTCATGGCAGAAAGTAAAAATCCTTCATGTTCTAGGATCTTATCGATTTGTTTTATTGCTAAATCATATTGTTCAGTATTTTCATATACTAATGCACTTCCGAGTAAACCATCAACATCGTACTGATTTTTTTCTAATAATTGTTCATAACATTGCAAACTAGATTCAAAACGTTGGTTTTTTCGATGAATAATCCCTTTTAATTTTAAAATCACTTTTGGTTCTTGTATTCTATCTGAAAATGCTTGTAAAACATCCATGGCTTCATCATATTTCCCCGTAATTCCCAAAAGAAACGCAATAGACAGTTTGTATCTTGTTAGATTGTTATTGGAGTATGCTTTATCAAAATCATTTATTGCTAAATCATATTCTCTTTTTGTTATGTATATCTGCCCTCGCCCAAACAATGCAAATTCATCATTAGGGTTTTTCTCAATTATCAAATTGTATAATGTCATCGCTTTATCAATGTCATATGTTGATTCATAACAAAATGCTAATTCTCTTTGAAATTCTAACATATTCATAAATTGAGAACTCTCCTCAATAATTTTTTTTGATTTGTCGTATTTTTGTTCGTATGAATATAATTTACATTTAACTAAAGACCACACTAAATTATTTGGATTCTTTAAAATTTTTGAATCTAAAAATGCATGATTGTCCCCTTTAGGTAATTCTTCACATAAAATACGTGCAAATAATGATGCAATATTAAAAGAATTATTCGGATATGTGTCAATTACGTCTTCGATTAAATTTGTGGCTTCTGAAAATTTTGAATTTTTAACTAAAGCATATGCTTTACTATTTAATAATGAAACATCATTTGGATGTTTGATTAATAATTTTTTTATATCTTCTAAAGCATCTGCTTGTCTATGAAGAGCATTTAGAGTATAAATTTTTGATTTAATTAATTTTTCATCATTTGGATGTTTGATTAATAATTTTTCAATTATTTCTAATGCCTTTTTCGATTTACCTTCATAGTTAAATAAAAATATTTTATTTTTTAATAGGAGTTCATCTTCTGGATTTTTCTCTAATTCTTTTTCAATTATTTTAAGTGCATCCGTCACTCTTCCAAGTTTTGTTAATATGTAATTTTTTTCATAAATAAAATATTGATTCTCAGGTTCTTTCTGAAGTAATTTTTCTATGATTTCTAACGATTCAGAAAATCTTTCAAATTTATTAAAAATAGAAATTTTGAGTTTTAACCATTTTTCATTGTCAGGGTTTTTCTCTAGAAATTTTTCAATTATAGGCAGGGATTCTGAAAATTTTCCCACATTGTTAAGTGCAAATATTTTAGATTCTAACCATCGTTTATTCTCAGGTTCTTTCTGAAGTAATTTTTCTATGATTTCTAACGATTCAGAAAATTTTTCACAATGATTGAATGCAAAAATTAAGCTATTTTCTAATTTTGCATCATCAGGATACTGTTCAAGTAATTCTTCAATAAGAGGGATTGATTTAGTAAATTGTTTAAGATTATTTAATACAAATATTTTATTTCTTAACAATTTTTCATCATCAGGATACTTCTCAAGTAATTTCTCGATTACTCTCAATGTCTCTATTCTTTGTTCAGAGCTATTAAGGGCATATAATTTTGAATTTAACAGTGTTTCATCATCAGGATTTTTTTCTAGAAATTTTTGAATAATTGGTAACACTTTTTTGAATTCGCCTAGTTCATTTAACACATGGATTTTTTGTTTCAGAAAAATATCGGAGTCGGGTTCTAAATCGATCAGTAAATCCAAAATTATTATTTGGGCATCAAAATTCTTTTCAATCAGGAACTTTTGTTTGATTTTTAATAGAAAATTTTTTGGATTTGAATATTTTTTTATAATGCCCTTCAGAAAAAATTTTAATTCATCAAATTTTTCTAAATCTAAAAGTAAGTTGATTTTTTTAGATATCAATGACTTGTTCTCAGGTGATTTTTCTAATTCTTTTGAAGTGTCAATAAGTTGATTTGATATCACATTTATTTGTCTTGTAATGAGTTTTTTAAGTCCTGAAAATTTTGTTTCCGATGGGTTTTCCTGTTCAAAATTCTCTATATTTTTTATTGCAGATGAAAATTTTTTTAGACCTACTAAAAGGATAATTTTTTTTGATTTATTTTCTAAATTTGCTGGTTCTTTTCTTAATTTCTTATTTATTACTTTTAATTTTGAATAACGTTTTATGCTTTTTTGTAATGAAAAATTCATCTCTAAAAATGCTAATACATTTTTTAAATTCTGACTTTCTTTATGTTTAGATAATTTTTGTAGTACTTGATATTTTGCTTTAAGAAATTTAATATTATGAGGATTTAAGAATAATGCTCGTTCATAATATGTTAGTGCTTCTTCAAATTCTTTTAATTTGAATTTCATATTTCCTTGTTCAAAAGTATATTTTGATTTTGGCTGTATTCCAATTGCTTCATCATAACAATCAAAAGATGCTTGAAATTGTAACAGTTGTTCACAAATTTTTGCTTTAAGAACCCAAAAATCAACAGGGGATCCAAATTCAGTAATTTCATCTATGATTTTAAATGATCTTTCTAATTCTTTTGTTTGAAATAATATTTCTGCTTTTGTAAATTGTAGTTTTTTATTTGATAAATCTTTTTCAATACGTTGATTTACTAATTCTAGTGCACTTTCAAAATTTTTATCTGCAATGAATTGTTTTACATCTTTTAGACTCATATGTTCATATTCAAATTTTTCCATTCAAAAACTTTGGCATAGTTTGGCATAGTTAGATTATGGTACAGTAATTCACTACTGTAACTCATTGTCATGTACATCGAGTAAAATGATATTTTTATTAATCACAGATTTTTCTCTTTTATCATGGCAAAATGTTGTATCTGCAAGCTTGTCGATGGAACCCTCAAAATAGCTGATGGTAATCCTGCATACAAGGGAAAGCCAATTTGTAAAGAATGTCAAGGCTATCGCAAGCTGCTAAAAGAAACCAAATAGCTTATTGTGATTTTTCAGGCTTGTTCTTTTCTGCCCATTTCTCATACATGCCAATTAACTCATCAACGTCTTTTCCGTCTTCAGAATATGTGACAATTACTCCAAATGTTCCTTTTTTGTCGTGTCCTCGTGCAAAATACCCCCAAAATGAGTCAGGCAGTTTTTGGAAACTGTTTGAATCATGTGACACTCCAATCAAATTATTCCCAATAACTTCAACTACTTTTTTTGCATCTTCTGACTCTATCATAATTTGTTGTATATCTCATACAATAAAAATCTGAATTTGTCTAACTTTGGATGTGATCACTTTTTGTTTTTTTGAGCATTTGGACAATTCATCGTAGGGTTAACGTGACATTGAGCACATGTTTCACTGCAACACTCACTTGCTCTATTCTCAAATATTCCTCCACAGCACAAACATTTTGTCATTTTCCATCATCGGCTATCATGCTATTTAGGGTGTTGGGTACAAAACCATGGTTGGATTCTCATACCTTGATTTTAAAAACAAGTCAAGAATTGATAAACACTTTAGAGTTTGATACTGTTATCATCTCTGCCATTCCAACTGGTATGTTTTCTTTATCTGAAATGGATTTTATTTCACCATGATGCTTTTCTTTTAAATGCTGTAGGAATTCTTTTTCTTCAATGTTGTTTTCTTTGTAATCACAAGATGGAAAGACACAGTTGAAATTCAATAATTATAATCTACTTTGGGTTCTTTTTAAGAATTATAGATTATCTCATGGTAACATAAGACACATACAAAATAATTGATATGACTATTGAAACCCCTACAATTATTCCTCCTTCTTTTTTTGAAAATACACTTGCTCTAAAACTCATGAATTCTGTGGATGGATTCCAAATTTAAGGGAACTGAGATGTATGGTGTAGTTTAATTCTCAAAATAATCTAGTCACTCTCTTTTTTCTTTGATTATTCTAGTGACTTCTCTGACTAACTCTTGATCTTTTGCCACCAATTCTTGTAATTGCTTTTTGTATTCTTCATCCCCCCACTTGTCTTGTGCTAACATTTGTTTGACTAGATTTACAATGTCTGATTTGTTTTTCTGATGGTCGTGTCTTGCATTATCTAGATTCTCCATGAGTTATTTTCTCACGGTCTTAATCTATCTGGGTCTCTTGGGTATAGTACAACTTCACGTACATTGTCTATTCCAATAAGTATGGTCATCAATCTGTCCAATCCTAGTCCCCAACCTGAATGCGGTGGCATTCCCCAATCAAATGTCTTGAGATGGTCTACAAATTGTGCCGGATCTAGTCCCTGCTCTTTTAGTCTGTTTTTTAATAATTCTGAATCATGCAATCTGGTTCCACCCGATGATAGCTCTAGGTACCCAAATTGCAAGTCAAATGAGCGTGATAGTGTCGGATCATCGTCTTTTTCTCTAATGTAAAATGGTTTTAGACTCATTGGCCAATCAGTCAAAAAGTAAAATCCTGGATGGTTTGTTCCAATTATTCTGAGATGTGCATCCATAAGGTCATCTCCAAATTCAACTTTTTCTCCTGCTTGCTTTAATTCCTCAATACATTGCTTGTATGTTATTCTCTCAAATGGTGCTGACGGAACTTCAATTGTATGTTCAATCATTTCTTGCTCTTTTTTACAATTCTCAGATACAAACTTGTAAACTTCAATTATTAGAGATTCTAATACATTCATCACATCTGTATAATCCATAAATGCTGCTTCAATGTCTATACTGGTAAATTCTGTTAGATGTCTTCCTGTGTGGGAATTTTCTGCTCTGTAAAAATTTGAAATCTCAAATACTCGCTCTAACCCAATTGTCATTTGCTCTTTGTATAGTTGTGGACTTTGGGCAAGATATGCTGTCTCCCCAAAGTAATCAAGTGAAAATAAATCTGCCCCACCTTCACTTGCACTGCCGATAATCTTCGGTGTAGTAATTTCTATGAATTTTTTATCAACAAATGTTTTACGTAATGATTGTAATACATGATGTCTTAGTTTGAAAATTGAAGCTGTTTTTTGATTTCTCATGTCCAATGCACGATGATTTAGTCTTGTGTCAATGTTGCTTTCCAATCTGCCAATTGGGTCTACTGGAAGTGGATGAATTGCTTTTCCTAAAACTTCAATTTCTTCGGCTTTTACCTCAAATGAAAAGTCTCTTGCCTTGGTCTCTTGAACAATTCCCTTTACACTAACTACACTCTGGCGGTTAATCTCGCCCAGATTATCGTTTAATTCTCCCTTTACAATAATTTGAGAAATTCCTGAAACATCTCGTAATGTGATAAATGACATTTTTCCTAATTTCCGGAGATCCTCAATCCATCCTCCTAGAACAACCTGTTTTCCGATTAACTCAGTTGCCAGTTCAGAAATATCGTGAGTTTTAACAAAAACCATCTTTTTACCTACTTTTTAACCTCAAATTCAATCTCAATGTCAAGGTTTCGGGCATTTTTGACAATTTCTACCACTTTTTCTGTATCTATTGGGAATCTAGAAGTCCACTTGCCTGAAATCACAGCTTTGGTTTTTTGAACGCCTCCTGGTGCCCAAACTGAATTAATTGACAGTATTTTTGTTGGAAAAAACAAATCTTCGATGAATCTACTATCTGTCTCGTCTGCCTCTACTAGCCAAATTTTACCTTTGAATTGATCTTGTAATAGTCTGTATAGTGTACGACTCTGCCTGATTACCCTAATGTCATTTCTTGCTAATGCTAAAACAAAATTTCCTTCAAACTCTTTACATGAAAACATTGAAAAATTTTCAATTTCTTTATTTGATTTTGCAATATTTGCAAGAATAATAGATGCATCTGCATCTGACTGTGAGAGTATGCCTGAACTTATCTTCCCCTCGCATTGGGGACAAAGTACAGCATTTTTTGCATCAAAACTACAAATTGGGAGTTTCATTTGAATCGACTTTTCTCGTTCTGATAATGTTGTTTATATCCCTTGATGTAAAATAAAAATTCTAGTTTGGATCTAAAAAAATATGGTGTTTCTGGCAATTAACGGACTGTCCTCTAGATACTCTTCATCTAAAGGCCCTGTGTATGCAGTTGATGATGTTGACTTTTCATTGGAAGATGGTGAGTCAATTGGAATTGCAGGTGAGAGTGCATGTGGAAAAAGCACTCTGGGATTATCCATTATTCGAATGCTGTCTGGTGGAAAAACACAAGGCGATATTTCTTTTGAAGGAGAATCCATACTGGACATTTCTGAATCTGATTTTAATAACAAATACCGGTGGAAAAAAATCTCCATGATTTTCCAAGGGGCTATGAATTCCCTAGATCCAGTTTTTACAATCAAAGAACAATTTGTTGAAATTTTAAAACAGCATCACTTTGATGGTGACTCTGATAAAGTGATTTTAGATGCAATCACATCTGTAAGTTTGAATGAACCTGTTTTAAAAAAATATCCCCATGAGCTGAGTGGGGGCATGAAACAAAGAGTGATCATTGCAATGGCTTTACTTCTTAGACCCAAATTTGTAATTGCTGATGAGCCAACTACTGCACTTGATGTCTTAATTCAAGCACAAATTGTGAATTTGTTAAAAGATCTCAAAAAAAGTGGTATGTCTTTTATGCTAATTACGCACGATTTGGCTGTTTTATCTGAAATTGCAAATAAAATTGGCATCATGTATGGCGGTCAAATGGTTGAGTTTGGTTCTTCTGAGGAAATCTATAACAATCCAAAACATCCCTACACCCAAGGACTGTTAAAATCAATCCCGACATTGAAAGGTGGCCCTCCGACATACATTAAGGGAATCCCTCCCAGCTTACTTGATCCTCCAACTGAATGCAGATTCATTGACCGTTGTCCCTCAGTTATTGAAAAATGCCACAAGCTTCCGCCAAAATTTAAAACTGAAACCGGGTATGTCAGATGCTGGCTTTATGAAGATAAATGATGTTTTATTTTGAACTAAGATACTCTTTATCAATTTTTTTTAAATAAATTTCTTGAACTTGGGTAATCTCTCTTTGTACTGTATTTTTACAAATCATTTTTGCGTATTTTATTACATCTGGACTGTTTTGTATTTTTTCAAACTCTTCGATTTTTTTAAACGAGTCCTGCTCAAATTTCATTATCTCTTTCAACTCTTTGCTTATTTCTTCAACACTCATTTTTTCATAATTCTTTGAATTTGATTTTCTAAAACTTATCTCATCAATTAGTTTTTGAATCTCATCTGATTCTTGCATCTAATTTAGAATTTGACTGCGCACAAATAAATTATTTTTGATTCTCTTTTTTATGCTCTAAAACATGCTTTAATCCATCAGTCATGCTAAGTGAATCTAAATTGATTTCACAATACGGACACTTCAAAATCTCTTAATTATTTGGAATATTTTTTTACAACCGGTAGACATGAATCTATAATTCTCAACATTTCTGATCTGATTACTTTTTTATCAATTGATATCCACACTCTTGATTTTTTAATTGAGAAAGATATTGTCTGTACTTTTTTCCTTTCTTCCCATACAAATTCAACTTCTCCTAGACTTTTATCAAAAAACCCTTCCAAGTCAGTTTTCATGGCAATATGTGAGAATTGAAATTGAGTATTTTTTTCGTTAAGAAGTGGAACTAGATCTGGTCTTCTTTTGTATGCTAATAGTTCTCCTCGCTCACCTATCACGCCTACAAATCTGATGTATGGGCTTATTGTAGCGATATTATCACAAATTGATTCAAAGTCTTTTTTTGTCATTTAATTGAGTTGTAAAAAGATGTTATTTTAATGATTATTTTCTGTATTTTGTTAATATGACACTTTAATTGTTAATTTAGAAATCTTTTTTTGTAAATATAGAAAAATCAATATTTTTTCACATGTTTATTTTTTGTTTAAAATTATCATTAATTGGTTTGTGTTTTTCTCAACAAAGTTTTTAAAAAATAGATCCCAACCCTGTCACCACTACAACTGTTTTGAGTATTTTACCTGAAATCATAACGACTATGAATTTTGAGAATTTTAATTTCCTTACCCCTGCAGAAATTAAAATTAAATCACCTATTACTGGAATCCATGATGCAAAAAATATTGCTCCCCATCCAAATTTATCTAACAGACTGTGTCCTTTTTTATGCTCATCTTCATTCTTTTTCTTTATTTTTTTGAATTTGTTGAATACTCCGACTCCTCCAAATCCAATAAAATAATTCAGTATTCCTCCAATAACTGAACCTGATATCAATGCAATTTCTACAAGAAAAATATTCTCCCCTCCTATCAATAAAGCTGATGTCAAAATCTCCGTGGGTAATGGAATTGCAGTAGCTGATAACAATGAATTAAAAAACAATCCAATTAATCCATATTCTTGAAATGTATTGTTGGCTAGAATCTCTTGCATTATTTCATAATATTGGATGATTATCTCAAAACTCATTATCTATACTCCTGATTTCATTTGAGTAAAAATAAATTTATTTTTGTTATTATTAATTTTCATTTCTATAAATCTCAGATTGGTGATTATTTTATTGTGTTTAACTTGTACTAATTCTGAATACTCTGAAAACATCAGTTTTCATTAAATAGTGCCTAAAAATAGTTTGATTCATGGATTTTGCTGATATTTTCCCATTTGCCCCTGATGATGGAATGTTAATTTTAGCTCTGGTCAATTTCTTTGGTTCTCTTGTACCCTTTGTACCATTACCTGGATTTTTGTTACTTGCTACAATGTCTGTTGGCAATGAATACAATCTACATGCTTTGGCATTAATTTCAGCAGTTTCAGCTGCAATTGCAAAACAAATTATTTTTACAATAAGTTTTGGTGGACGAAAAATCCTGAATCCAAAAACTAGAAAAAGAATGCGCCCCTTTGAAAGATTAGTGAAAAAATATGGCGCAGCAGCTGCATTTGTAGCAGCTGCAACTCCAATGCCTGATGATATAATCTTCATTCCGTTAGGGTTGGCAAAATATAATCCAAAACGATTTTTTGTTGCAACACTTACTGGTAAAATTGTTCTTAGCTACGTCATAGTTTTCATTTCTCATTACATTGGATTATCTTTCATACAACCATTTTTGGAAAATATCGATGATGCTACTCCTGTGTATATTGGAATTATAATTTTTGGAGCAGTCATGACTGCAGTTATCGTTTTACTTTTAAAATTAGATTGGACAAAAATTATGGGAAAGTTTGCACCCTGGACTTTGGATGAAAATAATAAAGACGACTCTTAGATTTTTATTTTAAAATTCCACAACTTTTTTGTTCCACTTTTAATTCCTATCCTTGATGACGCTGTAATTTTTCCCGGCTTGATTCCTTCAGTGATGAATAGTTCTGATTTTTTTGTCAAATCTGCCCCGTATTCTTTTTTTGTAATTTTTAGTGCTTGAGCTAGTTTGGCAGGGCCATTTGTGATGTTTCTCAAATCTGTCATTTTTCTATTTTTTTGCATTACCTCAATTCCTTTTTCAGGCTGGATTGCACGAATTAAAACAGCACCTGCTTTTGTTTTTGGATGCCTTGCAACTATGTTAAAACAATAATGCATCCCATACGTAAAATACACGTACGATATCCCTACATCCCCAAACATTACCTTGTTTCTTTGAGTAATTCTCCCATATGCGTGACTAGCTGGGTCGTCTTTGTGTCTATATGCTTCAGTTTCTGAAATTATTCCTACCATTTCGTATTTTCCTATTTTTCTTACAATTTTTTTCCCAAGAAGTTCTTTTGCTACTGTTACTGTATTTTTAGAATAAAATTCTCTAGGTAGTATATTCAATATCTATTCTGATCTTTTTATCATTTTTTAACTCTGTGATTATCTTGAACAGTTTTTTGATATCTTTTTTTAATACTGAAATCAATTTCTGATTGTATATTGTTGCAGCTGGATGTATGGTAATGAAATACAATTGATTATCTTTTTGTGCAACTTTTCCTCTGTATTTTGTTATTTCAGATCCTCCCAACACTGAATTAAATACTGTATTTCCTAAAATACAGATTATTTTTGGTTTGATAATTGATATTTCTTCTTTGAGATATTCTTGACATGTTTCTCGCTCATCCGGTTTTGGAACTCTGTTACTTGGAGGTCTGCATTTGACAATATTTGTAATGTATATCTCATCTCTTGAAACCCCTGCATTTTCTAATGCGGCTGTTAATTTTTTTCCTGCAATCCCTATGAATGGCTCTCCATTTTTATCTTCATTTTTCCCGGGTGCTTCTCCAACAAAAATTACATCTGATTTGAAATTACCTTTACCTGGAACTGAATTTGTTCTTGTTTCACTTAGCTCACATTTTGTGCACTTTATCACATCTTGTTTTATTTGCTCTAATTTTTTACTCATTTTTTAATTTACACTCTTTACTGTTGCAACTCCTCGTATTGATGGCCCTCCGTTTCCCATCATCATTGATTGCATGGGATCTCCTTTTCCACAATTAGTTATTGGTCTTACTGTGAAGTCTTTACCACATGCATCAATTGACTGAAAAAACTCGGGGGCTTCACCCATTACAATTACATCTCTTACCAAGTCTGTGATTTCTCCATTTTCAATTTTTTGAGCATATTGGCATGATATGCTCCAGTTATGGCGTTTCATGTCTATTGATGGTATTTTCATATTTGAAATAAAATATCCATTTTTGATCTCTTTTATCATCTCATCAGTACCCCATTCTCCTTTACCAATACATGTACATGCCATACGAATTAGAGGCATGAATCTGTAGTTTGTTGCCCTCATATTTCCAGTTGGGTGTGTGTCAAAAATCTGAGATGTCTCTCTGTTTTGCATGTGATTTTTTAAAATCCCTTTTTCTATTAGGGTAGTTTTTTTTGTTTCTACTCCTTCATCATCAAAATAATACCATCCTAAACTATCTTTGATTGTAGGATCATCAAAGACACTTAATTCAGATGAACCAATTTTTTCTCCAATCTTTCCTTTCCACCATGCACCTCCAGCCCATGCCATTTCTTTTCCTAATACTCTATCTGCTTCAGATGGATGACCTAAAAT
>Ga0233428_1002904_pt1 | contig 15366 bp, 12 predicted proteins | sample SI_118_April2016_4_FD_179890 | JGI IMG/M metagenome (GOLD analysis project Ga0233428, IMG submission 179890) | Seawater microbial communities from Saanich Inlet, British Columbia, Canada - SI_118_April2016_120_MG | ecosystem: Environmental > Aquatic > Marine > Inlet | place: Canada: British... | reverse complement strand
CTCGCAGCAATTTGGGCAAGAACGGAGCTGTTGACCAGGCATCGCTGGCGCTCGAAGAGTGCGTCGTCTGCACCAGCCTGGTAGCTCCCCGCCGCCTTCGCCGTACGATGCTCAGCCTCAATCGATTCATTCTGTACCAGATCAGACATCTGCCGCATAAAGGCTGTCACTTGTTGCTGGATCTGAGCGGGTTCAGAGGCTGCGAGCTTGTTAAAAGCTCTGTGCGTCAGCAAGACCCGCTGTGCGGGGTCGTCTGGAACGGACTCGGCCTCGTCCCCCATCCAGGCAACCGCGTGACCGGCGAGGGGCGTACGATCCTCTGTCTGAAAAGCCACCAGAACTCGGCCTTTCTCTCGAGGCAGAGCGCGTATGCGCTGTACATGTCCGGGGAGAAAGGTGAGATCCTCCCCCTCCTCGACAGACACGGTGGTTTGCGACCCATCCGCTGCGATTCGATCACACCAGGCTTGATCGGCACCGTAGATTCTGACGTGCTCGTGCGGACGGCCATGCACACCACATCGGCCAAAGGGCACCGAGACGCCCCACTCCAGTCCACCTTCGAGTGGCTCAGCACCGACGGATTCCGCTTGCACGCTGGCATCAAAGGAGACACCCACATGATCAGCGATGGCCCTGGCGAGGGCATCAGCCTCGACAGCGGCGTCCGAATCAACAGGCTGTATCCCCGTTGGCCCCACCTGCGCACGGAAGAGTGTGGCGAAACCGAACAGACGAGGAACGAGTGGGTCCTTCTGACCGGCCTGGGTCACTGGAGTTGATCCGCATTCTCTGCCACTTTACGGAACGCGGCAACGTATTCGTCGATCTGCTCAGGACGATAGTGTTTGAACCAGGGGATGCTGAAACACCGTTCCGGCAACGTTTCGGTGACGGGCAAGCTCCCGAGCGGCTGTCTCACATCCCGATCAGAGAACGCATTCCGTGTCGGCTTGCCATCTCCGTAAATATCTGCCTCGTTGAGCACGGGATGCAGATGCATCAGCGGATTGGCACCTGGCCGTGCAGAGAAACCCTCAGGAATCTCGGCATTCACCGCTTCACAGTATCGGGCCACGGGCAGACCGTTCAATTCCTCTGGACGATACAGACCCTTTGCCGCATACCACCCGCCCATGGTGTCTCCCGTAGCAACCGCTGGTCGATGGGCACAGATGCCTGGGGTTCCCTCGAGGCGATCCCAGAAATAGTTCATCGCCTCCTGGATCACAGCCATCTTCTCGCGATAGCCCTTCAGCTGCACTCGGCCCACAGCCGACGACAGTTGATGCATACGATACTTGTATCCACCTAAAGGCATGCCTGCGAACGGTTTAACCTCTTCGTCCTGCAGCTGACCGGTACGTCCATAGTGCCCCCACGCAGCAGCACGTTCGTAGATCTGTTGGTCCTCGGTCACCAGGAAACCACCTTCACCACAGGGCAAAGACTTTCCCGACATGATGGACATGGCGCCCACGTGACCAAGGGTTCCGACGAGTCGCCCTTTGTAGAGTGCCCCTTGGGCATGCGACACGTCCTCCACCACTTTGATCCCATGCTTTTCAGCGATCTCCATGATGGGATCCATATCGGTCGGATGACCGCAGTAATGGACCGGCACGATCGCCTTTGTCCTGTCCGTGATCCGGTGCTCGATGTCAGCCGGATCAAGGGTCAATGTATTCGGGTCCATTTCGCTGAACACGACGGTGGCGCCAAGAGAGAAAACCTGTAAGGAACTACCCCAGTAGGTCATGCTCTGAGAGATCACCTCATCGCCCCGGCGCACGCCCACAGCCCATAGGGCCGCCTGGATTGCCGCTGTGCCCGTGTTGTGACACAACACGTGGGGTGCCCCGAACCATTTCTTCAAATCATCTTCGAACTTCAGCGTCACGTCCGTCGCAGACATGGCGCCACGGCGCAATACGTCCAGCACGGCTGCTTCGTCTTCTTCGGTAATGATGGGCCAGGTGAACAGATCACCCGTTGGCACGCTCACGGCGGGGGAGCCCCCTGCAATCGCCAGCGCACTGTCAGTCGTCGCACTCATGCGTCTCTCCAGTTGGTTGTCGGCCTTGGGTCAGTAAGGTCAGTCTTCGTTTTCAAGCGCCATCACTCTTGGACAGCTCTATCAGATAACGAGCGGAGGGCATCTCATGGTGCTCCCACACTCGCCGGATCTCCCCGTCTTGCACCAGGGCCAAACGCGGCCAGCCGTGGCGCCAGGTGAGTCGCTTCCAGTCCGAGCCGGAAATGGTGGCGATGGAGTATTTTGGCTGTAGTTGCTTGATGAATTCGGCCAGGTAACTCGACTCCGGGGCGAATGTGTGAAGGGCGACGATCGGTGGCATGCCAGGCGTCTCGGCCCAATGATTGAGTTTGGGCACTGCTGCAGCACAGCGACCGCAGCGCGGGCTGAACAACTCGAGCAGATACGTCCCCTCAGACAGGTCAATCGCTGGATCTGAGAGTTCAATGCCGGTCAGTATCACCCCTGGTTTTAGATCAGAGCTGGCAATTCGATCGGATTCTGGCAGATAACCGACCAATACCAGAATGAGTGCGACCGCCGTGACGCCGATAACCGATCGACGGGTGACAAAACTGGGCGTCCACCGTTGGCTGCCAAATCGCCAGGCAACCAGCAGCAGTCCCATCATGGCAAGATCCTCGATCAGCGCTTCACCAGGGGTCCTCTCAACCAGCGTGCCAAAACATCCGCAGTTGATATCGGCATCCTGCTGCCATGCATGCCCTGTAAGCGCAATGAAAAGCCCCAACAGACCAATCGCCAGCGGGAAGCTCCATCGGCGTCGCCAGTTGGCCAGCAGGGCGACGCCCAGACCGGTTTCCAGCGCCGGCAAAATGAAGACGGCGATGGCACCCAACTGGGGCCAGGCTTCGCGCGGGACATTGAGCAATTCCACATACGAAATCGCCTCCCAATAGAAGACGATGGGCTCATAGGCCTTGGCCAAACCTGCGACAAGGAAAGTGATCCCCATCAGCCACCGTGCCGCTGCACCGCACGCGGACAGCCACGATGGCGTTGTCGGCGTTGTTTCGCTCATGTAGACCCTCTGTTCCGGAAATTCGTTTTGTGGTTGTCCATTGACCGTGCACCGCCCTCTCGGCAGAGCGTGGCGTCATCTGCAGAATCTGAGCAATGAATCCCCTGTCCACAATGGCGATGATCCCCTTGGTAGCGACGCATTACAGATTGCCGCACACTCCCCCTCGCGTGCTGGCCAGATCTTCCTTATGTCTATGTTTAGTCTTCCTTTCCTGCCATTGGGCGCCCCGAATACAACCTGGGTTCCTCGCAGTCGAACCTGCAAGTGTCGAGAGAACATGCGGATCGTGATGATTACCGGAGATGACCTGGCCTCCTTCCGGGGTGGCACCATCCATCTGATGGAACAGGCGGAGAATCTCGTCGCACGCGGGCATGATGTGCAGATCATCGCTCAGGATCGTGGTGCGTATCCACAGCAGACGACGGTCCGTATCCGTTATCTACCGGCGTGGGGTTCGGGGGCCTTACGACTACTCAGCTACAATGTCTCCCTCCTATTCGTCTTACTGTGGCTTGGACTCCGACGCTGGCCACAGATCATTCATACGCGTCAGATGGGGTATTCCGCCACGCCCCTGTTCGTGTCGACTCTATTGAGATTGCCGCACGTGTTGGAAGTCAATGGCGTGCTACGCGATGAATTGGCGGGCCAAGCGCCGTCAAGGAGCCGGCTGTGGGCAATCGACTTTTTTTCTCGACTGAATCTGCATCGCAGCGACCGATTTACAACGACGACAACGGGGTATCTGCGGCGCCTCGAGCAGGTCTACGACGTCGACGAAACGTCCTGGCGCCCCATGCCCTGTGGTGTGAATCCGGATCTTTTTCGGCCTGCAGATCAGCAAGCAGCCCGTGCGCGGCTGCAAGTACCGAAGGATGTCTTCGCCCTGCTTCATGTGGGCTCCCTGTACGATTGGCGGGGCCTCGATGTACTGCTTGAGGCGCTGGCGCAGGTTCAGGGATCTTTGCCGCCTTGGGAGTTGTGGCTCGTTGGTGATGGTGTAGAGACGCCACGGCTACAACAACAGAGCCAGGATCTGGATCTGACCGATCGCGTCCGCTTCGTTGGCCAAGTGAGCTATAATGAAGTACCCCACTGGCTCGCAGCGGCAGATGTCGGCGTGGTCCTCTACAAACCAACGCGACCGGTACCAGGGGATCCAATGAAGATCTACGAGTATATGGCGTCCGGTCTGCCCGTCATGGCAGGAGATCATCCTCACTATGGCGGGATTGTGGCCGATGCCGCCGCCGGTGTCGTGGTGGATGACACGGACCCAAGAGCGCTGGCCGAGGCCGTGACACGTCTGGCTGCCGACGGAGAGGCCCGCGGGCAGATGGCTTCAAGGGGAGTGGACGTGGCTCGGACGCAGTATTCCTGGGCACGGCGAGCAGAGGATCTGGAGCGACTCTTCCTGGAATTGCTTCCAGCAAGGTCACAGGAGACCACTTGAGATCCCCCCGCGGTAGTCTCGTGATTCCCTCTCTCGACCGCCACGAGATTCTCCAGGAAACGGTGGAGCGTTTTCTCGCTTTCGATTTTGACGCATGGGAATTGATCGTCGTCGATCAGACGCAGCAACCCTTTGCGTACTTGCAGCAGCTGTCGCAACAGCAGCCGGAGAAGGTCAAGTATCTGCGCCTTGAGGCGCGAGGCTTACCCAACGCACGCAATGTCGGCATCACGGCGGCCAGGGGTGACATCGTCCTTTTCGTCGACGACGATGTGATCCCGGAGCCCGGTTTCCTTGACGCTCATCTTGCAGCCTATTCTGACGCGACGGTTGGCGGTGTTGCAGGACGGATTGTGGAGTCTATTCCCCGTCCCAAGACACTGGCCGAGGGTGCCCCCATTGGACGGGTGAGACTCCTGGATGGTCGCATCACCCGTGGCTTCGAGAATCTATTGGCAATGGATGTTGACCATGCACCCGGTGGCAACATGTCATGGCGACGAGAGATCCTGCGAACGATTGGCGGCTTCGACCGACGCTTCGGCGGCACAGCTCATCTGGAGGAATCCGACGTCAGTCTCCGCGTTCGTGCACAAGGGTATCGGATTCGATTCGTCCCACAGGCGAGCCTGACCCATTTGAGTCTGCAAGTCGGAGGATGTCGCGAGTTGGATCTGGCCCGTTGGCTTTACTGGTATGGTCACAACTATCTGCTCTTCGCGCGCAAGAACCTCCCGGCGGCGGCCTTCCCTATCTTCCTCGCCGAGCGTGTGGCGAAGCTTCTGTACACAGGACTACGTCACGCGCGCCCGGCGTATTTCCTGCGCGGCATGGTCGGCCTTTTCGATGGCTGGCGTAGTTCTCGCCGCCCCGAGGAAGGGTTGTAACCCCCTTTAGGGGAGAGGCGTGCGGCGTGTATACAAGGTGTGCGTGCCGAACATACTTGGATCAAAGGCTGCCAGAGCGTCACGCAGAGGTGACTTGTCCAGGGCCCCTATCAACGACGTCGACTGACTCGGCAGACTCACGACGACAAAACGGGTCCTGACCGCCCCGATGCGAGCAGCGATCGCGGCGGGCGATCGCCACAGCGTGTCGGCCAATGCCTGATGATGTCTTCCCAATCGATACAGAATATCCTGTGTGGCAATGATCACGTCCTGCTCAGCGGCATGGTCGCGAAGATACCCTACGAGTCTGCTCGTCTGTCGCTCACCATAGGAATAGTTCGTCTGATAGCCTGCGCCCGTTTGCAGCACTGACAACGACAGTCCCGACGCCAGACAAAGCACGAGCAGCCCTCTCCCCAAGGTAGGAAACGACCATTGCCCCTCATGCCAGCGACGTAACAGGATCAGAGCAAAAGCAGGAGTTACCCAGATGAGGGCATGCTGGAGGATCTTTACGGCGGGATTGATCCCCTCGGTCAGCAGACTGCGGACCTCGAAACGCAGAAAATAGACGGGTTCATGACCAACCAGCAGCAGGAACGATGTGACGACTGCGATCGGGATGAGGTCCGCTCTTGAAAGTTGCCAGTCATACGTGCGCACCAGAGTCAGCAGGATCAAGGGCAAAGCAGGAAGGTAGTATTTGGGAAATCCGTGATTGATCGCTGTGAGAGGGAAGTACACGAAGACCCCAAGAGCAGCGGCGACAACGATCATCTGGCTCGTCTGTAGGCGCTTGAGCTGGCGCAGTGAGGCGAGTCCCCCTAACAGCACCCACGGCCCGAACCAGGCGGCCAGTGTCCAGCCATTGCGTCCCCACGTGGTGACCCAGACCAGCCAGTCTGCCCGTTGGCGATCTGCTCGCTCGGCGACAAATCGAAATGGATCCAGTGGATCCAACTGCAGCCAGCCTGCCATCAGCCACCACATGGCCGCAAAGCCGACGACACCTCCCAGGGCGATGGCGCTGAAGCCGAGGAGGCGTGTGCGGTCCTTCCAGGCAAGTGCCAGACCGACACCGGCGACCATCAACAACGGCGTAGAAAATTTCGTCAACAGCGCCAACGCCAGGCAGGCGGAGCAGAGCAATCCCCAGTGCCACGTTTGGTCTCGGTGCGCCAACCACGCGAGCAGAGCCACAATAAAAGCCAGGCAGGTCGGCACAAGAAGCGTATTGTCGATGTGGACCGACAGACTCCCCTGCACAAATGCCGGGGCCGTCGCCAGCAGCAGCAGACTGAGACAACACTGCCGCAAAGTGAGTCCCACCTGCCTGCCCAATACCCAGGTCAAGGCCATAGAAACCAGGGCACAGACAATGCCCGGAATCCGCAGGGCAGCATCGCTGTTGCCTGCCAGATAGATAGCTCCGGCCAACAACAGATCGTAGACAGGCGGCACATAGAGATGAATCTGCTCGCCGACAAGAAGGCGCTCGGCATTACGCACCTCATAGATCTCATCGTCCGTCACCGGCTGTTGCAGCCTCGGCAGAGCCAGCGTCAGAAAAACAAGCAGTGCCAGCAGCCAGCCCTGCTGCTCAAGACGGCGCACAAGCGACTCAGGGGGACGATTCGCCATCAGCTGCGTGTTCCGGCCCCCCCCGCCCTTCCAGATGAGAGTATTGCCGTCGTACAAAAACCATGAAGAAACCCAGCAGGAGAAACACAACGACCGACTGGGCAACCTGCAAGGCCGCATTCATCCCCGTTGAACCTGCCAGGGCCAAGGCCGATAGGCCCAGCCAGATTGTCACGATGTAGACGACGAGCACGGACCCAACACGGCCAATCCGAAGATCCTCGAGACGGTGATGAATGTGATCGCGACCAGTGAAATCCAGCCACTGTCGAATGCTGCGAACCTGGCCGCCATACACGCGCATGATGGTGGTGAAGGTCATATCAAAAATGGGAACGCCCAGAATGAGAACGGGGACGATCAGCCCGACGACATGGTGCGAACCCCAGTCCCCCATCACACCCACTGCGGCCATGGTAAAACCGAGAAATGTGCTGCCTGCGTCGCCAAGGAAGATCCAGGCTCGTTTGCCCGGACGGAAGTTATATAGAAGGAATCCGAGGCAGGCCCCCACGATTGGCATCGTCAGAAACATCATGTAGAGCTGATCGTTCTGCAGCGCTACCAGGCTGAAAAACAGTGCATTGAGACCACACGACCCAGCGGCCAATCCGTCCGTACCATCGAGGAAATTCACTGCATTCGTAATACCAATGACCCAGAAAGCAGTCAGAGCCCACTCAGCCGCCATGCCCCATGCCGTCGGCGGCAGGAAGGAGAGCACCACGCCGTAGTGAATGAGAATACCTACGGCTGCCAATTGGGCGAGAAGTTTGACCTTCGCTGAGAGCTCTCGCAGATCGTCGATCAGTCCCACGAGAAAAATGAGACTACCCGCCAAGGCGACGCCCTTCAACTCCTGACTAAAGGTGAAGTTTCGTAACAACGTGGCGGCAAAGGCCAAGTACAGGGCAACACCACCCAAGAGCGCTGTGGGTACTGCATGTGCTTTGCGACCCGATGGCATATCAACAGCACCAAAGCGATGTGCCATGGCGTAAATGATGGGCGTCATGACATACGCCAGGCCAAACGACAGCAGCAGCAGATACGCCCAACGAAGACCCGATTGATTCAGCAGTTCTTGTGCCTCACTGCTGGCCAGGAAGGTGACGAAGATCAGAACCACAATTCGGTCTACGGAAAACCAAGACAGTCTCTGTTCGCTCATGAAGCACCCCCTCCCACCAGCTTCCTCAGAGCCGCACATATGATGTCTTGTTGCTGGGCCGTCATGGAAGGATAGATCGGGACCGACATGGACGTCTCCCACAGGAGGGTCGACGCGGGAAACTGCGCATCCGCAATTCTCAGCCAACGATGTAGAGGGCGATCGATCGGACGATGACAGATGACGCCAGCGTCTCGCATGTGGATCAGTGCGTCCTCCAATCGACAGTGGTCTGGTAGCTGTACGACAAAACGATAACCATTGGCCCTCTCAGACACAGGTGGTAGTGTGAGTTGTGTGTCTTGCAGGAGCTGGTGATATCGGTGTGCATGCCCTCGACGCGTCGCAACAAATTCATCGAGACGACGAAGTTGGACTCGACCGATCGCAGCACTGACATCTGTCAATTTGGCATTCCACCTCAACACCTGTGGATCATGTCCATCATATTCACGTAACGACCTGATCTCATCGATGAGTGAGTCATCATCGCCGACGACCATCCCACCCTCACCCCCACTGGTGATCATCTTCGTCGCATAGAACGAACAAATGCTGGCGACCCCGGCGGTCCCAACTCCATCACAGCCCAGCGCCATGGCGAGATCTTCAACCACAGCGGCACCACCCCAGCTCGAGCTGTCGATCGACGCAGGTTGACCGAACAGGTGTGGGATGACGACCGCCTGCATGCCAGGATCAGTGGCAGCCGGTTCGGCGTGCAGATTTCCGTCCACCCTGTCGACATCTGCCAGCACCGCCGTCGCACCGGCATGATGCACCGCGTGCAACAAGGCGCTGCACACGTACGATGGCAGCAGAACACGCCCACCTTTGACATCCAAGGCGCGCAGGGTCAGCATCAACGCGGCAGTTCCCGATGACACAGCCACCGCATGGCGTCGTCCAAGACGCTCGGCGGTCTCGGCCTCGAAGGCTTCAACCTGCCGCCCCTGAGCCAATTGTCCTGAGTGAATGACAGCCGCCGCGGCGGCAGCCTCCAGATCACCCACCGTAGGTCGAGAATGCGGAATCATGGACAAGGTAGCGGTCGGCTCATCCGCGACATAGATCCCCAGTGACCTCTAAGCCCCAAAGAAGTCACGCACCGCTTCGATCACACGATCGACTTGCGTATCATCGAGCTCTGGGAAGATTGGCAGAGAGAGGATCTGTTCGCAGGCCTTCTCCGTCACAGGCAAGTCTCCGACGGCGGCACCACAGTCAGAAAATGCCGTCGTCGCATGCAGCGGCACCGGATACTGAACCGCCGTCTGGATCTGCCGTTCCTTCAATGCCGCGGCCAATGCATCTCGATCGTTGCAACGAATCACATAGAGATGGTAGACTGGATCCGCCCAAGCAGCCGTGGACGGTGTGCTCAAACCATCGAGCCCTGCCAGCCCCTCATCGTAGCGTTTGGCGATTTCGCGCCGGCGCACATTCCAACGTTCAAGGTGTTTCAGTTTGACATCTAAAACCGCGCCTTGCAGACCATCCATGCGATGGTTGTAGCCCAATTCGCCGTAGGTAAACTTCGCTCCCCCGGCGACCTGACCGTGGTTGCGTAGTGAGCGTATCCGCGTGGCCATAGCAGAATCTGATGTGGTGATTCCACCTGCATCACCATAGGCCCCAAGATTCTTCCCAGGATAGAAACTGAAGCAACCCGCCACTCCCAACGACCCCACGACATCTCCCTTGTAGCGGGCACCTTGAGCTTGGGCAGCGTCCTCAATCAGGTGTGCACCGTGATCGTCGGCGAGCGTCCTGAGTGGATCAAGATCGGCGGGATGGCCATAGATATGAACCGGCAGAATGACTCGGGTCCGATCGGTGATCCGCTCTGCGACGCGAGCCGCGTCGAGGGTAAGATACTCATCCTCGACATCAGCAAAGACAATCTGCGCCCCGAGATGCCCTACCGCTTCGGCTGTGGCACCAAAAGTGTGCGGCGTCGTGATCACCTCATCACCAGGCTGCAGATCCAGACACTTCAGCGCCAACGTCAGCGCATCAGTGCCATTGCTGACACCGATACAGTGGTCGACGCCGCAATAGGCCGCATAGGCCTGCTCGAATGCTACCACGGCGGGGCCGAGGATAAACGAACATTCCTGGACCGTCTGCGCCATCGCCGCCTCAAGCTGTGCGGCAATCGTTGCATGTTGCAGCGCTAGATCATTCATCGGTACGGGGGCCAATGTGGCAGCTGTACTCACGAGATACTCCTGCACATAAGAATCACATGAAATAGCGTACGGGAACGAAACCCTCAGCATGGGTCACGCGCCCCTGAATGCCGCGGAAGTGTGCCGCCGATTGGGCAATATTGACGATGTTCATCTGCTCAATATTTGTACGGCTGATCTGCGAAGCATGCGCCTCCAGAGCACCAAGTTTCTGATGGATCACATCGCCAATGTCCACGAAGACACTCGGGTCGAAATGTTGAGACGAGAGTCCCTCAAAAAACAACAGATTGCGCACGGATCGAGCCGCCGGCACAACGGCACGGGCAATGTGTCGATGATCCTGATGCGTGTCTTCGCCAAAGTGAGTGTAGACTGAATCGGCGTTGGTCTTGTTGATCACCGCTTCGATTGCCATAATCGACTCCTGGTGGCACTCGAATTGAGTGTCACCATAGTCACCAAAGAACGTGTCTGTCGCACCGATAATTTTTGCAGCGGCGAGTTGTTCTTCACGGCGAATCAAAGGATCTCCGCCCTGGGCCCCGTCGGTGACAATCATGATATACACATTGTCTCCGCGTTGAACGTGCTGAATAAGCGTACCTGCGCAGCCGTATTCGACATCATCCGGGTGAGCACCAATCGCAAGAATATTCATCAGAATTTCGTCACCGGTTGGGTGAAATCATCCACTATACCGACGACCCGAGCGCACAATATCTGCGCTTCGGCTGCCGTGGTTGAGAACGAGATCTAGGCTAGACAGATGGGAGGTGAACTCTCCGAATAGTTGGTCGTATTCGGGATGCTCATATTCGTGAAAGATAACCTTGATGCCCTGGTCGGTAAATCGAGAACTATCAAGGTACTTGGCCCCATCGGGCCCTGACAGATACGTTGACGCTTCCTGTTGCAAGCACAAGTCGATGAGTCGCTGCGTCGGATCGTCGCTCACCGTCGACTGTGAGGATAATGACATGGGCGTCGAGATACCAAGTTGCCCTCGTAGCCACTCAATGCTCGCCACATTGATGTCTACAAGTCTGTCGTACGTCGTATCGAACAGGGCTTGTAAACTCAGGTTCGCTCCTTGCCATCCTGACGCGGGGCCATAGTTCGTCGTCAGCGCTTGCCAGTGCTTGTGACGCCAGTTGACGTGGTCATTCGTCGCGACCTCGTCAATACGAGCAGGAAAATCATAACTCACGGGAACGGTCAGCCACTGCGCCCCCTGCGCCGTTTTTATTCTATTTCGATTCTGCCACTCATTCTTCTTGAACTGGACGCTATCGAGAAGAATGAAGTGGTCAGCAATCTCCATTTTGTCAAAGTATCCCAGCCAGGGCATATACTGGGGCTGGTGGATTGTCACAATCATCTCGTCAACTCCATTACTGGCCTGTGGGGCGAGTTGTGTTGGTGACGAAGATTGGATTGGACGTCAGCGTAGAAGTGCCTGTGCGTGCCATCACGCGATAGTATCCTGTCTCCCCATTCTGCAGCGCATCGATGTGCGCCATTTGCAGAGGCGTCACGCCCTCAAGTCGCGCGACAATCTGAGCTTGGTCCCGATCTCCACGAATCAGCCTGACCTCGACCCGTTCGCGCACGCCATTCACCTTGTCCAGGTCCACGAGGACTCGCGCTTCCTGATCTGTCGTAAGGACCTGCCCTGATTTCGCCACAGCACCACCGGCCGACTGAATCTGAAACCGAGTGAGTCTTAGCCGATCGTCACCGCCACGAACGGCATAGCTACCGCCGTCTCTTAGAGCCTGCAGTACTCCACCACGAGATCGCGCTTTCACCCGCAGAACCGTAAGGATGTCGTGCAGACGATTCCCCGTGACATTCTCGTGATAGTCGATCTCCCCAGTTCCCCAAACAGGACGTTGCCGCTCTCCGCGCAGATAGGCACTCAGCGTTTGATCCCACTGTTGGTCCGGTTCGGTCGCAGTGATATGATCCGCATACAGCGCAGCAAAGCCCGTATAGCCGGAGGTTTCGAGCAGGTCCTGCGCATGGGGGCGGGTCTGACTGGCAACCGTTGCGACGCCACCAAAAACCTGCAACGGCGGAATCGTGGACGCCGCCTCCGGGTGAGCCCAGAAGCTGAGTCCGCCTGACTGATTCACCGCATCGAAGTAGGCATTAAAAACAGCACTTTCGACGGCGGCGTCATAGGGCTGAAACCGCGGCAACCGCAGGCCGGAGACAAGACTGTCTCCCAGGAATAAGCAACAGATGATGATGACCACCGAACGCAGTCTCTTACGATTGCTGCCGAGCAAGGCGGCCCACAAAAGTCCTGCAATGGGCCACAGCAGCAGCCAACGTCTGCCGGGCAGCCAGTTGCCGTCTCCTCCCAGAATTGGCAAATGCCGATAGGCATCCGCATTGTCCAATCCCACGGCTAACAGATGCTTGTTCCAGCCTCCCACGGTGGCTCGCTGATTGAAAACATCCACGTCCCAATGATAGAATGGGGCTGACTCAACCCCATCGATGACGATGATATCATCATGCAGTGCATCGAGCCTTCTTATCTCTGTGAGATATTCGTCGAGGGTATCCGAACCGAGCAGTGAACGATAGGAGCGCGTCACACGCAGTAAGTTTCGCCAGGGCGCGATGCCATAGCTGACCTCCAGCAAGTCATCGTCGGTGATCACGACGACATCGATGCCAAGTCTGCGCGCATCATCAACAACATCCGCCAGTGCACTGCGGCCTGTGCTGTATTGCGTATGAACATGAATCGAGGCATCAAGGACCAGCTCCGGGTCTTCCATCTCCATCGCTGAGAACGCATCCGCTTGCACGCGCGCTACACACGTGAGTGTCAGCAAGACACTGACAAGCAGCCAGACTCGTGGGCGAACAAGACATCTCATGCTTTGGTAGCCATTTCAGCCTCTACCATGAGTTCACGATACAGTGCATCAATCTTGTCGACCATCGGAGCAACACCATAGGACAGGGCCTGTAGATGGGCAGCCTCACCCAGTTGCCGTCCAAGATTCCGATCCCTCATCAGCCGATCGATCGCTTGCGCCAACTGCGGGACCGATCGAGGGGGGACGAGAAGGCCATGGTGTCCGTCCTCTAACAAGTGAGGTATGCCGCCCACGTGGGTCGCAACCACAGGCCTCCGTAGGTACATCGCCTCAACGAGGGCTTTGCCCATCCCCTCATTGAGGGAGGGAAATGCGAATAGATCCATAGACCGAAGGGCATCACCTGTGTCCTGTCGCCAGCCGGCAAATACAACACGCTGAGAAATTCCGAGTTCCTGCGCCAATCGACGCAAGCTGGCTTCCTCCTCCCCGTCTCCAACCAGTAGCAACCATGGAGACGTTTCCAGGCGGGCCATGGCTCGCAGCAGGTCGTGTTGGCCCTTCACCTGAGTCAGACGGCCAAGGGTTCCCACCACAAAGGCATCCTGGGGAATGCCAAGAGACTCACGCATTTTGGCGGACGTCTGCTGGCTAGCATCCAACGCCTGTAGCTCGACACCTGAGTGAATGACGATGAACTGTGATGCGGGCGCCACGTCGAAGGCCAGATGGTCCGCCAGATCCGCATCTGTGAGGGCCACGATCCGCTCACACCAACGGGCGGCCAGGCGCTCAAGCAGGACGAAAAAACGCGTCACGGGTGATGAGTAATAACCGTAGAAGACGTGCCCATGCGGCGTGTGCACCGTGTGCGGGACACGGGCCAGCCGTGCAGCCAGGCGTCCGATCACCCCCGCCTTGGAGGTATGCGTATGAACCAGATCAAAACCTCGGCAGACCCGCCATAGACACAACAGAGCGCGCAGGTCGTGCCACGGACTCGGTGCTCGAATCAAATGAGGAATCTGAACAACCTCCACACCCGCTTGTTGAGCCAGTTCAAGCGTCGGTGACATCGGCCCCTCGCTTGGTCCCACGGCGAGCGTGATGTCATAGCGCTCGGGGTCGAGGTGAGCGACGGTCAGGAGTGTGTTCTCGGCCGATCCGCCTCGATCCAGACGCGTGATAACGTGCAACACACGTTCTCTGCCTTGTCGCTGTGGCATCGTCGCGTCGGCCTCAAGCATCAACAGCCCTGGCTGGTTGCTCCTCCTCGAGCTTCGCCGCTGCAACGACCAACCCCGCTGTAAGCCAGAATGGCTCCATGATACGCACGATAATAAAGGTGTTGGCTCCTACTGCGTGCACGAGCAATCCCGTCAGACCTGCCACCATTCCCATCGACAGACCGCGATACAGAGGATCCTCCGTACGCCGATAAAATCGATACGATTCGCGATAGACGGCAATCACAAGCCAACCGAAAGTGTACACACCGATGAGGCCGGTTTCTGCAAGTGTGCGCGGGTATTGGGCATCCAGAAAGGTGTAGCCTGTGACGCCATACCCCCAGATGGGACTCTTGGCGGCATCCGTGATCGCATCCTGCCAACTGGCAATGCGGGCGGACGTAGAGCTGTCCAGTCGCACATTGCCGACACTCACACGATAGTGACCGGTCTTGCCCTGATTGAAGGTGTATAGGATTCGGTCCTTGACGGTCTGCGGCATCGCTGCCGTACCAAGGGCGATCAGAACAATCAGCGTAGCGATCATAGGAAAGCGATTGCCCCGCTTCAGTACGATGAGGCTGATATAGACAATGGGCAACCCCAAATACGACCCACGCGACAGTGTGGCCAGGAAAGGGACGATAGAGAGCATCAGCAATCCCCTCAGCAATCCCCTGACGCGACGCTCTTTCAGAGACAGCAGCAGCCCCCCGGCAACGGCTCCCGTAAACAGTAGATACCCACCGAGAGTGTTAGGCTCCCCTTGATCGCCCTCGAAGGGAGCTGAAACTCTTCCCCCCATGGGTATCTGCACCATCGCCACGATGCTCACAATGAAGGTTGTGACGAGCATCGCAATCGTGA
>Ga0233428_1002894_pt1 | contig 15400 bp, 9 predicted proteins | sample SI_118_April2016_4_FD_179890 | JGI IMG/M metagenome (GOLD analysis project Ga0233428, IMG submission 179890) | Seawater microbial communities from Saanich Inlet, British Columbia, Canada - SI_118_April2016_120_MG | ecosystem: Environmental > Aquatic > Marine > Inlet | place: Canada: British... | reverse complement strand
GCGGTAACGATCTCTTGGACTTTGCTGATCAGTATGCAATACACCCGTAATTTTTCCAAGATCTACAAGCACCTTTCCAGATTTGTCGCGTCTGTGCACGACTGCTTGAATAACAGATCCTTCCTGTCCTTGAAAATCTTCAAACACATTGTTGCGTTCTGCTTCTCGTACTTTTTGGATAATCACTTGCTTTGCAGTTTGTGCTGCCATTCGTCCAAAATCTCCTGGAATATCTAATTCAATTTCTAGTACATCACCAATTGCTGCATCCTTTTTCACTTCTTTTGCTGCAGCAAACATGATTTCTGTTTTTGGATTATATTTTGGCAAGTCTTCAATTTCTTCATCAGTAAGTTCACGCTCCTCTTCTAATGCTTTTTCTCTTCGAGTAGCGAGTTCTTCTTGCGCAGTTTCAAGCTCTTCTTCTGCAATATCTTCAACTACTTCTTTTACATCCCACATTTGCATGTCTCCTGTTTCTGTATCAAATTTTGTTTTGATATTCATTTGTTTGTGTCCAAAATCCTTGCGGTAGGCTGCTCCAAGTGCAGATTCCACAGCTTCAATGACAATCTCATAATCAAGGCCCTTCATGTCACAAAGGTTTTGAATCGATTTACTAATTTCTGACATATATTTGTGTTATGTCTAGTTAAAATTTGGCTAAGAAAAAAGCAGCATTTAAACTATGCTACCTTTACAATAATTACTATAGCATCCATTTGGCTATTTGTCAATACCCCTAGCTGTCATCCTGAACAACTGCAACCAATAGGTTGAGGCGTTGAAGGATCCTTCGATGCCCGGCCGTTGGCCAGGTTACTCAGGATGACAGCGAGTAGTCCTAATACTATATTGGCAAAATATAATGCCGAATATCTATATGCCTCTCTATCACATAGATGCTGATCTGCTCAAAGCGCATGGGTGTGGTTTCAATTGATATCTTTCGCTGCAGACAAAATTTCAGAGCAGCTCGTTTCATGTTTTTTTGTTTTCTATATCCTGTTGCACGCTCTGCCATACCGTTTGGTACTCCTCTTCTGGTTTTTACTTCAATAAATACCAATACTATTTGCTCCTCTGATTCATCAATAGCAATAATATCGATTTCTCCAAATCGCATATACGCATTTTTTTCTACCATTCGATATCCTTTTTCCAAAAGAAAAAGGGCCGCTTGCCGCTCGCCCCAGTTTCCAAATCGTTTGTTATACTCCCCACGAGTATTACGTCCCATGTTTAAATAAGACTACCCCGTGGTGATAGGGGCCGTGGTCAAATTCTTCTTGCAATGCAAACCCATTAGCCGTTGCCCACTGTGTCACTGCAGAAAAATCAAGGAGTTTATCGTCTCCTGGACCGAGTGGAATACCTTTTTTTTGCCAATCGACTAATACAATTCTCCCTTTATCTTTAAGTAGCCGTGCAGATTCTTTCAACACCTCTTCTTGTTTATCGCAATACGATAATACACTTACCATGAATATGGTATCAAGAGATTTTTCTGGAATTGCCGTACCGCCAACCATTTCAATATTTGACCACACTGCATGCATGTTGACCATGCCTGCATCTTTTGCCCGCTTGTCTATCTGCGCTAATATATCACGCAAAATATCTACCGCATAAATCACGCCTTTTTCTCCTATGATCTTTGATGCTGGAAATACTAAATGTCCGGTCTGACCACACCCAAAATCTGCCACATGGGCACCAGGACGCAGGTGCGCTTTTTCAAAGAGCACCTGCGGATTGATAAGTTGATTCCCGGAGTGGTAGGTCATAATCTATTTTATGATTTCGATGTTCTTCAGGATAGTCGCGATATCATCCTTTACATCTTCTGAAGCATCAGTATCATATGATGTTGAGAAACTATAGAGTTTGCTTCCCATAAACATGATGTACATATCATGTTGTTTCGCTTTGCTGTACTCAGTTGCATCTGTTGTCATACTGAGGTGGAAGATATCTCTGTATCCTGCAAACGTATCAAATGTCACTTCCCGCTCTCCTGATCCAAGGAAAATTTGAAACAATCCAACTGACATGAGTACATTAGAAATTGCCTCGGCATCTTCTTCTTCCATATCTTCAAGCGTGTCTACCTCATAAATTTCTAGAAGTCGTTTTTCAATTTTCTTGAAGTGTTTTTCAATTTCAGCTTCAGTCATGCTTCCGTAATCCACATCAAATGTCAAAAGGAGTAGTTCTCTTCGTAATTCTGGATCAAGTGTTAACTGATTTTTCGTTACACCCGCAGTGAACTTAGCTCTATAGTCTGATGTATAGGAAGTAAGAGAAAATACTTCTGAATCACCAGACCCATACGTATAATCAGTCGGATCAAGCCAATTGTCTGGCAAGATATATTCAAAGTCATATACAGGTTCCTCGTACTGAGTAAACCCATCAATGCTACTTGTTTGTGGCACAAGAGTTACTTCCTGCGCAGGCGTTCTTGCGTCTGATGCGCGATTAATGACATCCCCTTCTGATACGCTGCTTAAGGAATCTTTAATCCGTACACAATCATAATCACTCCAATCACATTCGTTAATTTCTACAATCCTATCCATTCTAAATCCAAGATCTTTAAACACTCGTTCATTTTTAATATGTCGTTTTACTGTTTTTGAAGCATCTTCCGGATGCGGTTCTAATCGATACACTTTTGGATCATTCGCATGTTTCAAAATAGTATAATTTGGGTGTCCTTCCCAATAGTTTAGTTCAGTTCCAAGTGGATACTTATCAATGAGTCGCTGATCAACATCTTCTACCCACCCCCATTTATATCCAAGTCTGTTAAAATCATATTCTGAGCGAACCCAATATTTTTTCCCGCCAAGCAAGAAATACACCTTTGGATCTTTGACACTTTTCACAAGCGCTCCGTATTGTGGATCATACTGCGGTCCGGCAGGCATAAATCCGAGTGCATCTGTCGCTACACCATCTAACGCTGCCTTCGAGACTGTTTCTACTTCTGACCAACTATCAAAATACGTGAAAAATGTGCTCGCGTTTTTAAATACACGCTTTGTACAATCTTCTGTAATATAATAAACGGCACTTGAATCTGCTGATTTATATGCATGATCATAATACACATCCGTGGCACAAAGACCCGGCCCTGCTAATGCAGGAGACGCAAGTAACAGCAAAGAAGCCATTCCACCAATTCCTAATAATAGTCGCGACAATTTCATATAGTCTATATTATGATTGAACTCCAAATAAACGACCAAATACCCCTAAGAATATTTCGCCAAGCATGCCCGTCATTCCCATTAAAGATAAGAAAATAAAGGCAATACCAAGTAATTTATACATCATTCGTGTTCCTCCACTAGTTCCCATGTGTTCTTCTGCCCACGCGTTCGTTCCAAAGTTTCTTACAAACCACTCTGTCTTAACCACAAATATCACTCCAACGACAATAACGAAAAATCCTATGGCGTACTTCATACTCGTATTAATATATTACTTGCAGTATACCGCAATTTTACCGAATCAAAAAGTGTACTTATCGTACACCAATGATTGTTCTTACTTCTGTAATTGTTTTTTCTGCCACAACATTTGCTTTTGCAGCTCCTTTCATCAAAATTTCTGCAATTGCATCTTTGCTTTCTAGCAATTCTTTTCGTTTAGCACGGAAACCTGCAAAACTTTCAGCAATAGCAACTCCAAGATCAGCTTTCAAATCACCATACCTAATAGATCCGTTCTCTTGCGCCTCAGTATATGCTACATATTGTGCTGCCGTTCCAAATTGCTTCAGTAGCATGAGCAGATTTTCTACACCCGGAGCTTCTCCCCCACCTTCTGTTGCTGTAACTGCTTTTTTGAGTTTCTTTTCAATAACATCTGGTTCATCAGCAAGTTCAATAACATGCCCAAGCCCTTTACTCTTACTCATTTTCTTTGTTGGCTCAAGTAATGACTTTACTCTTGGAATTTCTGTAAGAAGAGGCTTTGTTTCTGGGAAATACGACTCGTATTTATTGTTAAACCACCTTGCAATGTCGCGAGTAAGTTCTAAATGCTGAATTTGATCTTCACCCACAGGTACATATTTTCCATGGTAGAGTAAAATATCAGCTGCCATAAGTGTTGGGTATGTGAAAAGGCCTGCATTACTATTCTTTGTTTGCTGAGACGATTTATCTTTATACTGTGTCATGCGCTCTAACTCTGCGATTGGTGTGACAGAATTAAAAATCCACCCGAGTTCTGTATGCGCCGGCACGTGCGACTGTACAAAAAATGTCACTTTGTCTGGATCTATTCCAGCGGCAATTAGTTCTGCTGCCGTATGAATGATCTGCTCCCTTCTTTCTTCTGCCGTTCTGTCTCCTGTCAGTGCATGGTAATCTACCACACAAAAATAGCAATCGTATTCTCCAGAGTTCTGCAGTTCAATCCAATTTTTGACCGCGCCCAAATAATTTCCAATGTGGAGGTTCCCTGTTGGCTGAATGCCTGAAAAAATCACCGGTTTTGCCATATGCTGATCATTAATAATGTGGGGGTATTGTATCCTAAAGAGGGGTTATACGCAATAAAAAAAGAAAGCCGCGGTACCAGAGGTACCGCGGGTGGTGGCGCCGAAGCGCCGGTTCAAGACTCGTGCTCCGAGGCCGGGATCGGCTCGGGAGCCACAGGGCCGGCGCGCATCTTGCGCGCCATCGAGACAGCCATAGCCAGCCCCCATACACCCCCAATCAGCATGATGGTCGCTTGCACCCAACTCACAGCAACGCACTCGACAAACGGAACGCCGCGTACATGGCGATGATGAAAGCGGTGCCGTACTTCGGCAATCCAGTACTATCCAAGAAACTCCCCCCAAATTGATTGAGTCACCACTATACCTGAATATGCTGATTTTGTCAACCTAAAAAGCACCATTTCTGGTGCTTTTTTGGGCTTATTTAAGGCAATTATGCTCTTGGTGCACGTGGAGGTCTTGATCCTCGGTCTCCTGTTGGAGCCGCACCTTCTGGTCGTTCAGGTCGTGGAAGAAGCGCTTTCATAGAAAGGTTCACTCTTCCAAGGTTATCGATTTCTTTTACTTTTACCTTAACGATTTGGTTCAGTTTAAGCTCATCGCTTGGCTTACTTACGTGATCCCAAGAGATTTCACTCACATGTACCAATCCGTCTTTCCCTGGAATCAAGTTTACGAAGGCACCAAAGTCCTCAATGCGGACAACTTTTCCGTCGTAAATTTCACCAGCTTCAATTTCTTTTACAATAAGTTGAATCTTTTCAACTGCAAGTCGCATTGCTTCACCATCATTCGTGGTAATCATCACACGACCGTCTTGTTCAATATCAATTTGAGCTCCAGTTTCTTCTACCAATTTCTTGATAGTCTTTCCACCCGGACCAATAACGTCTCCAATCTTTTCTGGATTGATTTGGATTGTTTCAATTCTTGGAGCGTATGGAGAAAGCTCAGTTCGAGATTCAGCGATTGCTCCAGCCATAACACCCAAAATTTCTGTGCGGGCTGCTTTTGATTGGTTCACTGCTTGCTCTACGATGTCCCAAGTAAGACCATCTGTCTTTGTATCCATTTGCACAGCAGTAATTCCCTGCTCTGTTCCTGCAATCTTGAAGTCCATTCCTCCTGGACCATCTTCTACATCTTGCAAATCAGTAAGTACTGTCCATTTCCCAGACGCATCAGACGCAAGTCCCATTGCAATTCCTGCAACAGATCTTGTTAGTGGTACACCCGAAGCCATAAGTGACAGAGACGACCCACAAGTAGATGCCATAGAACTTGATCCATTTGATCCCATGATCTCTGAAACTACACGAATTGTATATGGGAATTTTTCTACCGCTGGAAGCACAGGTTCAAGTGCTCGCTCTGCGAGTGCTCCATGTCCAATGGCACGCCGTGATGGCCCACGCATTGGTCCGGCTTCCCCGTATGTATACGGTGCATCATTATAATGATGCATGTATCGTTTTGTTCCATCTTTTTCCATGGTGTCAAGAAGTTGTACATCACCAGGAGAACCAAGAGTCACTACTGAAAGTGCTTGTGTATCTCCACGCATGAACATAGCTGAACCATGTACTCGTGGTAAAAGATCTACTTCAGACAAGAGTCCTCTAATTTCAGTAAGCTTTCTTCCGTCGAGTCGTTGTCCATTTTCTAAAATTCGTTTTGTAATTTCTTTGCTCACGTATAACTTCAAGTTGCTCAAAGCTTTTCCGTGGAAATCTTCTTCAATTGCTGAACTAGCAAGCGCTTCCACTGCCTTTTCTTTAATCTCTGCAATCATTTCGTTGCGCTCTTTCTTGCTCACCTTTGGTGAGTTAAAGATCATTGAATCTGCAACAGAAGATACAAACTTTTCTACTAATGTGTTTGCTTGCACTTGAGGATCTTCTTCCCCAGCAAGTTCTGGTACATCTTTTACAACATTCATTTCTTTCACAGCATCCTCAATCAATGAAACAACTGGTTTCAGCTGTTCACATCCCCATTTCATTGCTTCAAACATTGTTTGTTCGCTGGCTTCGTTTGCTCCAGCTTCAACCATAATCATTTTTTCTGGTGATCCTGCAACAACCACATCAATTGGACTTGTTTCAAGCTCAGTTGTTGTCACGTTCAAGATAAATGATCCGTCTTCAGCTTGCCCAATACGAGCAGCTCCAATAGGACCATTCCAAGGGATTGGTGAAAGTGCGATTGCCGCGCTTGAAGCAATAAGTGCTGTAATTGCGTAATCATTTTCTCCGTCTACCGCGAGTGCAGTACATACCACTTGGATATCGTTTCTCATTCTGTCGTCAAAAAGTGGACGAAGTGCTCTATCCACAATACGACCATTCAAGATTGATTCGTCAGTTGGACGACCTTCTCTTTTAATGAATCGACTTCCTTTAATCTTTCCGGCAGCGTAGAGTTTTTCTTCTACACTTACCATAAGTGGAAAGTAATCGATTCCATCTCGGATACGTTTACTTTTTACCACAGTTGCCATGATGACGGTGTCACCATATTGTACAGTTACTGCTGCGTCAGCTTGATGAGCGTATCGCCCAGTTTCAAGAATAAGTTCTCTTCCTCCCCAGTTGGTTGACCAACGTTTAATGTCTAACATATATATATGCTTGTTTGCTGGCCTAAGCGCGTCAGATCCACTCCTTGAGAGGACCTACATGTGCGTAGACCAACGAAATAAATTACGTAGTTGTATTTCTTTTCGTGTTAGTTTGTCGTTTTCTATCTGGAATCAAATACGCTTTTTGATCCAAACTCAAATCAGTATAACTATCTACCTCTGCAATTAATCTTGATGATGTTGTTTGTCCAAAAGCTGCAACTTCTACTTGTTTTCCGCTACTCTTTTGCAAATATTCTACAAGTGGCAAATAATCGCCATCTCCAGAAACAAGAATGATCGCATCTAGGCTATGAGAAAGTCGAATGGCATCAACTGCAAGCCCCACATCCCAATCAGCTTTTTTATTTCCACCAGCATAAATCTGTAACTCTTTTTCTCTGGTTTCAATCCCAAGATTGTACAGTGCTTCAAAAAACGGTACTTCATCTTGTGATTCAGTACTCACTACATAAGCGATGGCGCGGATAAGTTTTCTTCCCGCAACCATGTTTTCTACAATTTGCCCAAAATTCACCTTCTTTCCGTGAAGGTGTTTTGCGCTATAGTACAAATTCTGCACATCAATAAACACCCCAACGCGTTGATCAGGGTGTTTAAGAGGATTTTTGTTATTTTGCTTTTTCATTTTTTTTCTTTGGGTCTGCAGTTTTTTTCTTTGGATCTACAAGTTTTCCCTTTTTTTCAAGCGCTTTTGCTTGTTTCAGGTTAAGCTTCTTTACCAATTCTTCATATGATGCAACATTTTCCTTTTGAAGGAATCTGAGCAATCGTCTGCGTTCCCCTACTTTTCTGAGAAGTCCACGTCTTGAAGAGTGATCTTTGTGATGTGTCTTCAAATGCTTTGCCAGTTCTTCGATCTCTACTGTGAGAATCGCGATCTGTACTTCAGCTGACCCGGTGTCTTTTCCGTGCTGCTGATACTTCTTAATGACGTTCTGTTTCTTTTGCTTTGAAAGCATAAGTTCATGCGTTCTTATCAGGCCGAGAGTCTGCATGAGTCCTCTGGTCTGACCCCAATGGGGCTATAATTAAGTGCGCATACTATAGCATAAGCACCTCAAATTGTCAATATTTGGCTTAAACTAGCCAAATTGCAGACACCCTTCAAAAAGCGTGTCTGCGAATCTGTCTATTTTGCTTCAAGACGAATCACACGGTCAGTGGTAATTTGATCGCCATCATCATACTGCTCTGCAGTATCAATAGAGACGATTCTATCCCATCTGTATCCAAGTGAAATGAATGTTGCTTCATCTTTTACATGCCGTTTTACAGTATTACCTGCGTCTGCTGGATCTGGCTCAAGTCTATAGACTTCTGCCCCACCTGCATACTTCACTAATGTGTAATTTGGATGCACATCAGTTCTGGTAATTTCGCTTCCGGTTGCGTAATTGTCTAAAAGTTCATCAGCAATGTCTTCTACCCAGTTCCAAGCATACTTTAATCCCGTAAATACGGCTTCTGAAGTAATCCAGTATTTTTCACCACCCAAGAGTAGGTATACTTTTGGATCTGAGACAACTTTCACAAGTGCGCCATACTGAGGATCATATTTTGGTCCCCAAGGCATAAATGAAAGTTCATCATTTGGAATATTCATGATGCTGTTTTCTGGAACTACTCCCATATCGCTCCAAGAGCTGAAGTAGGTGAAGTACATCTTACTACTCTTGAACGGTCGCTTTGTACACATGTCTGTTACATAGTATACCGCTGGAGAATTTGCATGTTTATACGCCTTCTTCATTTCAAGAGAACAACTTACTGGCACATACTCTACTTCTTCTGGCGCATCAAAGTCTTGCCCAGTAAGCATAATGGTATCAGATCGATCAGTCATGCCACCTTCCGCATCGCGGAATCGTACATACACTGTCTTTTCTCCATTTCCTTCTGCAAGTACCCATCCCATTGTTTCGCTGTACGTCACATATTCCGTATCAACAAATGATGGAACATTTGATACCGCCACAAGTGTTGCATCTTCAACATTGAAAGAAAGTGTTACTGCGGTACTTTCTGTTTCATATGCTCCTGACTGAATTGTCACGGCATTTGCCATTTCATTGCTGTCAGTAAGATTCACGAGTTCGATTGATGGTTGCCCATCTACCATTCCGTTGTATGTTACAGATAAATCATTTATTCCATCAATATCAGTATCCATGATTTCTGTTTCACCATTCTTTACCGTAACCGTTTGCGGCTCTGAAGCAATCGTTACTGTTACAGAATCTTCTGTTGCAGTAATAAATGTTACTGTGTGTGCATGTTCACCAACAGTTACTTCAGTTGGTACTTCCACATCAGACATATGTGTTACCGTTTCTTGCGCAATCACAGGGTAACTTGCAGGAACAGTTGGCCCGGCAGAACTACTTCCAGAAGAGAATTGGAATCCTCCACTTGAACTTCCTCCACCACCACCGCCGCCTGAATTGTTTGAGCCACCGCCACCACTCTCTTCTGATCCACCACTAGACACTGAGCCACTGTCGTATCCTACAATAAAGCTTGTGAAATGGTTCACACTACCAATAGCGGTACAATTATCTTCATCAATAACTGATCCTCCTTCTACTGGAATATAATCATCTCTTTCTGGCGAGTAGTACATGAGTTTCAAAGACGATGTCGTAATACCATCTGGCAATTCATCTGCCATATCACAGAAATCGATTTGAATTTCTACGTTTCCGTTCAAACTCTTAATTTCACTTGTTCCACGCGCACTAATTTCATATCCGGCATCTCCTAGTGGCACAACTGAATCCGTTTGTGGCACAGCAAAATTCTTTTCAAAACTTACGGTTACATCACCATCGGCACTTTGTAATACCCCAGGACCCGCTGTCATCTTCATGTTACTATTTTCATTGTCATTGAATGACCCACCAGACGTTGCCGAAATTGCATCTGATGCTGATTTCGGTTCTCTTGTCGCATCCGCTGTAAGCGTAATATCAATACCTGCCTGATCAGCACCACTTATCGTTACTGTTCCACTTCTTGTTGACCTTGCATGAAGCGGCCCAACCGCTCTAAGTGTCCAAACACCATTTGCTACAGATAATGTATATGCTCCGTTGTCTGAATCAACAGGAGAACTGACTACTCTTCCATCAGCATTTTCCGCTTCTACAAATCCTTTATCCATTGGCGTTGTACCATCTGATTCATAGAGCACACCTTTAATGGTGTATCCTCCACGAGCCATTGCCGTAATGTCAGGATCATCTCCACCAACATCAAATGCAGGTGTATCCGTTGTGAACGTTACAGAGGTACTTACAACTCCGATAAATCCGGCTCGTTTTGTAAACACTTCCCATTCACCCGATTTAATGTCTATATCATATTCACCAGTATCGTCTGTAATAGCCGTTTTCAGTGTTCCGTCTGTGGCGTTTTCAAAACGCACAACAGCTCCAGCCACTACAGCACCATTGTCATCTTTAATAGTACCGGTAACATTAAGAAAATCAGATGTTGAAAGATCTATTGTTACGGTTGTACCCGTAAGCGCTGTTCCATCAAATTTTCCAAATCCAAATACATCTACAAAGTAATTGTAGGTACCTTCTTTCACTGAAATAGCAGTATTGGTATCTAGTCGCTCAACAGGTTTCCCAAATCGTGTATGCCTGTCATCATCTTTTCTGATTTCAATGAATGCTCCCATGTCAGATCGTCCGCCAGTAAATGCAAAGGTAATAGCGGCTGTATCACCAGAATTAATATGTGCATTGCTGACGTTTGCCGTAGCAACTTCCGCAAGTGAGGTTGTACAATATTCTCCAAAATCAGGATCAAATGTACATGCCTTATAATCTGTGTTTCCTGGTACTTTTGCAGTATATAAACCGCTACTATCCGTATTCACATGTCTGAAGAATTCACCACTTGGTCTATCGTTTACACTGTCCCAGGCCATAATATCAACTGGGACACCCGCTTGCGTTGACCCACCAATAGTTACGGTCCCAGAAGTCGCATAACAGGTTGATTCCGTTGGTTGAATATTTTGACTTGATTTGCTTTCTGTTGTAACGACCACTGTTTTTGACAGTGTTCCACACGCATCAGTTTCTGATGGTGGTAATTCTGAACGAACGGTCCAGGTTCCAACATCTACAAATACTACATAACTACCATCGGCATCACTCATTCCTCCTGGAACAAATCGCCCATCTGAATCGATTGCAAATACTGGCGCTCCGGCAATACTATTTCCATCGGTATCAAGCACCTTTCCAGAAATCGTATAATCAGATTTTTTCATTTTTAATTCAAGTGGATTTGCGTTGGTAACTTGCTTCCCTTCAAAATAATTATCGGGATCATTCCCAGCATCGTCTCCATCTGGCCGAAGTTCAATAAATTTCATTGTTGGAGGCAATCCATCTTTATGCACACCAACTTCATACGATCCAAGATCTGAAACAGAAGCAGTAAATGTTCCGTCAGAAGCGGTTTCTGTAATCGTTGGAATCATGAGCCCTTGTGAGTGCACAAATACTTCTACTCCAGAGAGCCCTGTTCCATTTCCATCTACAACTGTTCCCGTAATTGTTTTGTCTGCAGTGCCACATGTAAAGGTTACGGTATCTGTATCTGTGTCAAAAGTAACTCCTGGTGGCAAATGATATCCTTGATCAACCGTTGCTGCACCCCCTACTCCCGCGACCTTCAAACTAATCGGGGGAGGTGGCGCACAGGCAAGTGCCGATTGTACCTTTTGAGAAGATCCTTTTGGTGGAGCAGGATGGAATCCAACGCTCCAATCACCATTATTGGGAATCTTTAAGACATATGAATTTCCTGTTTGGTCACCTGCATTATATGTTGTTGTTACCACAAATGGTCCTGGACCAAAGGCACCAATCTCAATATCCGCTCCTCCAAAGTCTACTCCATTGGCGAATTCCACAGTGATGTCTACTGAGTTTGTTCCGTCCAGCTTAGGAAGTACAATATCAAGTGTTTCTGATGGATTTCCCGAATCCACACAAACGGGTTCAGAGAATGGCTGCCCATTATATTGAGAACCTCCCATCGTCACACTCGGTTCTGTTGAAATGAAGTAACACGTATCAAAGAGGTTTGAAAGTGTGGTACTGGCTTGCCCTGCAATCATGGAGATACTTTTCCCTACATCGGATCCTGGACCACGAGCATGAACAAAGATTTCTCCAGAAACATTATCGGGTGATCCTTGATCGTCTGCATAGAGATTCAATACAATACTGTTGGTACCACCCTCTTCAACAAAGAATGGATTGGGCTGCACGCTTGCTAACGCCACTCCAGATCGTTTGAATTGCGCGGTAATACTATACCCACCCGTTGAAAACGGATCCCGAGGAATAGCCGGATTAATAATTGTCCGTAAATCGATAATGATTCTATCTGTTGTTGAGGGAGAACCGGTAACATCTACTTGAATAGTAACTTTATTGTTAACCGTATCAACTGATACACCATCTCCATCAAATGACGTATCGAAGGCAATAGTTCCAGACTCGAAACTATTCATATCCTCATAATATGGTGAGAATGTATCTGGTACAGCACCGCTAATATCCATTCCAGATGGGAATTCAATTTCAATTTGATCCCCATCAGCAAGCGCTACAGTTGGAAGTAATTCCATATGGAACACATCCACGTCTTGCCCAGCAATAGAATTAAATTGCCACACTTCGCTTCCGCCACCAAAATGAAAGTCCGCAGCAGGAATTGATCCAAATCCTTCATACACATGCTCTTGTCCTGCAGCAGCTGGGGTAAACATCCCCTCATCTCCAAAGGCACCAAATGTTTCTCTAGCATCTTCAATGGTCCCTACTGTTGACGTTGCTGTAGGATCAATGACATTTCCAGTAAGATCTGTCACTCCATTATTCATGGTAAGTGTAAATTGTTTATCATACACGTCATTACCAACATTTGTCAGTAAATCAAGCCCTTCAATCGTGACGGCTCGTGCAAATGAATCGTAACTAATTGATTGAGTCGCGCCAATAAAATCTGTACTTCCTTCACCTGCAATATATAAGTTAATATTGTCGGCATACGTAACACTCGTTAGCACATTTGCAAAATCTTGAGAATTTGCCGAGTTCATTGGTTCACTAAACTCAATACGACAAGACCAATCATCACACTGAGCTTTCTTGAGCTGCGGCCTTACAGAATCAAATGCACCTGTTGTATATGTATATGATTGCGCTGTGAGGATTGTATTCCCAGCTAAATCATTAATTCCTGAGGCAGCAAAAGACAATGTATACGACGTATTTGGCGCTAACACATCTGTTGGTGCAATAAGGAGTACATTGTCTCCCGGATCATAATCAATATCAAATCCAACATTCGTAGTACCACGCTTTAACGTGATATCCGAAGCAGATACAAATATTTGTTCATTAAATCCAAATTCAAACGCTGCATTCACAGGGATGCCCGTATCTCCATCTGAATATCCTGGATAAATAGTTGGAGCCGTTGAATCATTTCCTCCTGCAATAACAAAGAATGAGCAGAAGGCATGTTCTGTGTCTTGATTATCAAGCATCGTCATTCCTTGAATATCCGCAACAGCACCTTTTACACAAACCTCATATTCTCCAGCAGAAAGCGTCCCTGGATCAATGGTGAGTCGCTTTTTTTCATTCGTTTCTAGCACCAAATCGCTCGCATCGAGTGACTCGGCTACCTGTGTTCCAATATTAGTTAGTGTTACATTGGTAGTTGTCAGTGTGGAAGCGTCCATTGGACTATTAAATCCAAAGACCACATCCGTATTAGGAGCAGCCGTTTGCCCTGGTACAGGTACAGCATATTGCACATACGGTGGCATAAATTCACCGTTACCACCAAATACAATATTTCCCAAGTTAATCGCATCTCCTGCGGTTCTAAAGAAAATGGTATGTCCTCCACCATCTCGATTTCCAATTATCGATTGCCCCGATTCATTGAGTACCAAATCATTCATGACAAGTACATACTCTGTATTCGTCGCTAAATCTGAAACAGGGTTATACATGAGAATATTCTGGGCATCACCAATACTTGAGCACCCAGGATCTGCATTACTTGAACAATAGGTCACTCTTCCATCAATTGACATACCATCTGCATCGTAAAGTACCGTATTATCCTGATCAACCATGGCAGCATTTTCATCATTGATACTTACCGCAGACATAGGCTGATTAAATCCAACCATGATAGTAATGTCTTTTGGAACGGAATTATCACCCTCTCTTGGCCCAGAAAATACTACCTGCGGTGGACCCGCGGCACCATTGTCTCCAAAAAATTCACATTCGCCTGGTGACAAAGTAAATGAAGGAGTCTCAAATGTTGTGTCCATGATCAGTGAGCTAATTGTAGGGCAATATCCATCGGCAAATACCTGCAAGTCTACAATTGTACTTGTCGGAAAATTTGAAAAAGTAAATGTTCCTCCCCCAAGTGAAGTAGATGAGGCTGGTGCAATAGCAAATCCTCCCGGAAGAATAAATGCGTCCAAAGCATTGAATTGCGTATCACTAACACTTCCAGAAATTGTTGCAGGCCCAGCATCAACCACATTCACTGTTTGTGCGGCAGCCTGACATGTTGCTTCAGCGGCAGCTTCACCATCAATACAGACGTATCGAGTATTACCTGCAGCATCAGCAACAATAATATAGTATTCTAATGTCCCACCTGTTGCAGGAATATCTATGTTTGGAACAGTAAACGTAAATACTTCTTCAAAAATTTGTTCTCCATTTACAAAATCAGTAGAAACCGATACATCACTTCCATAATATAGTCTTGCAAATTCGCTTCCACCATCGGTGGTACTCGCAAAAGCACTCGGAATTGTCTGATCATCAAAAATCATTGCAGTAAATACCCCATTGGTATTATCAATAACCGTGTGCACTGGAATATGATCAACAAACGGTGCATTACCATCTGCTGGAATATCAAATGTCAAAGAAAACGGACTTGATGAAACGATTTCATCGAGTGAATTAGTTGAACTATCAATCATGACCCAGGCAACATAGTCTGAACTGGTCACAAATGTTTGATCATCACTATCTCTGTCTTCAAACGGAGGCAGCTCACAGCTAAGCGCACCATACTCATGGAATTCACATAATTCAAAACAATCCCCAAAAGCAGGAGTATTATTACATGCAGTTCCCACACTGCTCGTCGTTAGTGAGGTT
>Ga0233428_1002886_pt1 | contig 15429 bp, 16 predicted proteins | sample SI_118_April2016_4_FD_179890 | JGI IMG/M metagenome (GOLD analysis project Ga0233428, IMG submission 179890) | Seawater microbial communities from Saanich Inlet, British Columbia, Canada - SI_118_April2016_120_MG | ecosystem: Environmental > Aquatic > Marine > Inlet | place: Canada: British... | reverse complement strand
GTTTTAGTTCAGATGAGCCCAAGCTTTTTAGCTTTTTTACCCCTCGAGGAGGTACTGAACAGAGTGCAAGCCATTCCTTCTCTACCGTTACCTTGCCAACCAGTGCAGTAAGACGTTCATTTTGCTCTTGTGATTTCCTTGTATTCTTTAACTGCTTTAGAGGGTTCCATAGCTATCTCTGCGTTGGCAAGAAAGGTCTTCTTCCAGTTAACCAGATTCTGTGGCAGAATATTATGCTTGCTGGCAATCTCTGCCAGGGTATCTGCATTTTGCAGTAGTTCAAGAACAAGTTTAGTCTTGAATGCTGGGCTGTAGGTTGTGCGTTTTTTACTCATAATTTTTTACTCCGAATTGTTGGGTTAAGTTTAACTCGTTCGAAATAAGAAATCTTAAATTGTTGTCTTAAATTGTTGGGGTGTTATAACTTATGCATTCCCATTTGCACTGAAGCGCATATAAAATCACTCTTACTATCAATATCTACTGATTTTTCTTGTTTCATGTTATAAGCAATACAATTGCTTTTTAAAAAAAAAGTTTTTTCATCTTTGAGTCTATTAGTATTACATAAATAAATGGCGCCATTTAATCTGTAATATTGCTTTAAATCCTGACTTCTTTTGTTTAAAACTGAACTATCGAGAAAGTTGGATAAATCATCATCTAAAGGTATCGTATTACACCATAATGGGCTATGCTCTGCCTCGCATACACTAATTACTGCATCGCACTTTCTATCTTGCAATAATTCTATAGATTCATTTATATTTTGTGTGGTTCGTAGTGGTGAAGTTGGTTGCAGTAAAATTATATAATTATAAAATTCACCAATTTCTTCAAGATACTCTATTGTATGCAATACAGCATCAATTGATGCTGATTCATCAGTTGCAAGATTGTCTGGCCTCATGTATGGCACATCTGCACCATATTTTTTAGAGACAGCTGCAATTTGATTATCCTCTGTTGAAACCACCACATGATCTACATACTTTGACCCCAGTGCTGCCTCAATTGTCCATGCAATTAATGGCTTTCCTGATAAATTAAGAATATTTTTCCTTGGTAGACGTTTACTGCCTCCTCTTGCAGGGATAATGGCTAATAGTCTCTTATTACCAATCATCAAATAACCACTTTGAATCTCGTTGTGCTTGATTAAATTGATCTATCTGGCCAATATCTAACCAATATTCATGCACAGGAAACATATTAATTTGACCCGAGTCTTCTATCTTTTTCTCTAATAATTGTGGCATATCCAAATAATCAATACCATTCACAATATTTAATATTGATGGACTAAGCACATAGATGCCAGCATTAATAAAAAACTTATGTACAGGTTTTTCCTTAATAGAAATAATACGCCCATCATTTTCTTCAATTACACCATACGGCACCTTAAAATCATACTCACGCACACACATCGTTGCATCGCCGCCCTCTTTATGATGAAAATTCAACAATTGCTCAAAATCTATTGTAGTTAACAAATCACTATTCATCATCAGTATCGGTAATTTAGGTAAATCACTTGGCAATAATCCAAGTCCACCTGCAGTACCAAGAGGCTTACCCTCATAAATATAATTAATGGTAACACCCCACTTTTTGCCATCGCCAAAGTGTTCTTTCACCATGTCGGCTTTGTAGTGAATTGAGATATAAAAATTATGGAAACCTGTAGCAATAAATTGGTCTAAAATATTTTCAAGAATTGGTTTTTTACCGACCTTTAATAAAGGTTTTGGAGTGTTATTTGTTAGAGGTCGTAATCTCTTTCCAAAACCACCAGCCATAAGAAAGACGGGATTATCATATCTATTTTTCTCTAACAGATTTTGAAAAGTCTCTAACCCTACCACTCTTCTATCACTATCAACAATTGGTATTTGCAACAAATCTAGTCTTTTCATCATAGAGAGAATAGTCCCCTTATCATCCTCTTTCGATGCAACAGTTGGTTCTTTAAACATAATATTGGCAATAGAAGTATTCATTGATAAATGCTTAATTAGAGCACGTCGTATATCTCCATCTGTTACTGTGCCAATCAGTCTATCATTTTTATCAACTACCAGTACAATACGCGATGATTCCTTATTCATCACCTCAACTGCCGACTGTACAGTGTCATATTGAGTAAGAGTCGTCTTCCGCCAATTAAGCATGATTAAAATCCGTTTTCTTTAATATGGTATCAAGTTTCTGTCTTACTAACATTTTTGATGGTACATCTACATAGACAGTGGTGCCGGCTGCAATAGTACACCCATCATTTATAGTAATACACTGTATTATTTTCGCACCTGATCCAACATGAACATTATTTTTAACAATAACCCCACCACTTAATATAGAACCAGGCGCAACATGACAATTTTTTGCAATATGACAATCATGATCAATTATTGCTCCAGTATTAATAATTGTGTCCATGCCTATTTTTACAGATGTCTGAATAATGGCGCCAGCCATTACTTGTACACCTTCATCCAGCTCCACATCAGTGGCAATAACGGCATTTGGATGAACTAAAGTCACAAAAGAATAGCCCTGTTCGCGCATTCTATTAGCCACTTCCCATCGAAGATTTTTTCCAGGTAATGCCCCAATACCATTTATTAGGTTGATTTGGTCTGGCGAATAACTACCAATTATTGAATCATTTCCCAACACTTTTGAACCACAAAAATTAACCTCTGCCTCTATATTAGGCGCCACAAATCCCAATATCTCCATTCCTGATAGCCTTGCCATATCAGCAATCACCTTTGCGTGCCCTCCCGCACCTATTATAATTACAGGCTTACTAATCAAATTTCTATCACCATATCTTTAGCAAAATTAACTTTAGATTCTTTTCCAACTATTTCCCAAAATTTCATTGGGCTTATTCCTGTCCCAGGCCTTTTAATTGTTAGATTGTCTTTGCTAAAAACCTCACCTTTCTTAATATTTTTTGCAGCAATTATACTTTTCCTGGCAATTAGTTTATTTTTTAATTCGGATGGCATCGGCCCCTTTATTCCATTTCCTATATCCAGCCAATACTCATGAATTGGGAAAGTACTAACACCCCCATTATTCAACTCCTGATTTAAAAAATCTGTCATGTCTAGATAGAATTTTCCATCTATTTTATCAACTAAATTTTTACTTAAAACATAAATACCGGCATTGACAAAAAATTTATGTATTGGCTTTTCTTCTATCTTTTTAATTTTGTAATTATCAATTTCTATTACCCCGTAAGGCACTTGAAAATCATATTCTCTTACGCACATTGTTGCTTCTGTATTGCTTTCGTGATGAAAATTCAATAGATTTTTAAAGTCAACCTTAGTTAAAAGATCCCCATTCATCACTATTAAAGGCAAATCTGTCAAATTGTCAGGTAATAATCCTAAAGATCCGGCTGTCCCTAGTGGATTGTCCTCATGAACATACTCAATACTCACGCCATACGCCTCACCAGTTTTAAAGTAATCTCTAATCTGTGCAGATTTAAAGTGGGTAGAAATATAAAAATTATGAAAGCCATAACTAATAAATTGTTCAATAATCATTTCTAGAATTGGCTTTAAACCAACTTTCAGTAGCGGCTTTGGCGTGCTTTCAGTTAAAGGACGTAATCTAGTGCCAAAGCCTCCTGCCATAAGAAAAACAGGGTTATCATGTTTCGGACTTTTAATCAAGTGTTCTAAGGTTTCTAGCCCGCAAAGAATTCCATCTTTATTAACAATTGGCATATGCAGAAAACCCTGGCTAGACATTAGAGACAATATTTCTTTATTTTCAACCTTATCATCTACAGTTACCGGATTGCAATTCATTATCAAGCCAACAGGACTTTTCACAGTTGATTGACTGATTAACGCACGTCTAATATCACCATCAGTAATCGTTCCTAACAATCTATCATTTTCATCAGAGACAAGTGCAATTCTACGTCCTCCATCGTGCAATACTTTAATAGCTCTATCTAACGAATCGTTAGGACTTAATAGAAGCTCTCTCCAATCAGGCATCAACTCTTGTTCCAAATAGGGTTTTTTAATTCCCAGTTGCTGTTAACCTTATGCCACAAATGTGGAGACCTAAACTTTTCAATTGCGTCATGATACTGCTGCATAGTTATATCCATATAATTACAACAATCCTGAATATACTGTTGTGGGAACTCACCATCAAATCTTTTAATTAGTGCGACACCGTCCTCTCTTGTAATGTCACCATTTCTAATTTCTTGTGCAGAATCATAAGTAGCCCTACCAATGCCAAATTTAATAGTTGTCGTATGATAATGAAGCCAATCAATCTTATCATCCAAAGAACTATACTTGCTAAAACTACCTTCAGTTCTATAATCATTGGGCATAAAATTACTATTTTCAACTGAGTAGTAATAAACATCTTGAGGGTGCCACTTTATGTAATAACCCAAGTAATGAACTTCAGTTCCTATTTTTTCCACTTCATATGGACTCACTGGGAAATAAGCCTCAAGATCAGATAGCTTAAATCCAAAATCATCAATCAAGTCTTTTGCAGGAATACCTCCCAATACCAAATCTTTTATACTTAGCTCTGCGCTGTAATATTTTGAATCTCTAGTAGGCCTCTCATTATCCTCAATAGCATTACCATATTCAGCCTCATTTTCACCAAAAACCACCAAGGGAATATCTAATAAAACTGATAACCTAGGGGCAAGATTTTTCTGACCCAAAATAAAAGGCTGAAACGGATGTCCGAGATTTAAGAAAGCATTTTTTGTTAGAAATCTATGGAGTTTTTTATTTTGATTATAGGTGTAATTAGCAAAGCCAGCATCTAGCCATGCATCAAAGTTCCTTCTACCAATGTCGGTATACAAGGCAGGTGGCCAAGTAATCAATATAGGATTCATGTTGTACTTATACTTCAAAATGTGAGCCGCTTGAACACTATCCTTACCACCACTACCTGGTACCACAACATCATACCGACCATCATTACGTCTAAATCGATTACACAATTCTTCAAGCTCTTTATGTCTTTCTTTCCAATTTATAGATTTTTTCATCTCGGCATAGCGACATGCATCACAGACTCCATCCTCACCAAAGGCTAAAGTTTTTTTCTGTTCTTTATATGTCTGTTTAAACTCAATAGTTGAAGACGGCCTCTGATTATTCATGGTGCATTTTTTGCAAAATTTTACTTCAAGTGGGAGGCCATATTTTCCAGTTAATTTTTTCATTTATATGTTAATCACTATTTTTATAATTTAACAAAGTTTGACAGTAACTTTATGCCAGCTTCGCGGCTTTTTTCTGGATGAAATTGAACTCCATAAAGATTTTCTTTATGCACTGCAGAAACAAAGCTGTGGTTGTTATATGTTGTTAATGCAATAATATCAGTATAGTTGACCATCTCATATGAGTGCATAAAATAAAATTCTTCGCTCTCCACGCCATTTAACAAAATATTAGCAGTTTTTACATTGATCTTATTAAAACCCATATGTGGTATCTTCCCATCACATAAAATCGGTTTGACCTCTCCATCTATCAAACTCAAACCTTTAGTTTTGCCAAATTCATAACCTAATTCTGACAGAATTTGCATCCCTAGACATATGCCCAGGACAGGTTTACTAAATTCTTGTATTGGGCCTATAAAATTGTCATTCTCTAGTTCTTGCATAGCATCTTTGAAACTACCAACACCTGGAATTACAAGTTTATCAACTAAATCAAAATCTGATGGGCTATTAATAACCAGCGCATTACCGCCAGCTTTTTCAACGGCTTTTTTAACACTGTGAATATTACCAGCAACACCATAATTTACAATTCCGATTATATTATTCACTGTGACGCCATCATATTATTTAGATATTGCTTAATCTCTTGAGTAGTTACTCTGTCATAATGCAACAAACTTGCTATTGCCACACCACTAGGGTGAGCCGCTTCAATTAATGCTTTAATGTCCTCCAAGGACCCTGCGCCACTTGAGACAACAACAGGAATGTTGACTAAATCTACTACTTTTTTTGCCAATTCAATATCAAAGCCTCTACATCTACCATCTGCATCTACAGATTGTAATAAAATCTCGCCAGCCCCTCTTTGCTCCACTTCACTTGCCCAATCTGACACATCTTTTTGACTTTGAATACGGCCACAGTCAGTATAACACTCCCAATAATTATTCCAACTTTTAGCTTCAATATTAACGACAACCGCTTGACTTCCAAATATTTTTGCAGCTTTGTCAATAATACCTGGGCTTTTTTGAATGGCATGTGTATTAATAACAACCTTATCTGCCCCCATATCAAACATCTTGGAAAAATCATCAATACTTTTCACACCGCCACCAGCAGCAAATGGAATAAATAATTTATTTGCCGCTTTCTCAATTTCATTAAATAGAATTTCACGCTGAAATAATGAGGAGACTATGTCAATATAGAATAACTCGTCAGCACCTTGATCATAATACTTCTTGGCCATTTCTGATGGGTCTCCCATCTTTCTATAACCTTCAAAGTGTACTGGCTTAACCACATAGGGTGGCTTTACATCTAATTTTGCAATTATTCTAACTGTCATTTTTAGTTATCTTAAAAAATTAATAAATTCTTTACAAGTCATAAAAAGTTTTTTTAAGAATTTCATTTAAATCAAAGTTTTTAATTATATCAACAACAGCTTTACTTGCGCCGCCGTTTCCATAAGGATTTTTAGTGTTATTAACTATATTTTGAAAGCCTTCAGAATATGCCTTATCAAATGCACTGCCGATACTCTCTTGTGTAGGCAAACAACTTATAACGCTATCTGCCTTAATGCGCCCTTTCTGTCTATCACCTATATCAATAGTTGCAATATTAAAACTTGGCGCTTCAAGCAAGCCACTTGAACTATTACCAACAACAGCATCTACAAACTGTAAAGCACTAAGGTAATTAAGCTGTCCCATTGACGTAAAAGCGATTGAATTATCATTAACAGAAGTATAAGTTTCAATCATACTATTTATTACCCTGCTATCAGTATCACTATTAGCTTTTGTAAAAATTATTCTTGTATTTTTTAATTCATCGATGGAGTTCAGTAACTCTTGAAACTGCACTTTAGAAGTAAAGTTTTCAAGAGTCACAGGATGAAAAGTGACCAATATGTTTTTCTTTCCAAGTTTAAAATCAATAGCATTTTCAAAATCAGATTTAGATAATAACTTTAACTTATTGATACTATCAACCCCTAGTCCACCAACATTGAATACTCTATTTGGCTGTTCACCTAATTGAATAATTCTGTTCCTGTATTTATTAGTGGCAGCAAAGTGCAAATGACTCATCTTGGTTATTGAATGTCTAATCGATTCGTCAAATGCACCTTCTGTAACCTCACCGCCATGCAAGTGTGCCACAGGTATTTTTGCAATCATTGCTGAACTTACCGCTGAGAAGATTTCAAAACGATCACCTAAGACTACTATTAAATTAGACTGCAACTCATCAAATGCATCTGCAAATCCAATCATTCCTAAACCCATGGATTTACTAATAGCCAACTCTGTATCAGATGTAAGTGATATGTCTACTTTTTTATTTATAAAAAAACCATCTTCCTCTATTTGTTGATAGGTATTGCCAAACTCTGGAGACAGGTGCATTCCAGTTGCGATAATTTGCAACTCTAGATCTTTATCTACATCAATCTCCCTTATAAGCCAATACAATAAGCCATATTCAGCACGAGTTCCAGTAACAACGCAGATTTTTCTCATTTTTTTATTAGTTTTTATACATTATTTTGATATAAATAATGGCTTTTAGAATGTCTAGCATTATTTTTTTAATCCTGCTCCACTATAAAAACATATTATGTTAAAAATTTTCTAATTCTTTATAGCTGATAATTATATTAAATCATCTATTTTGTAATTTTTAGTTGCAACAGTCCCAATAATACCATCCCATTTCATTGGGCTAATACCATATCCTGGTCTTTTAACTATAATATTTTTATCAGTTAATAAATCACCTTTTTGAATATCTTTATTAGCAACAATAGATTTTCTAACAATATTAATATTAATACTTTCACTTGGTGATGGTTTTTTCTTACTACTGCCTAATGCTTTTTCAATATTTCTAATCCCCTTCACCATAATCATCAATTCTTCCGGCTCTAGTGATGCTTTATGATCCGGCCCATCCATTACCTTATCTAATGTAAAGTGCTTTTCGATAACTGTTGCACCCATTGCAACAGCAGCGATATCTACTTCGATACCTAGTGTGTGGTCACTATAACCAACAGAAATATCAAATTCTTTCTGTATTGTCAACATAGCATTTAAATTTACATCTTCCATTGGTGTTGGGTACATTGTATTCGCATGTAATACTGTAATATTGGTTTTAGATGTTCCTGCGTCAATCAAGATACTTAATGCATCTTCAACTTCTTTAAGATCTGACATGCCTGTAGATAATATAACTCGCTTACCTAATGAGCCAATATGCTTTAAATACGGTAAATTGGTAATTTCACCGCTAGGTATTTTGAAAATTTGCAATCCTAAATCACTCAAGAGATCAATGCTATCATGATCAAATGGTGTAGATAGAAACATAATGCCTTTTTCTTGACAGTAAGCAAGTAACTCTTTATGAGTACTTACATCAAGTTCAAGCTTTTTAATCATATCAAATTGTGACTCTAACGCATCAGTGGTTTTTTTTTGATAATCAGCTTTTTCAGCAGTTTTAGATACTAAATTTTCAGCTTTAAATGTTTGGAATTTAACTGCATCAGCGCCAGATTCAACTGCCACATCAATTAGATCTTTTGCTAATTTTATTGAACCATTATGATTAACTCCAGCTTCGGCAATGATGAAAACACTCACTTAATAACACTCCCGGCCTTTGCAAAACAGTTATCACCAATCCTAACACCTTCTTTACTAATAGCGCCACTACCAATAAAACTGCCATTACCCACAACAACATCTCCATTAATAACCGCGTTGGTTGAAATATGGCAATGATTTCCAATGCTACTACCATGCTCTACTATTGACTTTGTGTTAATGATACAATTATCTCCAATTTTTGCACCGACATTAACAACCACATCGTGCATAATTACAGAACCCTTTCCAATACTAGCATGCTGTGAAACATATGCTCTTGGTGAAACAATACTTGGTAAAGTAAATCCTAATTTTAAAACTGTATCAAATAAATTGATTCTTGGTAATGGGCTTCTTATTTGTCCAATCGTTATTAGCGTGTTTTTACATCGTTTAACTAAAATATTCAATTCTGAATCGTTTCCGATAATTGGATATCCAAGTACATTTTTTCCGAGCAATTCTGGTTTATCTATTATTCCAACAATATTAAATAGACCTTCTTGCTCTATAACATCAATAACAGCTTTACAATGCCCACCGCCACCAATTAAAACAATATCTTTCATAATACTACACTGCTAGGTATATTAACAACACGTTCTTCTAGCCATTCGGCATTTAATAAATCACCGCATTCGGCATCTTCAAACATTGGTAATTTGTTCATCAGCGTCCAAATTGGGCGAGTCATAATATTATTAGAGTTGGTCTCATCTAGAAGCTCATCTCGTTGTTGCTTATTCTGAAGTATGATTGAATTTAACCAATAATTTGATTTACAGTCAGTCGACTCTGTAACAAATTTATAGTTCATACTATTAAAAAATTCATTATATGCATCCGCCAACTCCCTCTTACCTTTTAAAAAGGTGTCTAATTTTTCTAACTGCGCAACTAACAAGGCCGCATTTAAATTTGGCATACGATAATTGTAACCAATCATATCGTGATAAAAATCCCACTTATGTGGAACCTTAGCTGTTGTAGTTAAATGCTTAGCTTTTTTTGCAAGAATCTTGTCACTAGTAACAATACACCCACCTCCGCCAGCAGTAATTATTTTATTTCCATTGAAACTCATTACACCCACTTGCCCAAAATTTCCAGTATGCTTACCTTTATAAGAGCTACCAATACTTTCGGCCGCATCCTCAATTAGAAATATATAGTACTTATCGCAAATATCTTTAATTTCATCTATCCTACAAGGGTGTCCAAAAGTATGCATGGGTATGCAAGCTTTAATCACTTTACCTGTTTTATTGTTTATACACTGTTGGTTTTTGACTGATGTATTATTCTCGACAAACTCTTTCAATGCAGAAGGTGATAACCCCATAGTGTCCCTATCAACATCAACAAATATAGGTTGCGCACCACAATAACTAATTGCATTACAAGTAGCCACAAATGTAAGTGGCTGAGTAATCACCTCATCACCCCGCCCTACATTTGCCAGTAGCAACGATATATGCAATGCTGAAGTTCCGTTGCTAGTTGCAATTACATACTTTGCTCCAGTATAGTTTGCAAACTCCCCTTCAAATCTATCTACAAACTTACCAACAGACGAAACAAATGTTGAGTCAATACATTCATTTAAATACTTCTTTTCATTGCCAGTAAATTTTGGCTCATGCAATGGTATAAAATCTGTAGTTTTATAAGTTTTTTTAATAAACTGTATTACATCTTTAAACATTATAAAAAGTAATCTATATCAACTGTGTTTATGTTTATTGGATCTGAACAATGATCATTGATAGCCTTATTAAAAGCTATAGATCTACAGTTCTTACAATTTCCACCACTCCACCTTTTGTTTAACATTTTAATTACCTCATAATGCCTGTCGGAGTTCCAAATATCAATAAAACGTTTATCATTTAAATTACCAATTTCTAGTTCTTTATTTCCAATATCAGGTTGACATAAATATACCCCGCCATCATAATTAAAGAAAGCACCAGTGCCTACTTTTAGGGAATGACAAGACTCTAAACTGGCATTTGTCATATCACCCAAGTAATTATCACTGTAATGCTTCACTTTCTTTTTCAATAAAGATTTAACATTAGTTCTTGTATGATCAAAATTATCAAACTTTTCTTTAATATCATTCTGTACATGTTCAATCCATCTATCTTCTAAAAAAATACCTGCTCCCTCATAATCTACAGCAGGTATAAATATAATATAGTCAAATCCTGCATCAATTGTGGCGCAATATATTTCATACAATTCATCGTAGTTAATCTTATTTAAAACACAACGTGCGCCAATAATAGTGCTAGATTTACTATTTTTAATCTTTTTAGGCAAGGAAAATTGCCTATCAAAAAACTTACTTTCAGTTATCTCTTTATATCTTTCCTCTTGTGTTGAATACACTGATACTGCAACATAATTCATCTTTCTAACAGTATCAATATGCTTATCCAGCACAGCAATACCATTTGTTATTAGTGCAACCTCTAAGCCACCAGAGACCAACTGTTCAGTATATTGATCCCACTTTTTTATTACTGTAGGCTCTCCGCCACCAGACAGATAAACTGCCTTACAATTCATGTTTATCAAATCCTGAATAAGTGCTTCAATAATATCACTCTTTAAATAACTTGTAGTTTGCCTTCTACTGCCATATGAACAATGAATACAATCGTAATTACAATTTGATGTCCAATGAAATTCTGCTGAAATTGGGAAAATATTTTTTTTATCGACGTCAATTCTACCCTCATAATGAGGGATTATTTTATTTGTATTTAGTAAAGCATCAAGAGACTTAAAAATCATATTTTCATTATAAATAACTAAAAAAATTAAGGGCTGACACCTAATAATTCTCCTTTAGTAACTTTTTTAAGTCTACCAACAGATCCATTGGCGTACCAGTATTAAACCTCCATTCACATTCCTTTAAGAATAAATGAAAGTGTTGCCTAGGAATTCCATTAAATTTTCTCATGTGTCTTTTTGCTTGGTTCCAAAAATTTTCAATACCGTTAATATGGTTTTGTTTTTGTGCAAATAGCTTCGAGTGGTTAATTCTGTAATGTTTAAATTCTGATACATCTAAAGCATTATACGAACGCCAACAATCTGTATAAACAACGCTATCAGGCTTGATTCTATTGCGTATGATGGGCATTAATGTATCTGTCTTCGCATCTAATACAATTTGCGTATAAACTTTACCACCTCGTTTTAAAATACCAAAAACTGCAACTTTTCCTGCTGCACCTCTACCACGCTTACCTTTTCTGACACCACCAAAATAACTTTCATCAACTCTAATTGCTTATTATTGCTGAATTTACAATGCTTTACATACATGCTGACACCTAACATTTTAAATGTTAGGTGTCAGCCCTAAAATAAATATTGCTCTAATTAAAATATACTTATTTATATAACTGCATATTCCATGCTTTAGAATACCAACCACCTTGGTTCAATAATTCTAAGTGTGTGCCACATGACTCAATTATACCTTGATTTAATACAACAATATTATCAGCATCAGAAATACTAGCCAGCTTATGTGAAATAATTACAATTGTTGTATTTGTGTTGTTAATAATTTTATAAAGTGAACTCTTAAATTTTTCTTCTGCCTCAGCATCTAAGCTACTAGTTGGCTCATCCAAAATTAAGATCGGTGATTTTCTCACTAATGCTCTGGCTAAATCTAATCTTTGTCTCTCACCCCCGGAAAGATTGCATGCACATCCACTCAAAACAGTATTAATCCCTTGTGGTAAATTATTAATAAAATTTTCAGAACCTGATAAATATATCGCCTCTTGCACCTCATCATTGGTTGCGTCTACTTTCCCATAAAGTATATGATTTTTCACTGTACCATCAAAAATTTGTGGGAATTGAGGGGCATAAGAAATTGATTGTCTAAGGCTTTTTAATGTATATTTCTTAATATTAACTCCGTCAATCTGCACCAACCCTTTAGTAGGATGTCTCAACATTGGAAGCAGGTCAATTAGAGTTGATTTACCACTGCCTGAAGGCCCAACTATCGCTGTTAACTCTCCCTTTTTAAATTCAATTGTAATATTTTTTAGCGCTTTATCTTTAGCATTTGGATACTGATAACTAACACTACGAAATAGTACCGATTGCTTAAAAGAATTTAAATTCTTTTTACCGTCATCATGCTCACGGTGTTCTTGCATTGTCTTTAATGTGTCCTCTATTAATTCTATAGAGCCAGCAAATCTCTTTATAGTCTGCAATTGCATTAAAGATCCTTTTACAATTGGCAATAATCTTAATGCAATTAATAGATAAATTCCGATTACCTCCATATGAAGATGGAATCTAGCATACGATAAGTATAAAAATACTAAACTCAAACCAATTACGACAGGCTCTACAAAAACCTCTGTTTTTGCTCGAAGAATAGACCCTAATATAAAAATTTTACGCTGTGATTTCACTAGCTTATGAAATTCATTTTTTTCTGCCTTCTCAGTCCCTGAAAGACGCACCAACCTAGGAGACTTTAACCTGTCTATTATGAATTCTGTCATCAATGTATTTGCATTAACAATTCTACGTCCCATAATAGCACTTTTTTTAATCCAAAAACTAGGGGCTTTAGACGCAACTAATAAAACAACAGATGAAAGTAATGTCATCTCCCATGAGAGAATTAATAAAGTAAACGTATAGCCAAATAACATTAAAATTGATCCAACTAAACTTAGAGGGATTAAGACCCCTCTCACAGCACCATTAATCTCATTTGTCATTAAATTTACTAAACCTCCTACCTGGTTTATATCGTGATAAGATGTGTATGCATCAATATATCTACCAAATAGCTTATCCCGTTGAACTTGAGTGATACGCTGTTTAATCGCTGCTCCATAAAGCATACTAATAAAAATTAACACCTGTCGCATAATAAAAAGACTGAATGTCAAAAATAACAAAGGGAGTATTGACAACTCAATATTCAGAACAAAAAGTGTATCAACAATATACTGCCATAAAGTAGACTCGTTAATTAAAGCATCCAAATTCCCATCAAGACGAATAAACTGAAATATAGGTAAAAACATACTTATACCAAAAATCTCTGTTACAGTTGTTGCTAGAGATATTAGAATAAAAATAGAAATATCTCGGTATGACAATCCCATATTACGTATACGATAAAGCCAACCAATGTGTGTGTGTGTGTTCAAAGTTTTGATATAAATCAGTTAATATTATTTAAGTAAGCGATCTCTAGAAGTATTTTTCTATTTCTACTAAAGTCTAATCATATTTTTCATAAACAAGGTAACCCTTCTTGTTATTCTCTACCTTTTGATAAAATTCCTCATTTTTTAAAAAGAACTTTCCCTTATTTATATTTTCTGGCAATGTATATGGCCTTGTAAATAATCGACTAATTATATCTCTCATAACCCACCTCCACTGTGTCAATCCCTTTATGCGTCTTTCTGTTTTTTTTAGCCAGCTATTATCCATAACCTCTCTTCGTATTTGTTCTTCAGTCATTTTTGACTTTAAAGAAGTATTTAAATATCTACTCACACTCCAAGATAAACAACTTGAAGATCGTGTAGTTAATCCGAAAATATTTGCAATATTTTCTCTATACAAAGTAAGTTTAACTGCAATTTTTGAGTATGAACTATTCAACCTTCTTACCTTATTCATATCATTTTTTAAAGTTAAAATCTGATCTTTTCTTATAGGAAATAATTCCTGAAGAAAATCTAAATTATCTATACTGGAGATTGGAACCACTACAACTTTTTTAAAATAATCAGTATACAATCTAATCATGTACTCTAAATCAAACGCATCCACATCAAAAAACATCGTAGTGTTTTTGTCAAATATTTTTTTTTCAACTTTATTATATGTATCAGAATCAAGCATGAAATTATATGGACTAACAACATTGCCAATCTGCAACTGCTGCAAATATAACGATCTCATATAACTATTTTGCGACTTAATAGTTATTAATATAGTAGCACTATCTCCAAACAAAGTATTCAAATCACGATTATATTCAGCACGCCTAGGATTCCATCCGATAAGGGATTCATCTGAAATTAAATGATGCTCATTATCCAACTTATATCTTTTAATTTCATCAAGATTATTGACTTTACCAAATTCATCCGTTTTTAACCTCCCATATGTAGATACAATACCCATATCTACTAGACGTGAAAAAACAAAATTTTGCAAGGATGTTGTTCCAGTCTTTCCTAATCCAATGTGTGCAATAAACATTTATTCATCCTGTTTCAATTAAAATTTTCTTGAATTCGCATAATAAGTGCAATTATACTTGTAATTAAATAGTGTAGTGGTCCGTTAATCTGTAGTGGTCTGACAAACTGTAGTGGTCCGTTAATCTTGGACACATTTCAAGCCACTTTTTCCAATTCAGCCATCTTTTGAGCGGGTGTTATATAACCAATCGCTGAATGAATCCTTTTGTAGTTA
>Ga0233428_1002879_pt1 | contig 15448 bp, 10 predicted proteins | sample SI_118_April2016_4_FD_179890 | JGI IMG/M metagenome (GOLD analysis project Ga0233428, IMG submission 179890) | Seawater microbial communities from Saanich Inlet, British Columbia, Canada - SI_118_April2016_120_MG | ecosystem: Environmental > Aquatic > Marine > Inlet | place: Canada: British... | reverse complement strand
GTAGAAACTGGGTTTATTTTGTTGTCGTTTCTGGTCAGTACTACGAGACTGACCTTTATGGATTTGCTGGAAGCATCTGGTTGGCAGTGCTACTGGTAATTCACCTGGGCTCGGAACTAGCTTTTTTCCTAATAATACCTTATAGCATAATGATACATAGGTATTATCGGTTGGCGACTTAGCTGCGGTAAGCGCAGGAGAAATAAATCTAACACACATATATCCTGGCTTCCCCTAGAAGCGTATCATGCGCCTTTCTAAATTAAAGACTGAATAAAATCTCATGGCTGAATTCTTTTTCGACTACGGACTATTTTTACTAAAAGCTGTGACCATCGTGGTCGCTATTATTGCCGTTATTGGGGTGTCGGTTACGGCAGGTATGCGCACGCGAAAGGCGACCAGGGAAGGCCATATCGAAGTGACCAGGTAAACGATGAAATTGATCATTTGCGTGATACCTTGTGTGAGACTGTTATCGATCCCTATGCTTTAAAAACTCAACTCAAGCAACGCCATAAGGCCGAAAAAGCTGAACACAAAGCTAACGTCAAGAAACTCAAGAAAGCTGCCAAAAAGGATAGCGACGAATCAGCGGAGCAGGGTCGTAAGCGTCGTCTCTTCGTACTCGATTTTCACGGCGATATGAAAGCCTCGGCAGTTGCCAGTTTACGTCGTGAAATAACCGCAGTGTTATCGTTGGCAGAAACGCAAGATGAAGTCCTGCTTCGCCTGGAAAGTGGTGGTGGCATGGTACACGCCTATGGACTGGCTTCGTCGCAGTTGCAACGGGTTAAGGATCACGGTATCCCTTTAACCGTTTGTGTCGATAAGGTCGCCGCCAGTGGCGGTTATATGATGGCCTGTGTTGCCAGCAATTTGCTCGCCGCACCATTTGCCATTATCGGTTCGATTGGTGTGGTCGCACAGTTGCCTAACTTCCACCGGTTGTTGAAAAAAAACGATATTGACTTTGAAATGATCACTGCAGGTGAATACAAGCGCACGCTAACCATGTTTGGCGAAAACACCGAAAAAGGACGAGAGAAATTTGTAGAAGACATTGAAGATATTCACGTTCTGTTCAAAGATTTTGTGCTGCAACACCGGCCGCAACTGAACATCGATAAAGTCTCCACTGGAGAAATCTGGTTTGGACAACGCGCTATCGATAATGCGCTTGTCGATGAGCTCATGACCAGTGATGAATATATTGTTAAGGCCTGCAATGATTCTGACGTATTCGAAGTGAAATATTGCGAGAAAAAATCGCTGCCGGAAAAACTTGGCATGGCTGTGCATTCGGCCGTTGATACGGTATTACTGAAGTGGTTTGATCGTGGTACACGAAATCAATTCTATTCCTGATAGACTGTCTGTAAGAAGCCATTCGAAGCATTTTATATTAACTCAGTTTGCTCATATCTCATATTTTAGTGGATTTGATGAATTGCTCCGTAGTGGCGAAGGATCCATTGAGAACGATTAAAATATGATAAGTCTATTAGCTCTAGTCCTTGGTATTACTGGATGTAGTGGGGATGAATACGGCCGCCCCAAAACACTATTTAACTAGCCTTTAAGTAAGTCAGTTCATTAAGCTGAATCCGCAGTTGGACAGCATACAGATTGGTTTTGCCCATTTGTTTGGCGTAGCTAAAAAATAAGGCAATGGCTAGTCCCTGGTGTTTTTTTAGCATAGCCAGGCGAATGGGCAAGGCCGATATGGGCGCTGTAGCGCTTTCACCCATTGGATGAATAACGATAAAGTCGATATTCTCAATGTAATCATGTATTTGAAGCGTATTCAAAGCGGTCAAATGCGGAATCTAGGTTCAAGAGTTGCTTCAGTTCCACTTCTATTTACAGCTCTACAGCCATTTGAGCAATCAGGTCGCTGGGGTAGTGATACCAAATGGCTTCACTCCTCCATATGCTCTCGGCATTTCAACTCTCTTGATCATTTACGGATAAAGACTGCGGTATATTCAGGTCTTTACTCTTATATAAACTTAACAAGGCTTCAAATTCTGCTGCTGGCACCGGTTTACCAAACAAATATCCTTGCCCTTCTGCACACCCTTCTGAAATAAGAATTTGGTTTTGCATTTCAGTCTCAATACCTTCGGCGATAACAATCAACGACAGGCTTTTACCTAGAGCCAATACCGCCCGTGCTATCGCAGCATCATCATCTTCATCCACTATATGATCGACGAAAGATTTATCAATTTTAAGGCGGCTGACAGGTAATTTCCTCAATGAAGAAAGTGATGAGTAACCTGTACCAAAATCATCTATTGCAAGTCCAACCCCCAGTTTGTTCAATCCATTAAGAGTTTCGATACCAAGCCCATCTCGATGGACAATAAAACCTTCACTAATTTCCAGTTCTAGCTGATGAGGTGCTATTCCACTGGCACTAAGAGCTAACTGAGTAGATGTAACAAGGCCACCATGTTCAATTTCAAATCCGGAAATATTTACTGCGATTCGCTTCAGGCTGTATCCCCTTGATTGCCACTCAACAAATTGCCGACATGCCTCATTCATAACCCATTTATCAATATCAACAATCATGCCAGTCTCTTCAGCGACCTTGATAAATTTATCCGGTCCAATTAGCCCACGGTCAGGGTGTACCCAGCGAATCAGAGCTTCTGCGCCAATAATAGTGTTAGAAGGAAGCTCCACCAGGGGTTGGTAAAAGAGCTGGAATTGATCAGTAGTACATGCCACGCGGAGATCAGCTTCCAGGTTAAAATGTTCTATTGCCAGTGCGGTCATCTCACTTGAGTAAAACTGATAGTTATTCCTACCTTTGCTTTTTGCGTGGTACATTGCAGCATCTGCATTACGCAACAAAGTTTCAGGGTTCTCACCGTCAATCGGGTAGATACCAATTCCAATACTGGCTGTTACATATAGCTGATTTTCACTAATTTCTATCGGTGAAATCAATGCTTCAATAATTTTAGCGGCGACATTAGCTGCAAATTTCTCATTGTCAAAGGGTGCAATAATAACCGTAAATTCATCCCCCCCCAGTCTTGCAACGGTATCACTTTCGCGTAGACAGTGTTTGAATCGTTCAGATACCTTTTGCAATAATTGATCACCGACAGTATGGCCAAGAGAGTCATTGATAGTTTTAAATCTATCTAGGTCAATGAACATTAAGGCGGTCTTTTTTTGCTCACGCCTTGCAATGGATATATTATTTAGTAATCGATCTTTGAATAACTCTCGATTAGGAAGTCCTGTTAATACATCGTAATAAGCGAGGTGATGAAGATGTCTTCGAATGTGTTCCTGGGAACTCAAGTCAGAGTATATACAAACGTAATACTTCACCTGACCATGGGAGTCAAGGATAGTCGTCGCATTCAGCCACTCAGGATAAATCTCTCCACTGGCTCGGCGATTCCAAATTTCACCTTGCCAGTGTCCCTCTGATTTGAGCTGTATCCGCATCTGGTCAAAAAAGGCATCATCATGACGTCCAGATTTCAGTAGTCCAGATTTGCTTCCAATTAACTGGTTAATGTTGTATCCAGTTGAGGTCGTAAATGCGGGATTAATCGAGACAACTTGCTCTTTTACATCCAGAATCATCACTCCATCCGGCATTGTTTCTATTACCTGGGCTGCCCGTTGTAACTCCAGCTCAGTTTTCTTACGTGCGGTGATATCAGTATGTGTTCCAATCACCCGTTTCGGGATTCTATGTCGAAATTCGTTCTCAGCGACCTTTCCGTGAGCTTGTATCCACAGGTAGTTATCATCAGCACATTGCAGCCGTTGTTCAGTATTAAAGTGACTTATAGTTCCAGTAGTCAGTTGTTCAACAATTTCTACAAAGGCTGGTAGATCTTCAGAGTGAATTCGTTCTTCATAACTTTTATAAACAGGTTTCAGTGAGCCTGGACGATAACCCAACATTTCCTCCCATCGAGGGCTAAGATACATGGATCCTGTTTGCAAATTCCAGTCCCACAGGGCTTCTTGACCAGCTTCCAGCGCTACCTCCAGACGTGACTCACTATCTTGCAGCATATCAACGGTTTTATTTAGATTTTGCTCTCTTTCAAAAATTTGTTGATACAGGCGAATCCGGTTTAATAACTGGTTGTCATCAATGGGTTTTGTCAGATAATCAACGGCTCCCACTGCATAGCCTCTGTTTCGAAATTCATCAGCTTTAAATACAGCGGTAATAAAAATGATCGGGATATGTTTTGTCCTGGCGGTCATTTTCAGGTGTTGCGCTGTCTCGAAACCGTCCATTACCGGCATTTGAACATCGAGTAAAATAAGGTCAATATGATACTCAAGAGCAGCCACTAGTGCTGCCTCACCTGAACCTGCCTGAATGATTTTAAAGTCACCTTTTGACTTCAACAATGTATTTAGTGTGAAGAGGTTGTTTTCATTATCATCGACAATCAAAATGGTAAAACGTATATCAGTCATAATACCTACATCATTATTTAAAACGATAAATTTTTCCTTGCCTGTCGAAAGGCTCGAAATAGCGTCCACCCTGTCCGGTGGATAATCCCTCACTCTTACCCAACACCAGAAAACCATCTGGATGCAATGAACGAGAAAAGTTATCCATAACCTGCTCCTGTAGTATGGGTTTAAAATAAATCAGTACATTTCGACATAAAATTAGCTGAAACTCATTGAATACTCCATCGTGTATCAGGGAGTGCTGATAAAACAAAATATGTTTGTGATAGTGATCTGGAATCTTCAGGTAAAGGCCATTATTTTCTACATGACTATCGAAATTTTTCTTACCACCGCTTGCCAGATAGTTTGATCTGTTTTGTTCGAGGCTCTGTAATGGAAATAGCCCTGATTTTGCATGAGAAATGGCAAAATGATTGATGTCTGTGGCGAATATTTGTGACTTTTCCAGCATTTCCATTTCATCTAGCAGAAGTGCCAGGGTATATACTTCTTCACCACTGGCACAACCTGCTGACCATATTTTCAGGCGGGGAAAACTATCCAGGTAGGGTAATATTTCCTCACGCATACGTTTAAACTGATCAGGATGACGAAAAAAGCTGGTAACTTCCACCGACATCTCCTGGTAAAAACGCCGGAATAACCCCGGATCAAGCAGTATCTGGTGTTGAAAGCTATGAAAGTCATCAATCTCAAGCAACCGCATTAACTTATCGATACGGCGTTTGACGGTTGTATACTGATACCCTCGATAATCATAGCCATAGCAGTGATTAAGTGCTTCCAGAAAAAGGTCAATTAACTCACTGGATAGTTCTTCGCCTGGTTTAGCAGTCGTGCTGGCTACATAACTGGTCATTTCCCTGATACCCATGATGTAATCATAAATGCCTTGTTTACGTGCCTGATCAGGCAGAAAGGGAGCACTACATTCGGCACTATCTTCCAGTAAAACGGTCCCTCCATGGGTACGCAGTGCCTGACAACCAGCCACCCCATCAATATTTAAACCACACAGCAAAAGGCCAACCAGACCTTTACCATATTCAAGGCTTAATGATTTAAACAGGACATCGATGGAGGGACGTGCAAAACAAACCTTGGCATCATGTGTTAGATAAATCAGCCCATTTGCTACCTTTAGATGGTATCCAGGTGGTGCAATATAGATCGTTCCCTGTTCAACCTTACACAAATGGGTTGGCATGAGTATTTGATAATCGGTATATGTTTTAAGCAAACTGTCTAGTTTATTCTCGGTTTTTTCATCCAGGTGCTGAACTATAAATATGGGTAATCTACTAACCGGCAAATGTTTTATGAAATAGAGTATTTTATCCAGGCTATCAGCGGAACCTCCAATCACTACAGCTTTGAGTTCTTCCTTTTGTTTAGATATTGCCTTATGAGGTACATGATTTACTGGTAGAGAAAGGGAGACCAAAATATGAGTAAGGTAAGAATGATAAGTGAAAATTTTCAAATCCTTTCCTGCCAGTATCACAGCAGCCATGGCTTCAATTACTTCTTTTGGCAGAGTTAACGCATCATAAAAAGAGATCTCAAGCCTGGCTGTTTTTAGCATGGCTTGCCGAATATTTTCTATGAGTGGAGAAAAATCTTCTTCTCGATCATACTCTCCGAGCACATCAATCCTGTCCTGGGCTGCTGACACATTCAGGCTAACGCTCACAGCCTTGTCTCGCACCATACACTCGCCATGTTGATTAAGACTTCATAATCAACCGGTTTAGATAAATAGTCATCAGCACCAACTGATAATACCTTATCCTTATCTGACCTTAATGCTTTTGCTGTCAGTGCAATGACTGGAATATGCTTTAACGAGGGGTTGTTTTTGATTTTTCCAATCGCCTCATAACCATCCATTCCAGGCATCATGATATCCATGAAAATTATGTCTATATCGGGTTTATTGTTCAGGTATTCCAGTGCCTTAATTCCATTTAAAGCAGTCTCGACATGTGCACCGGCTTGCTCCAATGCCGATGTAATTACAAACAGGTTACGTGGGTCATCATCAACGATCAGTATGTGGCGATTTTCGAGTCTGGTTAGGCCGCCTTTACCAATACCGGAAATTTTCCCATCTGCAACATTATTACTTTCAGGAACATCCTGAAGAAATCGTTCTATATTTTCCAGCATGCGTGCATCTGTTTTTGGTTTCCTGATAATAATGCTGTCGATAAAATCTCTGAGCTCGTGCTCTTCCTCAGCGTTCGGTTCACGGTTACCATACACGATAATAGGCAGCAGCGGATTGTGTAGTTTTAGTTCTCGACAAATATGAACACACTCTTGCTGATCACGATCAATATCAACCACAACCAGTGCGGGATTCTCTGACAACATGTTGATAGAAGATTCGAGATCTGTGGCAGTTAGTATTTCCAGAGACTGTCCTATAATTATTTCTTTGAGGTGTTCTAATGTTAGACTTGCCCCCAGGATTAACAGCACATTATCTTTTGCTCTTGCCTTATCAATTATCTGTGCTTCAGCATTAACCAGTTGTTCAAAATTAGCAGGCTTCTGAAGATAACCTACAATACCTTGCTTTAGCAGGCTATGCTGCTTTTCCCTACCAGAAATTATATACACTGGAGTCCTGCATAACTCCCTGGTTGACTTTAATTCATGTAACACCTCGCTACCATCCATATCGGGTAAACCAAGGTCAAGTAATATACCCTCTGGTCGATAGGTTTTAGCCATACGTAACCCCTCAATACCGCTACTGGCAATCAGGGTCTTATAACCTTCTTTTTTATTCAGTAGAGCAAGCGTTTCGGTAAAGGTTGTGTCATCATCAATCACCAGTATCACCAAATCAGTCGATTTTAAATTTTGTCGATCATCATGTACCTGTTTTGTACTTTCGACTTGAGAAGCGGGTACTAGCCCGGGCTTTGGCATATGCTGAGGTATAATATCTGGCAATGAGTTACGTTGTTCTTTTGCAGTGATTTTATGTGGTAACAAGATGCTAAACCGGCTTCCCTGTTCAAGCTCACTTTCCAGCTCAATGGTTCCACCCAGTAACTGGGCAAAATTCATACTGATGGAAAGACCAAGGCCGGTACCACCAAACTGTCTCGAAACAGAGCCATCTACCTGCTGAAAAGCTTCAAAAATCTGCTTTTTGCTTTGCTCCGGAATCCCTATACCGGTATCTTCCACCATGATTTTAACCGGTAAATCTTCTCGTCCACTTGCCTCAATAATTAATGAAACATGACCTTGTTTTGTGAACTTGAAAGCATTGGATAACAGGTTACGAATTATCTGCGATAATTTTTCTCTGTCCGTAAACAGAGAGGTATCCTGTAATTTACTTTTAACTTTAAACTCAATTCCGGCAACATTGGCAATTTCACCAAACATATTGAGGTAATCATCCAGAAGCGCATCAATAAATACCTCCTTAATATTGAGTTCCATTTTACCCGCCTCTATTTTTGACAGGTCAAGGATATCGTTAATAAGACGCAATAGTTCTTCACCCGCCTGGTGAATAACACTGGCGCGTTTCTGCTCTTCATCCGACAAGTTTTCATCTTCGTTCATCGACAGCATTTTAGATAGCAAGATTACAGAGTTAAGTGGTGTTCGTAACTCATGTGACATATTTGCAAGAAATTCTGATTTATAGCGGCTACTTTGCTCAAGCTCCTGTGCTCGCCTGTTTAACTCTTCCTTTGATAACATCAAATCAGCATTTTTGGTTTCCATCTCTGCTGCCTGTTGTTGGAGCTGTTGTTGCTGCTCTTCCATTTGTGAATTACTCTGCTGTAACTCTTCAGTCTGTTGCTGTAGTTGTTGTTGCTGCTCTTCCATTAATGAATTACTTTGCTGTAACTCTTCAGTCTGCTGCTGTAGCTGTTGTTGCTGTTCCTCCATCTGCGTATTGGCCTGTTGTAACTCTTCAGTTTGTTGTTGCAGACGAAGTTGCTGTTGTTCCATTTGCTGATTGACGACGGTGAGTTTATCGCGTTGCTCGCGAGCCTCAGTGGCTGCTGTCTCGGCTGTCTTCAGTAGGTTGCTAATCTTGCGTTGTAGTAAAACTGAGGAAATAAAACCGGCTATGGTATGCGAAGCTCCCTCAATAAAAGATTTTTGGAGCTCTGTGAAGGACTTAAATGCGGCCAGCTCAATAACCCCAACCAATACATCCTCCTGAAGCAATGGAAAAGTGTAGGTATATAAAGGTTGTCCACTGGCGGTTCCTGAGGTAATTGGTGCTTCTTCTGGACGTAAATGAGTCAATGCAATCGGTGATTTCTCTACTGCCACCTGACCAATTGCTCCTTCACCCAGATTAAATTCAGTACTTAATGCTTCACGTTCGGTATACATATAGGACCCTAAAAGGGTGAGCTGTTGTTGCTGCCCCTCCTTAAAAACATAGAAAACACCACGTCCAGCATCCAGGTAATGCCCCATTGTACTAATAGCTCGATTGGCGAGTTCTCTTGGCTCAAGGTTACCGTTTAATTTCTGGTTGAGTTTGCTGATACCATCTTTCAACCAGGTTTGTGAGTCAGTATGTTGCTTATTTTCTCGCAACATTTCCGTCATATTATTGATGGCATTTCCCAGACGATCATTATTGGAAAGAACTTTTATATTGCCAGTAAAATCCCCTTGAGCAATCACATCAGCCTGTGTAGCGACTAGCTCCATGTTATCTGTCAATTTACGGGTAGAATCCAGAATCTGACCAATTTCATCACTCGAATGGTATTCGATATTTTCCTGTACAACTTCACCCATACCTAGTCGCTGTAGTTGACGGGTAACAAAGATTAAAGGTGATAAAATACTATTCAGAAAGAGCCTGGATGTAACAAACACCATTATAATAACCACAGCGAGAATAGAGAAGAAGACATATTTAAAATTTGTCAGCTCAGTAAAAACCTGCGCTTCATCGACCATTCCCACCATTATCCAATAGTTTTCCCGGTCTTCTGGCAGAGGGTAAATCCGTTTGAAACCGAATACATGACCTTGACCCATAAAGGTACCATCCTCGACTTGTTGCATACCCTGAAAAACGTCCGGGAAAAGCGTACGGAAATTATGACTGTGTCCTAACAGAAGGCCAAAAGACTTGCCCGGTTCAGGGTGATACAGAAACTCCCCCTGTTGATCGATCAGGTAAAATGATCCATTCTCAATGCTCCCTTCACTTTCCTTGATATATTCGAAGAAAGCTTCGGCAAAGAGACTAATTACCAGTACACCGTATTTGACATTATTATCACCAAAAACCGACTGAGAGATCCGCACCACAGGTACAAGTGGTCTTTCAATTTTCCCAAACTCACGGTTTAGTCCTAACGGGGACACTTTTATTCCCCCCTTTTCCAATGCCCGGGCATCAAGAAAATAATGTTCATTTTTTTTGTTTTGCAATTTCTGATCCGGCATAGCCTGCACAATACGAGTTTGCGGATCACGTCGAATGGTAATCAGTTCTTGCCCCTGTAGATTCAAAAATCGAACCTTGTAGAGGTAGTCGTAACTGCGCACAAAATTTTGCCAGCTATCCAGAGCTATCGATTTCCAACGTTCGGCTTTATACTCTTCACCAATATCTTGCCAATAGATATGACGCATTAAGTCGTTATTGGTAGCAAAAAAATTCAAATCATTACGTGTCAGGTTAAGGAAGTCTGAGATTTTTTGACTACTCTGACTGGTATGACCTCTTACCAGTTCTTTGGCCTTATCACGGTGTGCACTTGCTGCATTAGAATAACCGTAATACCCAACAATCGTCAGTGAAAGCAATGTGACCAGGTAAAACAGCAGTGCAAATTTTGAACGAACACCCAGTTTGGTAAAAGAAAAACGATTCGACATATTAGCCTTCATCACTGCCTCAGTCACAACCTATGAATCAGATTTATCTTACGCTTTAGCCAGCGCAATAGCTGATGAACATCAGCAGGAGATTTTTCCGTATAAAATTTTGCTGCAGGTGTGATGCTGTATTTTAGATTCATCCGGGCCTTGACGGGTTGTAGTTCGGCGAGCACCATACCCACCATATTGAACACATCTGCTGGTAAAGCGGCTTCATCTCCTTTATTGAGAAATGGTGAAAAATCTGTAGTGCTTAATCCAATGTTGACCTGCAATTTCTGTACCTCCTGCATTAACTCGAAGGCAGCCTTTAGAGAATCACCAGGTGTAACGTCAGCAAGCTTCTCTGGTGGAAAGGTGGTGTCCTGTAACTTGCGCAAACGTAAAATAGTATTGATATCTTCATAGATACGTATTACTTCGGCAAATACTAAAGCAGGGTTAATATCTTCTCTGTTTAATATATCAAGATTAAGAGAAATTTTTTGAAACCGATTGAATACATCAACTGGTTTTTTACCCACAAATTTTTCAAGTTTCGTCACTTCAGCTTCTATACCCAGACGCTTTTTTATGATATTTAATTCAGTCAACAAACGTTGAGTCTGTTCATATGGAGCATTCGGATCCATCTCTAGCACGGGCTCCATCGAATTGATATTATTGACCGGAAGGCCTTTTTTACGCCGGAAAGAATTAATTTTGACAAAAATAAAATAACTCTTTTGCCAGACATGTCGAGGTAGTAATTTTACCGGATAATGTTTTTCCAAATGATTTCCCTGAACGCCCTGAGCGTTCATGATTAACTCAACTTCCTTATCGACCTGTACAACCTGGGAAAATACATCAGAAGGACTGATGGTGACTTCAGCTCGAACGCCCACACTGAAACATAATAATAATGTCAGACTAGATATTTTTAATTTTTTTATAAAGCTCACTATCAAACTCACTACAGGTAAGTATTGTGGGGCTATTCTCATACCCTGTTTCTATAAATCAAATTCCATAATTATTACTATTCAGGTTATATAGTTTATTTATTTCCAATTTATTTTATATAAGCATTTTAGTTGATCTAGATTAAGTAAAACAGTCCGAAAGAAAAAATTCAAATACGATCAACTGATTACAGGCAGAGTATTAGAAAAAACAGCAGTATGTTATATGTTTTGGGGCATTAAGTTAGGGATGAAATTTTGTTATCATTACTCCAGCATTAGTTTGGAAAACTAGTTGAACTTTAGCTCTCTTATTTCTTTATCAAGAATTATCATATCTACTCATGACCGAAATGAAACGACATTTGGTGTTTGAAACTAATAATTAAATTTTAATCTTCTCCCCAGATTAAGTCACCACACTGGTTTAACTTGTATCCTCCAAGGTTAAATGCAACCTCCTGTCCAAAGTCTGATTTTAAACTGGCGATAAGATTCTGGAATAAATGGCGGAACCATATATTTCTAGGGATAACGAAATCAAATGCCTGCCAGCCCAAACTGATAAAATCCAGTCCGAACTCATTTGCTATAGCCCGGGTTCCGACAGAAATATCTGATTTTTTTAAGATGATTGAGGAAGCAGCTTCTCTTTCTGACAGAGATGTAGTGGTGCTATTTAAGCCATCCTGGTTGAGTCCGTATTTGCTTAAAATTTCCATCAAAAAACGTTGAGCTCCAGAACCCTTTTGACGAATTGACCATCTATAGGATGGATTGAACAGTTCAGGAATTATTGGCGTGGTATCTAAGTTTGATGATTTAAAAATCAGCCCCTGTTCACGTTTGAATGCTCTGATCAATACCCAGTTGTGATGTTTTGAATATTGCTGAATCAGTGAAGGGTGACGCCGGTTACTTTCACTTTCTGGTCCCCAGTGAATACAACATGCATCTACTTTATTGGCATTTAATAAATCCAGTCCGGGTCGGGTACCGGTTGATGTGTAAGTTATAAGTGCTTTATTGCCGAGTGTTTCTGCAAACTCCAGAACTATTCTGTATAGCAAGGGATCATCACTACCAGTAATAATAAGGCGGTCATGTAATAAGCCGTTATGCGTCGAGTCGAGCATCCATTTATCGATTAACTCTTTAGGGAACATCCATTTTCCGGTGATTTTTGTAGCAGGAATATGACCTTCATTGACCAGCGCGTAAATCTTCTTTTCATTGACATGCAGGTAATTGGATACCTGCCTGACGCTCATAAACACATCTATTTGGTTTTCCAGTAAGCGGTTCATGTTCTGTTCAATGCATGGTTCTCTTTGTTGATGCAGAAAGTTTGACCGGTTTGGCATCATAAAGAATGGTTGAATGTCCGTTATAAACCATGAAATGTTTACCTTTGGCCCTGGCTATTAATGTGACGCCCATTTTTTTTGCTATATCTAAACCCATTTGGGTGACTCCAGATCTTGATAGCAAAACGGGTATGTCCATCAATGCAACCTTGATCACCATTTCTGAAGTGAGCCGTCCTGTTGTGTAGAATATTTTATCTCTGCCCTGTATTCGGTTGAGCCACATGTGCCCAGCTATAGCATCGACAGCATTATGTCGCCCGACATCTTCAATAAAAATGCTGATTTGAGTTTTTCGGCATAAAGCACAGCCATGCACTGCTCCGGCACGTTTATAAATTTCATTATGAGCACTGAGCGTTTCCAGTAGTTTATAGATCATCGACTGATTTATTCGCTGTTCTGCTAACTGGATTTTATCCAGTTCTTCCATCATGTTTCCAAAAACAGTACCCTGTCCACATCCAGTTGTTACAGTTTTATGGTTTAATTTCTGATCAAGATTTTCAACGACTGAGTGAGTTGTTATCGCTACAGAATCTGTTTCCCAGTCAACCTGTACAGATTTAAGCTGGTGAATATCTTTAATAATACGCTGGTTATGTAGCCATCCCAGAATCAGTAACTCTGGGTGATTTCCAAGAGTCATTAACGTGATGATTTCACGTTTATCGAGGTAAATGGTTAAAGCACGTTCAACAGCGATATTACTGCTGACTTCTTCACCAAGCTCATTCAAAGCGATAACTTCGCTGGTTGAGTCCAGCCCTGCATCGGTCAGTTCTGGTATGTAGGGCTGTTGAATATTAACGAGTTGCTGCATAATTTAGTACCTGATTTTTAGCCGCCAGTCATGTTCATGTGTCGCAGCAGAATTTCATTGGATTGGATATTAAAATCATGTCCTTTTGGCTTTAGATCCAGTGAGTTGATAATGGCATTCTGTAATACTTCTGTATTACCAGGGTTGGAACGAATGACTTTTCTTAAATCCACGGAATGTTCCTGTCCCAGACATAACAATAAGCGGCCTTCAGCAGTTAAACGAACTCGGTTACAACTGTCGCAAAAGTTATGACTGTGTGGAGAAATAAGTCCGATACGTGTGTCAGGATGTTCTGCTAACCTGAAATATTTGGCGGGTCCAGCGGTGTGTTCTGTTGTTGAGAGTAATTCATATTTATTCTTTAGGTCTTCAACAATCTGATCACTGGAGTAATAAGTACCTTTATGGTTATGTTCACCTGTAATACCGAGAGGCATATTTTCAATAAAGCTCACATCAATTTTTCTATCGATGGCAAAATCAACGAGCCTGGAAACCTCATGATGATTTCTGTCTTTAAGAATTACACTGTTAATTTTTATTTTTTTAAAACCACTTTGTATAGCAGAATCAATGCCTTGCAGTGTCTTCTTAATGTCACCATTACGAGTTAATGTGTTGAATAAAACAGGGTTTAAAGTATCCAGGCTTATGTTGATACGTTTAACACCTGCATTTTTCAATGGTTCGGAAAATTTGCTGAGCTGAGTACCATTGGTGGTCAACGTAAGATCCTGTAATCCTTCCAGTTGCCCCAGCTTTTCAAACAGTGAAATCACATTTTTTCTTACCAATGGTTCTCCACCGGTAATTCGAATATTTTTGACGCCAAGATTGACGTAAGTTGTGGCAATTTGAAAAATTTCTTCCAGAGTCAGTAGTTGTGTTCGTGGTACAAACTTCATATTTTCAGACATACAGTACACGCAGCGTAAATCACAACGGTCGGTGACTGAAAACCTGACATAATCTATAGTTCGACCAAATCGATCGACTAAAACCTTGTCTGGATTTTTCTCGTTTTTGTTTATCACGGTGAATTGAATATTGTCATAGTTGAAATAATTAAGTATAAAACTTAGCAATAAATATACCCATTTGAAATCTTCAAGCGATAGTGAGTGTTTAAATGATTAAAGCCGATTAATAATCTATAACAGCTTCTACACAAGTAACTATATTGAGTCGTTCTGTCACAAACCGGGTCAATCTGTCGGGTCAAATTAAACCACTTAGAATTTTTCAGTTTGTAATTTATAACTATTCACAAGATAAAAGAGGGAAGTTACAGGTTGGTATAACATTTGCAGAAACATTGGGAACTCGTTTATCAGGTTACCTTATGCAAACTATGAAACTTGAAGGTTTTGAACAAAATCTACCTGATGAAATGTCAATTTCAGTCATTATGGAGAAAATACCTTCTCAACATAAATGGGTGAATTTTACTTATAAAGCAATTGGTGTCATTGCCGGAGAAGCTTCTGAAGATAATGAAGTTAAAAAGATCCATGAAGATAATGGACATGAACAGTTTTTGTTCTCCGGCTTAAAGCTAAAACTGTTTGAAGATGAATGTGAAAGTTATTATCACAATTTAATGTCTCCTAAACCCGGTTGTTTTGTCGTTGCAGATGAAATGGATGACCCGGATAAAATGCCTGTCCCATACCTGGTGAGTTTAAGTTTTGATGAAGTACATGCTTACCTGGAAGGTGATGAACATGTTTATGCTGTAGAAATACCCCCCGAACTTTATAAATGGACCGAAGCTTTTATCCTGTCTCATTATGTTGCGATTAAAAAGACTAAAAGAAAACTAAAGAACTGGAAAGCTCAACCACAGGAGAATTCACCAGTTCAGCTAAAAGGTAGTTCAAATTCGAGAAGTCACTACTGATGACTCAAACAAACCAGGAAAACCTGTTTTCACGTTG
>Ga0233428_1002878_pt1 | contig 15448 bp, 11 predicted proteins | sample SI_118_April2016_4_FD_179890 | JGI IMG/M metagenome (GOLD analysis project Ga0233428, IMG submission 179890) | Seawater microbial communities from Saanich Inlet, British Columbia, Canada - SI_118_April2016_120_MG | ecosystem: Environmental > Aquatic > Marine > Inlet | place: Canada: British... | reverse complement strand
GGATTTATCCTGCCGTAGCCAGACCCAAAAAGCGAAGCTACCAGCGATTTCGGCGAGGGCCGCGCCGACATAGATCAGGGCTGTTGTTAAAGCTGTCATGATACGTCCCCTTTCAAAGGGTTACTCGGCCAGTGCGCCAAAAACCTCTGCGACAGGTTTGAGGACTTTACGGACATCGCCGCTGCGCCAGGTAAAGCCGGATTTATCGAAAAACTCCAAAATCTCAATCGCCAGATTGCGGCCAATGCCGCTGCGGTCGCGAAACTCTTTCACACCAAACTCCCGCTCATTCGCACCGAGCGCCTCAACCATATCACCTAGCTCCAGGACCGCTTCCGGTAACAAAAATCTGTTTTTCGCAACCTGGCAAACCAAACCAAGCTTAGCTGATTGAATGAGAAATTTCTCGAGTGTGCGGGGATCAAGCGAAAGCTCTTCCGAAAGCGCATGAACCACGGGCGGCTTGGTGTAGCCGTTTTCCAAAATCGGCAGGACCCGCTTCCACATGGCATCATCTTTGCCAGCAAGTTTGGGCTCGAATCCCGGCAGGCAATAGCTGGCACCGAGATGGATGATTTTTTTATCCGTGACCAGGCTTTCCAGCACGCCTTCAAACACCGGTAAGGGCACACGATTTGGCAGCATGCGGCGAAGCGCATCAACACCGGGGCCCGGCTTATCTGGATTTTTACCGTGCCAGTCCTGCATCACGGTGATGGTGGTCGAGCCGATGGCGTCGAAATGCGCAGGTGACAGTCCCACCGCTTTGGCCTCCGCACCGACTTTGATCATCTCAACAATGTCCCAAAGGGCAGCTTGATCATCTGGTGTTAAATTCCACGCGGTGGCAAAATGAATAAGATCGACACCGATGGGCGATTGTTCCAATAACTGCGCCAATGCGTCCTCTGCCTCATCGGCAGACATCGCTTCCAGAAAGGCGATGCGTTCAGGCTTAGCACGTCCCCGGGCCGGTCCAAAGGGATCCAGAATGCGGCCACCTGCAATGGTATGCTGCGCCGGTTGATCGCGAATGATAAAGCCATCCCCCCGAAGCGCGCCAATGCGGCGATCCAGCACAACTTGCACCAAACCGCTCTCGCCCGGCTCAATCGACTTACCTTCTAAGACAGCGATCCGGCCCGGCACTTCCGCGGCGCCTAAATGGACATGGACCGGCGTCCAATGTTTGAGCGGCCGGCTTTCGCTAGGCAGCACTCGGATACGCGCATCGAAACGCGGCACCGGATCATGGACTTCCTCGGCGAGCAACCAGCCGCCTCGATGGACATCTGCTTTGTTGAGATCACCGCCGGTAATGTTAACCGCGCAGCGTTGGCCGACCACACCGGTCTCAGATTCTTTGTTTTGCGCATGAATGCCGCGGACGCGCACCCGGGTGCCTTGCGGTGACAAGATAAGCTGATCACCGACGGTTACCTGGCCAGAGAACACCCCGCCGGTAACGACAAGCCCCGCGCCCGGCACAGTAAAGCAGCGATCAATGGCGAGCCGGAAATTGCCTTCTACAGTGCGGTCACCCAACAGTTCCGACATGGCTTCCAAATGGTCACGCACGTCCTGGACGCCGTCGCCGGTGATGGCCGAGACCGGTAGAATGTCAGCACCTTCCAAGCAGGTGCCCGCCAAAGCTTGGCTGATCTCTTCTTCGACCACTTTCAATCTCTCGGCATCGACCCGGTCAATCTTGGTCAGCGCGACAATGCCCTCGGAGACACCTAGCAGATCAAGGATCGCCAAATGCTCAACAGTTTGCGGCATCGGCCCGTCATCAGCGGCAATGATCAGCATGGCGTAATCAATACCGGTAACGCCAGCCAGCATGTTGCGAATGAATTTTTCGTGGCCCGGCACATCAACGAAGCCCAGCGTCTTACCGTTTTCTATCGGTTGATAGGCAAAGCCGAGATCGATCGACATGCCGCGCTTTTTCTCTTCCGGCAAGCGGTCGGTATCGACGCCGGTGATCGCCTGAACCAGGGAGGTTTTGCCGTGGTCAATGTGACCGGCTGTCGCAATAATCATAGCTTCAGATCATCCAGCTGGGCCAAGAAGCCACCAACATCTTCAAGGCAGCGCAAATCCAACAAAAAAGCATCATCTTGAATGCGGCCAATAACGGGTGTCGGCAATGCTCGAAAAGCTTCGGCATATTTCTTGAGTTTGCCGCCGGGCTTGCCCTTCTGAGGTGCGATCGAAAGTGCGATGCTGTCGAGACGTTCCACCGGCAAAGAACCGCTGCCGATCTGACTCTGACAGTTGATCTGCTTAACATAAATGTCTTCGCCCAAGGCCTGTCGCAACGGTGCTGCTATGTGCTCGGCAACCGCTTGGATGTCTTCCTTTGAGCGAGATAACAGCCGGATGGTCGGCACCCGCATCGCTACTGTGTCCGGGTCGAGGTAAAGCTGCAACGTTGCGGTCAGGGCAGCGATTGTGACTTTATCCAAGCGCATGGCGCGCTTCATCGGGTTTTTCTTAATCTTCGCGATGAGATCTTTGCGCCCGACAATCAAGCCTGCTTGCGGGCCGCCCAACAGTTTATCGCCACTGAAGGTCACAACATCGACGCCGCTATTGATGGCTTCTTGGGCCGTGGGCTCATGCGGCAAGCCAAATTTTGAGAGATCGATTAGCGTGCCGCTGCCGAGATCTTCAATGACCGGCAGATTGCGGGAGCGCGCGAGCTCCGACATCTCTTTCGCTGTCACCTCTTTGGTAAAGCCCTGCACCGTGTAATTGCTGGTATGCACTTTCATCAGACATGCCGTCTTGGCGCTGATCGCCTCGGCATAGTCTTTAAGGTGGGTGCGATTGGTGGTGCCGATCTCAACCAGCTTGCAGCCGGCACGCTTCATAATGTCCGGGATCCGAAACGCCCCACCGATCTCGATGAGTTCGCCCCGGGAGACCGGCACTTCTTTGCGTTGGCCCAAGGTGTTCAAGACCAGCAACACAGCCGCCGCGTTGTTGTTAACCACTGTCGCGGCCTCTGCGCCGGTAAGCTTACAGAGTAGATCATCCAGATGACTATCCCGGTCACCGCGTTTGCCGCTCTCGATATCGTATTCAAGATTTGAGGCTCCGGTGGCGACTTTGACCATGGCGTCGATGGCTTCCTTTGCCATGACGGCGCGGCCGAGATTGGTATGCAAAACCGTGCCGGTAAGATTATAGACGGCGCGCAAAGACGGCGCGCTGGCATCTTCAACATAGCGCGCCACCTGGGCCACCACAGCGCTCTCTGCCAAGAGTGGTAGCGCCTTTTCACCAAGCTCAGTGATTTGACTGCGAATATCAGCAATAACTTGGCGCACCCCTTCGGTCACCAGGCTCCGGCCATATTGCTCAACTAAAACCGCAGCTGTGTCCAAGCGCAAGATGCTGTCTATCGAAGGTACAGATGCGTGGAGAGATATTTGGGCGTCAGACATATGAACACACGGTCCTCATTTAATGACGGGTAATAACGGGAGGCTTAAGCTATGGACCTAAATCAAGCCCGTCAAGATACCGTTTGGTAACTCTATGGTGATTTTTTAGAGTACCCCCCACCCCAACCCTCCCCCTCAGGGGCTACTGTTGCAAGATATTGAATCCTACCCCCTCCCCCCTTGAGGGGGAGGGTTGGGGTGGGGGGTACTTTAAAACCGAAACTAGCTTTCCTGTTCGATCTTATTTTCAATAATACCGAGACCAGTAACCTCAACGGAAACCGTATCACCGGGCTTCATCCAAAGTGGGGGTTCACGGCGGGAACCAACACCGCCTGGTGTACCGGTGGAGATCACATCGCCGGGGCGCAGGGTATGAACGGTTGAGAGATATTCGATCTGCTTATCGATCTTATGATCCATATCGGCGATGCTGGTGTGCTGGACAGTCTCACCGTTGAGGCGCGTCGTTAATTCCTGAGCATACGGATCACCAAACTCATCCGGTGTCATCATCCAAGGGCCGAAAGGTCCGGTGCCTTCGAAGTTTTTACCCGGGCAAAACTGGATCGTGTGACGCTGCCAGTCGCGGATCGTGCCATCATTGAAAATCGAATAGCCGGCAATATGTTCATGCGCCTTCTCTTTGGAGATATGACGGCCACCTTTACCGATAATAACGGCAAGCTCACCTTCGAAATCGAGCATATCTGAAACATTTGGCCGGATAATCGGATCATAAGCACCGATCAGGCCGTGATTGGTGCGGATGAAGAACATCGGCTCTTCTTGTGCGCCCCTGCCCGTCTCGTCTTGGTGTTCTTTATAGTTCACCCCAACGCACCAGATAACCGGCGTGTCTGAAACCAGCGGCAGGAGCTGAACATCATCAATTGAGAGGTCAGCCGACTTGCCTTCGACAGCCGCAGCCGCCTTTGCCTGCCAGTCATCGGTATTTAAAAGACCCATCATGGTGGTGGGCAATTCGGGAGCCGCACTGGATAAAGCAACAAAGCCTTTGTCATCGACCATGACGCCCAGGCCTTCCGAGCCATTATGACTATAAGATATTACGCGCATTTCTATATTCCTCTGAAAGTCTTGTTTTTCAATTGTGATATTCGTGCAGTCTTTTGCCAAATTTTCAGCCGAGCTTCAATGCTTAATCAAGTGGTCGTTGCCCCCGGCTGCTCAGCTTCAGGGTTTTTCTTGCGGGCCTCACCCTGTGCCAGATAAGTGACCGCCGCAATGATCATTGAAGCCCCAATCCAGACCCAGATTGACGGAATTTCACCAAACAATATGAACCCAAACAGCGCTGCCCATATCAAACGCACAAAATGGAATGGCTCGACGGCACCGATATCGCCGACTTTATAGGCTGTAACCATAGACAGTTGGGACAAAGTTCCACCAATCGAAACAAGAATAATGTAAAAAAACTGCTCTAAATTCGGGGTTATCCAAACCATCATCGCCGGTATAAATGAAAGCACCGACATCGCAACGGCACCATAGACGACAATCGTCGGCGTACGCTCTGTGCGAGAAAGGACTTTCGATAGAACCCTGGCACCCGCCGGAAAAAGCCGGGTCACGATTACCAGAATGACACCAAAGGAAATTATTTCGTAGCCAGGGCGGACAATGACAATCACGCCGATAAAACCAAATATCAACGCCGCCCAGCGCTTCCACTCTGAGGCTTCTTTCAAAAATATAATCGCGGCTAAAACCGTAAATAGAACGGCTGATAAATTGAGCGCCGTTACCTTGGCGAGCGGAACCAGACTAATCGCCCAAAACCATGCCATGCCGCCCGCCGTCATAAATACGCCCCGCATAAAATGCATGCCGAGCCTTTCGGTTTTAAGCGCGGCAAAGCCGATATTTAAGAATATTGGTGCCAAGAGGACCAAAGCGATGGATTGGCGCAGAAAAAATATCTCGAAAGGATGGATTTCAAGGGCAACATACTTCACTGTCACATGCATGCCAGCCGCAAAAACCGAGGAGGCCAACATAAAGACCATCCCTTGGACATTGCCTGGGAGGCTTTTAAAAACGGACATTTGGCCCTTGGCACATTAATCTTTGGCGCGCTTGAGTGGCATGAGCGGCCAGAGGCCTTCCATGGGGCCAACTTCAACTTCGATCAACACAGGCCCATCTTCGGCAAAAGCCTTTTCCATCGCGCCTTGCAGACCTTCTGCACTATCGACCCTGAGGCCCATCATGCCAAAGCTTTCCGCGAGTTTCATGAAATCAGGATTGTGCAGATCGCAGGCGATATAGCGTTCGTTATAATCGTTTTTTTGATTGCGCTTCACATTGCCGAAGGTGTTGTCGTTAAACAAGATCGTCACCAGCGGGATATTATGCAGCACGGCTGTCGCCATTTCCTGAACGTTGAACATGAAGCCGCCATCGCCGGTGACAGCGACAACCTTCTTGCCCGGGTTAGCGACCTGAGCGCCCAAGCCAGTTGGGAACGAATAGCCCAGTGTGCCTTGATAACCCGGCTGAATGTTAGAGCGTGGATGATAGGTTGGAAAACCAAACCAGGAATAGAAGCCCATTTGAGTCACGCCAAAACAAGCGATGCCGTCTTCCGGTAAGACATTTCTGATGACCTGACCAAATCCTGCTTGCGGCTGTCCCTGATTGATCTTTTCGGTCGCCGCCTGCTTGAGAATATTCAACTCATCTTTGCGTGGCTCGCGCTTGCGGTTATGACGCGCGGCTCGATCATAAAGCCCTGCCAGAGATTTCTTAGCTGTCGCGGTAATATGTATATCCGCTTTCCAGGGATCATTGGCCCGACGTGGATCGGTATCAATGCGGATCAGCTTTTTATCGCCATGATCACCCCACATCATCTGAGGCGGCTGAAAGCGCGTGCCAACGGCCAACACGACATCAATATCATCCCACATCTCTAGGCCGACCATCTGGTTTTGGCCGAGATAATGACGTTGATCGACAGCTCCCTGTCCGTTCTGCGACATAACCACCGGCGCCTGGATCTCTTCTGCCAAAGCCAACAGAGCTTCCTCCGCGCCAAAGGCACCACCGCCGGTAAAGATCGCGGGGTTTTCCGCATTACCTAAAAGCGCTGCTGCTTGTTCGAGCAAATCCGGATCCGGCTCAATCTCCTGATCTGAAAAGTCAGTGATCGGATCCAGCAATTCGACCTCACCCTTCTGACCCATAATATCCGGAGCCATCTCAAATAGCACCGGCTGTCTTCGTCCAGTATTTAATTGTTTGAAGGCTTCGCGAATAACGCCTGGCGTCTCCCCCGGTGTTTCGGCGCGGCCCTGCCATTTGGTCACTGATGCCATCGCACCTGGTTGATCATCTAACTCATGAAGAAGTCCAACACCTTTGCCGATAAATTTTGAAGGAATTTGTCCGGCAATACAAAGCACAGGCGCGCTACAGGCGTGTGCGGTACAGAGGCCCGCACCTGCATTTAAAATTCCTGGGCCAGGGACGACTAGATTGGTCCCAACCTTACCGGAGGACTGTGCATAGCCGAAAGCCATATAGGCAGTCGCTTGCTCGTGGCGGCAATGCAGAATGTTAAAGTCGTTCTGATAATCGTAGAGGACATCGAATAATTCATCGAGCTGCACACCTGGTACAGTAAAAATTGTATCAACACCGTACTGCTTGATAGATTGGGTGAGCGCTTCAGCGCCTTTCATTTCGGCCACGGGATCCTCCAAATTAGTTAACTTGTTTAGCTTCTTAAAAAAAAAGCCAAACTGCAAACACTTCCAACCAGAATTCCACGGGCTGGAATTTAGTCGGAGATTATTTGATCCCGGAGATCGATTTGCCCGCTGGACGCTTCGGTGTCTCTTCGGTGCCGGGGGTATAGACCCACTCGACAGCGGGCCTTGCCATCATGCGTTCCCGCCACGCAACAACCCGCGGACACACAGCCTCGCTGACGATTTCTGGCGCCAGTTCGCGCGTGCGGTGAACAATGCTCAGCATCATGATATCACCCAGCGAATACTCATCAGCGCAGACCCAAGGCCCTTCTTCGAGCGCTTCATCAAACCGCTCAAGCCCCCATTTAATTTTGGCCAGCGCTGTATCCAGCTCCAAGTGATCAATCCCGCCATCGGCAAGCTTTTGCCAACGGGCACGACGGTCCGGCACCGGCGTTGCGTCAAGCATGACGAGCTTATCTTCGAGGCTCAGCTCGTTGACCATACCTTGCAAATTAGCGTTATAGGTTACCGCCGTCGCGGATAGATGGATATCGTCAGCGCTCCACGTCCAAAGCCGCATCTTGGCCCGCATCAAAGCTGTCGACGGCAGCAGGCTCGGCTCCGGAAAAACATCTTCAATATATTCAGCGATGACAAAAGAATTGCGGATCGGGACACCATCATGAACCAAAGTCGGCACCACACCGATCTCGTTTATTTTTAAATAATCTTTATTGAGATTTTCGTAGTTCCACAGCTCAATATAGCGACTTTCGTAATCAAGCCCTTTCTCACGCAAAACCAGGCGAATTTGCTTGGAACACGTCGTCAGTCCGCTGTGATAAAGCTCAAGCATAAAGGATTATAGATTTTTTCGCGCGTTAATGAGCGCGATGAAGTTTTCCTGCGAGCCCGATTTCAAGAACATGACGGCGCAACCAAGCAGCTTATCTTTCTTTTCAGCTCCCGCAACCGGACAGCGATCTACTTGCAACTGACGATGCGCTATTACTTCGCCCGCCTGGCCGGAGGTTTTCAAAGCATTCGGCAAATCAGCTTCACGTTTGCCCTCACTGCCTTTGTTGCCGATAACAGTCATATCCGGATCTACGCCCGATCCTTGGATCGTCCGCCCAGAAGGCAGATAATAAAGTGCGGTCGTCAATCTAAGCGCGCCATCCCAATCAAGTGGCGCAATCGTCTGGACAGAGCCTTTACCAAACGACCTAACACCCATCACGGTTGCCCGGCGGTGATCTTGCAGCGCACCAGCGACAATTTCAGACGCCGAGGCTGACCCTCGGTTGATGAGCACAACGATCGGCAAGCCGCCCGTTATGTCGCCTAGATGCGCGTCAAAGCCTCGAACTTCACCGGCACGATCCCGCACCGAGACAATCTTGCCGTGATTTAAAAAAGCATCCGCAATGGCAACAGATTGATTGAGCAATCCACCCGGGTTATTGCGCAGATCAAGCACCAGCCCTTTCAGATTAGAGCCCAACTGTGCCCGGATATTATCGACCGCGTCTTCCAGTGCACCTGTTGAACGCAAGTTGAAATGCGTGACCTGGACGACGCCAATATTGCCCTCCACACGCCATTTAACCGGCTTAACCCGAATAATCGCCCGGGTTACGGTGACAGGAAAGCTCCCAACGCCTTCCCGTAAAATGGTGATCTTAACATCACTGCCGGGCTTACCGCGCAATCGATGGACAGCGTCGCCGAGGCTCATTAGCTTAATGGAATCGCGTTCGACATGAGTGATTAAATCACCCGGCTTAAGACCGGCGCGATAAGCGGGTGTATCCACCATCGGTGATATGATCTCGATCAGGCCGTCGGTCATTTTAATCTCGATACCCAATCCGCCGAACTCACCACTGGTTGTGACTTGAGAGTCACGATATTCCTGTGGGTTCATGTAACTTGAATGTGGATCGAGTGATGTGATCATTGAATCGAGAGCTGCTTCAATAACTTTGGCGGATGGAATAGCCCCAGGCGTTCCCTCGACTTTCTCCACACCCTCAATTGCAGCATTGATTAGCGTGGTATCATCGATTTGATGCACATACTCAGCCCGCACGCGATGATAAGCGTCGGAAAAATGGCGCAATTGGGTGACCCTAAAGCCATCATTCGCAGCAATTTTACCATAAATATTCTTAAATCTTTGAAAGTCCGGCGTATTTTCCTGGTTTGGTGCAAAGGGCGAGCTAAAGCCGCCAAAAACCCGCGCCATCGGCGTGCCACCTGAACATCCCGTCAAGGTGTTCGAAAGGCCAGCAAAAAGCGCGACAACAACCAGCATAATTGCCAGCGGGCGCGGTATCCATTTTCTATTCACTTAGTTCGTCTTTTCCTCTACGTACAACGATGTCACTTAGCCATCCGTCGTTATTTGAGCCGTCAGTTCGTTCAATATGCGCTCGGAATCATCATTGTCAACCTGACAGGTTCCCGCTGCTTCATGACCACCACCGCCATATTTCAAGACAAGTTCGCCAATATTGGTCCGTGAAGTTTTGTTGAAAATAGATTTTCCAACGGCAAATACCGTGTTGAGCTTATTCAAGCCCCAGATTGCATGGATTGAAATATTTGTCTCTGGATAGAGCCCATATATCATAAAGCGATTACCGGCGTAGATTGTCTCCTCATTTCGCAAATCCAAGACCACTAAATTGTCATGCATAGTCGAACAGCGCCTGATTTGCTCTACGAACTGATCTTTATGATCCATATAAAGCTCAATACGTTCTTTGACATCAGCAAGATCCAATATCTCCTCGATTGTGTGGTCCCGGCAGTATTCGATCAGAGCCATCATTAGGTCGTAATTTGATATACGAAATTCTTTAAAGCGTCCTAGACCGGTTCGGGAATCCATAACGAAATTAAGCATCGACCAATTGGTCGGTGACATGACTTCATCCATGGTAAATTGTGCTGAATCGCCCTTATCGACCGCTTCCATAAGTTCTGTATCAATGCGCGGAAAAGCTTCCTTGCCGCCATAATAATCATAGATAACTCGGGCCGCCGAAGGCGCCGCGGGCAGGTTCACATAATTCGCCGGCATTTCTTCAAGTCGAATAGATTCACTGTGATGATGATCAAAAGCGCGCTGTACCCGATCGTCAAAAGGAAGGTTGGCGGTTATGTCGCTGTCATCCAACAGCACCAAGCCGTCTTGCACATCCTTCGGATGGACAAATTTAATTTCATTAATCACATCCAACTCGCGCAACAACACAGCACAAACCAAACCATCAAAATCGCTTCTCGTTACGAGGCGAAATTTGTCGTCATCATTCGACATTAACTTATTCTCCAATTCAGCTTTTCAACTAATACTATTCTGCCGATTCACTGTTCGCATCAGATTTTACAGAGTAACTCTTTAAATATATATAAAAAAATACCCTTAGATGCAAAGAACACTATTGTTTTGGCTCTATTTTTCTCAAGAGATCATTTTGTTTTGCTGAGGCGACCAGGTATTTTGCAATAATAATTTTTATCGTACCTTGTTCTCGCAATCGAATGTAATGCAGGAAATTGTTCTATCCATTTAGACACTAACCTCCCAAATATTTGAGTTATCCGCGCCTGGGTAGCAAATTCAAAAATATTTAATTGTAGGCGCGACCATTTAATTGTAGGCGCGACCAATCAAACTATGTGTTGCCCAAAGGGCAAAAGTGAACACCACCAGCGAGCCAGCCTGATGCAATGACGCAAAGGAGACCGGCACAGCCATCAGCAATGTTGTGATGCCTAAGGCAATTTGAAGCCAAACCATCACCATCAAAGCGTGGAATGTTTTTCGTGTCGACATCGGCAGTTCGCTTTTTCGAACCAGCCACCAAATGCCAAACACCCAAAGCACTGTCAAATGTGCCAGTATCCGATGGTTAAACTGAACGGTTGTAATATTTTCAAATAAATTGAGATACCAGGGCGACATAGCCCACAAACCGTCAGGCACAATGTCGCCATCCATCAGCGGATAAGTGTTATAGGTCAGCCCGGCATCCAAGCCGGCGACAAAACCTCCCGACATCATGGTGACAAATATCCAAATTGTGGTCACCACTGTTGCCGCAACCAATCCATTGGATGCTTTTCTAACAGCTCCGAAAGGCGCTTTCATTAACGATAAAGCAACCCAAAACATGTATCCATAAATAACGACGGCAGCGGAAAAATGAGCGGTGAGACGGTATTGGCTGACATCGGGGTTATCGATCAAGCCACTTTTAACCATATACCAGCCAAGCACGCCCTGCAGGCCGCCCAGGATGAATATGAATATCAATTTTGGAACCAAGGGACGCGTGACCCAGCCTTTGAAAAGGAAAAATATAAATGGCAACAAAAACACAACTCCCATCGCCCGTCCCCATAAGCGATGAATAAATTCCAGCCAGAAGATAGATTTAAAATCCTCGACGGTCATATTAAAATTGACCTTCTTAAATTCAGGCGATTCTTTATAAAGCTCAAACACCGCCTGCCATTCACCAGGGTTCAGTGGTGGCAGCCAGCCGGTTACCGGACGCCAATCCACCATCGACAGTCCCGAATGGGTAAGCCGGGTGAGGCCGCCCAAAATCACCATAAAGAAAACCATGCCACACAGGACAAAAAGCCAATTGGCGATGATTTTATTCGGCGCATTTATACTAGATGTATTCATAATGGTCTTGTCTCACACAATAATAGTCATGCCAATAGTCTTGAGTTTGGCGACAGAAACGCAATAGTAGCCTTATGATTGTTCTCGGCCTTAAATGTTATAGCCATGATACCGGCGCTGCCATTATCTCTGATCAAGGCGGCACCCTTAAAATTCATGCTATCGCCGAAGCCCGGCTCAATCGGCGCAAACATTCCTTTGCTTATCCGCTCATGTCGATCGCCTATTGTCTCGCAAGCCTGGGCCTCGACAGCTTGGACGATGTTGATTTGATTTGCATCGACCGACACATGGAGACCTGGCCGGAAAAAGGTTCTCAATTCGGCTACGACAATGCGCTAAAGCGTCATCAGCCGCGCTATGACGACAACCATCGTTGGAGCTATCTGGTCGAGCAAAGCATCAAATATGATCCGCAAAAAATCCGCTGGATCAATCATATCGATGCCCATGCCGCGAGCGCCTATTTTGCCTCACCGTTCGAAGACGCTGCGGTCTTAATCGCAGAGGGAGGCACCGGCATTTATCATGGCCAGGGCTCAGACTTAAAAATCATCGACCGCATCGGCTATCTTGGCGACACCTATCAGAACGGTGAGAAGCTTGGTCAACGCCGCGATCATTTCGTCAATTCATCCTTCTTTTATGACAAAATCTCCAATCATCTTGGCTATGACATCTTTGGTGCCGGCCAAACCATGGCCCTCGCGGGTTATGGCGATCAAATCCCGTTCGAACCTTTGGTTGAGGTTGATCCTGACCGTTTCAATGACTTCATCATCAACCATGACAAAACAGTTTTTGGCATGACGGATGTGCCGACCTTTGAAGGCGAAGATAGCGAGGAACTGATCGCCAACCCCTGGGTCAGCCTTGCCCGCCAAGCCCAGGAAACTTTGGAAGAGGATATTCTCTATCTCGCTTGGTTGGCCCGCAAAAAAACCAAAGTCAAAAAACTCTGCCTCGCCGGCGGTGTGGCGCTCAACTGCATCATCAATCAAAAGCTTATCGAGAGCGGCACCTTTGATGAGATTTACATCCAACCGGCGGCCTCCGATGAAGGCCTGCCGCTCGGCTGTGCATTGTCCGGTTATTACGCCAATGGTGGCCAGGAACGAAAGCATATGTCAGACGCCTATCTCGGCGTGCCGAATGATCCGGCAACCCTGCCCGGCGTGCTCGATAACTGGAAACTAAAGGGCCAAAATGCCTCGCCCGAAGAAATCGCCAAGCTCCTGGCCGATGGCAAAATTATCGGCCGCGTCGCCGGTGGCTCTGAATATGGCCCCCGCGCACTCGGCAACCGCAGCATCTTGGCCGATCCTCGCCCGGCCGATATGAAAAACCGGCTCAATGCTGAGATTAAACACCGTGAAGGCTTTCGCCCCTTCGCGCCCTCCTGTCTCGAAGACAACATCCCGGACTTCTTCCAGTCACCGGCCAAGAGCCCCTTTATGGTCATTGCCGGCACGGTGCGCGACGGCGAGCGCGACAAAGTTCCGGTCGTTACCCACGCCGATGGCTCGTGCCGGGTTCAAACGGTTAACCCGGACCAGAACAAGAAATATTACGAATTGATCGAAGCGTTTGGGAAATTGACCGATTGCCCAGTCCTCACCAACACCTCGTTCAATGATCGGGACGAGCCAATTGTCGAGACCTATGATGATGCGGCAAGTTGCCTGCTTAGAACCGGCCTGGATGCGCTTTGTATCGAAGGGCAATTGGTTGAGCGCACTGCGGTTACGCCGAGCCTCACCTCAGAGCAAAATCTAAAAACCACCACGGCGCGGGTAGATACCGAGTATACCGATTTGATCGAACGCTTTTGCAATGTTGAGACCTATGTCAATTTGGCGAGCGAGTTGAAGGATAAGGAAGACAAGTAAAAATGTTGCTGCAGGAAGCACGCACAATTTTTGAGACTGTTTATAAGGAATGCCAAAATTCCGGCTACTTTGATCGCTATCTGTTGAACGAGTGGTGGCGGGCAAATGAAAAAGATTTGGTGACCATAATTCGCCAAGCAGATTCGGCGGCCCATGCCCTCAGTGAAGTCCAGTCACTCATCCATTTTTCAGTCTATACGACCTACTCAGACCCCCAGCGTATTAACGACTATATTCAATGGATGATCGACTACCTCCAACAGAAAAATATCGATCTATTTTCCTTTCCTGAATATGTTCAGGAAGCCGAATTTTTCAAACCTGATAATGTTGTCGACATAAACGGTCGCCGCCTATCGCCGGATTTCCTTCGTTTCTTTGAATTGTGGCAAACCATACGATCAGAGACAAAACTCAGCGAAGACAACACAACCAGAATTCTTGAACTGGGCAGCGGTTACGGCGCGCAAGCCCGGATGGCCAAATTACTCAACCCGAAAGCCACTTTGTATTTGGTCGACCTACCCTTTTCATTGTTCTTTGCTTATCTCTTCATCAAGTCAAACTTCCCCGAGGCAAAGACATTATACCTGTCTGATGCTACCGATACCGCAAAGCTGAAAGATGATTGGGACTTCGTCTTTGTACCAACAATATTCAGCGATGCTCTTGAAGATCTGGAATTTGATATATTCATCAACACAAATTCGATGACCGAAATGCACAATGACGTCATCACCTATTGGTTTAACTTTCTGCAAATCGCCGGCCGCGTTGGCTATATCTATCTTGATAACAGATTTATAAATCGGTGTGAGGAAGATGACCACCGAACCGATGAAAATGCCTGCTTCGGTTCCCTCGACGCTCAATGGGAACTTCAATATTGGGCTTATGACGATCCAGCCACCCATAGTCCATATTTAGCGACGCTCCACCCGACCAATCTACGTCTCATTGCCAAAGGTCCAACCACACTTAAATTGCCTGAAGAATTAGCAGCCAAAAGCGGCACTTTGTTTGATCAGGTTAAATCTGAAGACTGGTTTTTGGAATCCTTACGTCTCAAGGAGGATGGAAATCATGCGATCGAAATTTCTCGCTACCTAAATTTTTGGCCGAGGACTTTTGGGCCTCACCGTTTCGACGGCTCGATAAGCGGCACCTTGTACAAACTTTGGGATGCCATTCGTCTCAACCCAACCGCGGACAAAATTGTGGCCATGCTGGCCTATCTAAAATTTATTAGCACCGGAATACCACCGGGTTTCCGAATTGAAGAAGAATATTTTTATGAAAATTTGCTCAAGCGAATGTCAAATGACGACTAAAGAAATACTTTTTTCTAATTAAGATCACCCTAGCCCTCAAACATCACTTTCTCAAAGAACTTGGCGTGGCGGTCGATGGCAGCGCGGTTGTCGAAGATGTTGCTTTGGCCTTCGGTTATTTGCGCGCGCACGCGCTTGGCAAAAGCAACATCGCTGCATAGGCGCTTTGTGATCTCGACATAATCAGCGGCATCTTCGGCCACGCAATCTGTCATCTGCATTTGGCGGTAGAGGCCCAGGCCCAAACGACCGCGCATATAGTCGCCGGGCAAAGTGACCACCGGCGTGCCGGCGGCCAGGGCTTGGTAGGTTGTCATGCCACCGCAAAAATGAGGCGTGT
>Ga0233428_1002853_pt1 | contig 15570 bp, 15 predicted proteins | sample SI_118_April2016_4_FD_179890 | JGI IMG/M metagenome (GOLD analysis project Ga0233428, IMG submission 179890) | Seawater microbial communities from Saanich Inlet, British Columbia, Canada - SI_118_April2016_120_MG | ecosystem: Environmental > Aquatic > Marine > Inlet | place: Canada: British... | reverse complement strand
TGACATCAAATATAGATTGATGATTTTTAAGAGGCATCAACTGATCCCTCAAAATCGTTTCAATTTCACTAACTCTTTTTTTCCAATTGCTTTCTAGGAGAAGATCAATACTTGCATTCGCTGCAGAACAAGCTAAAGGGTTAGCCATAAAGGTTGGTCCATGCATAAGCACCCCAACTGTTTCAGCAACCTCTTTATTGGTAATGGCGGCGGCCATTGTCATATATCCTCCAGTCAAAGCTTTTCCAATGCACATGATATCGGGCACAATATTAGCGTGATTGCAGCCAAATAACTCGCCTGTTCTACCGAAACCAGTGGCTATCTCATCAACGATCAACAGAACGTTGTATTTGTCACATAATGCTCTAGCGCCTTTAAGGTAATCCACCTCATAGATGTTCATTCCACCAGCGCCCTGAATAATTGGCTCAAGAATCATAGCCGCGATATTTTTATGGCTCTTGCTCAGCCTTGACTCCAAATCAGAGAGCGCCTCTTCAGTATTACCGTGTTTGGGCTGATTAACAAAATAATGCTTTGGTAAAACCTCACTAAAAAGGTGATGCATGCCCTTATTTGGATCGCAAACACTCATGGCACCAAACGTATCGCCATGGTATCCACCTCTTGGTGTTACAAAATATGATTTTCCTTTTTGGCCCTTATTTTGCCAGTACTGAATGGCCATTTTAAGAGACACCTCAACTGAGACAGAGCCCGAATCTGCAAAAAACACCTTATCCAAGCCTTTGGGTGTCAGATTGATGAGCTTTTCACATAAATCAATTGCTGGTTGATGAGTCAAACCCCCAAACATTACGTGCGATACTTTATCAATCTGAGACTTAACGGCATCATTAATGGAGGCATTGTTGTAGCCATGTATCATGCACCACCATGAGCTCATGCCGTCAATGACGCGCACTCCATTCTTGAAATTAAGGTATACCCCTTCGGCGCTCTCTACATGGTATGTTGGCACCTTGTTTGGGATATTGGCATAAGGATGCCAGATATGGTTTTCTTCGATATTCACTATAGGTAATCTCGCAATTGTTTCATAGAGTCGATCACGAGGTCAGGGTTTTCATCAGCAATATTATTGCCATGATTGTAGCCATAAGACATACAGATTATCTGAAAGCTTGCTGCCCTAGCGGCCTTTACGTCGCTCACTGAATCACCCAGCATGAGGCATTCATTTGGATTGATATTAAAAAAGTTAGCGCCATGAATCAGTGGCAGTGGGTCTGGCTTTTTCTTTTCTAAAGTGTCGCCAGAAATGACTATCCCAAAATAATCAATAATCCCCAAAGATTTTAGTAGTGGAAGCGTAAACTGCTCCGCTTTATTTGTAACGCAGCCTAAAAAATAACCCTTGGATTTTAAATAATCTAAACCCTCTATAACGCCCTCATAAAGAGTAGATCTCACTGAAGAGTTTTGGGCGTATAAATCTAAAAAAATAGGGTATGCTTTGTCGAATGCTTGTTGACTTGGAAACCCGTCCAATTCACCAGTCAAGGCCCTTTCAACTAGCCTAGGTACTCCGTTTCCTACCCAATGTCTTACTCTTTCCTCTCCTCTTGCTGGCCTGCCCAGACTAATCATCATTTGATCTACGCAATAAGCTAGATCAGGAACACTATCGACTAAAGTTCCATCAACATCAATCATTACTAATTTTGGCTGAAATATTTTCATTAATGTTCTTTATTTATTGCAAGTTTGGTAGAATTGAATTAAGCATTGAAAACAAAGATATTTTATATGGAAAACAAAACAGTCATTGGATTTATTGGCGCTGGGAATATGGCCTATGCCCTTATAAAAGGGCTATTGGGTGATGGCTTTGATGCCAAAAATATTAATATTAGTGACGCTAATCCTGAACTTCTAGAAAAACGTAATTCTGAACTAGGAGTCACAACCTACTCTGACAATGTTTCATTACTAACCAATAGTGATATTGTGGTTTTTGCTGTTAAGCCTCAAGTGCTCTCAATCGTTTGTCATGAGCTCAAAAATAAGGCTTCATCTGACCAGCTCTTTGTCTCCATTGTGGCTGGAATAAAAAGTAACGATATTAATCGATGGCTTGGCGGTGATTTTGCGCTTGTCAGAACAATGCCCAATACGCCTGCTCTTTTTCAATCTGGAGTGACGGGTCTTTATGCAAATGAACACGTTAATGATAACCAAAAAGAGTCAGTCAACTTGTTGTTATCCTCTGTGGGTGAGTGCTTTTGGGTCAACGAGGAAAATCTCTTGGATGCAATAACAGCGATTTCAGGCAGTGGCCCTGCTTATTTTTTCTTAATGATGCAGTCCATGAAGCAGGCTGCTATGGCTCTGGGTCTAGATGAAAAAACAGCTGACGCTTTGAGTATCAAGACAAGTCTTGGTGCAAGCATAATGGCTACTAACTCTGGCAAAGACTCTCGCACGCTTCGTGAAGAAGTGACATCGCCCAATGGAACGACGCAGTCAGCGATCGAAACCTTTCAAGACCAGAACTTTGAGGGAATCGTTGCAGCTGCAACAAGAGCTGCCTATGATCGGGCAAGAGAGCTCAGCCAAGAACTAGGCAATATTGACTAAGGTTTCCTTAATTACCTGTTAACTTCCCCATAGCAATTGCATATTAGCTATTGCTGCTAGTGAGGCGGTCTCTGTTCTTAAGACTCTCTTTCCAATGAGTATTGACTGATATCCAGCGGCCTCAGAATCGTTAACTTCTTTTTCGGTCAATCCCCCTTCAGGACCAATGAGAATAGTTGCTTTTGACGTCTCCTTAACCTGACTAAGGCCTATTTGTGCTCGATGATGCAAAACAAAGCCGTTATGATTCGTGTCCTCTAGTATCTCTTCGAGCGAAGCGGGATGGGATACGCTGACAATGAATGAACGCCCAGATTGTTCACAAGCATGGTTAGCAATTTTTTGCCAATGATCAATTTTTTTTTGAATCTTTTCATCCCTTAACCTGACAACGCACCTTTCTAATTTCATTGGGATTATTCTTGTAACTCCCAACTCAACGGCTTTTTGGATCAAAAAATCCATTTTTTCACCTTTTGCAATTCCTTGAGCGAGTGTTAAATCTAATTTTGATTCTGTATTGTTTAGTGTCTTAGAAATGACTTTAAGGTTGGTTGTTTTTTTGGCATTTTGAACGACCGCAGTGTAATCAAAACCGTCGCCATTAAATACCGTAATATTTTTGCCGACTGGAAAGCGCAAAACCTTGTTTAAATGGTGGCTATTGTCACTATCTAATTCAGCTGTTTTACCTTCAATAAAAGGTGTATTTTGATAAAGTCGTATCGTTTTCATGGTATCTTTCTTGCGTTATATATCTAAAGATTAATACACCAAGCAAAATGATACATCAAAAAAGAAGAGAGGAGTTGTTAAGCATCCTGGGTCATGACGCTGTAGTCATTGTGTCGACCAATTGTGAACAAAAAAGAAACAGTGATGTGACTTATCCATTTCGTCCAGATAGTAATTTTTGGTATCTTACTGGATTTACTGAGCCCGATGCAATAGCAGTATTCAGTAAAGAAAGCTATGTCATGTTTTTGAGACCTAAAGATGAGACCAAGGAAATTTGGAACGGAATCAGACTTGGGGTAGAACTTGCTCCCGAAACTTTACTAGTTGATCAAGCTTATGACATTGGTACGTTTTTTGATAATATTAACTCTCAAGTAAAAAAGGGTTCTGTTATTTATTTTGATGCGCCTGGTAGTGGCGGCTGGAAAGACAATTCAAGTACAAATACTCTTAATCAACGAATATACTCACTTTTTGAAAGTAGTCTAAAGCCTTTAAATCCTTTCATTTCAGAAATGCGGCTAATCAAAGACAAAGAAGAAATCAAAAATATGCAGGATGCTGCTGACTTAGCTTCTGAGGCCCACATAAATGCAATGAAATCGGCTTTACCTGGACTATATGAGCATAATATTGCCTCTATATTTGATTCATATTTTCGAAATGGCAACTCTGAGCACTCCTATCCTCCAATCGTTGCAAGTGGAGAAAATGCATGCATTTTGCATTACTCTGAAAATAACCAGGAACTAAAAGATGGGGATCTACTTTTGATCGATGCAGGTTGTGAGATCAACGGCTATGCCTCAGACATTACAAGAACTTTTCCAATTAATGGAAAGTTTAGTGAAGCCCAAAGAGAGATATATGATCTAGTTTTAAGCGCTCAAAAATCTGCTATTCATTCTATTAAGACTGGGGTAAGTTCAAACAAACCCCATGAAACTGCCTGTCAAATAATAACGGATGGTCTTATCAAACTAGGAATTATGAAATCCCCTGAAGATTTGAGTAAGTTTTATATGCACAATACTGGGCACTGGCTTGGGCTCGATGTTCATGACGTAGGCAGTAAATTAATTAATGATAAGTTCCGTGAGTTTAAAAGTGGTATGGTAACAACTGTTGAGCCTGGTATTTATATTCGAAGGGATGATAAAATTGACTCTAAGTACTGGGGCATAGGAATCAGAATCGAAGATGATGTTCTAGTGACTGAGACGGGAAATCGTGTCCTCTCCAATAAAGCAGTTAAAGATATTAATGAAATTGAATACTTAATGAGTCAGCGATAATTATGAATATTAATGAAGCTATCAAGGCAGTCATTTCGAGACAAAATCTCAATGAAAACGAGATGCATGATGTCATGAGTAGCATCATGACTGGCCAAACTACCGACGCTCAGATCGGCGCTTTTCTAGTTGGGCTTTCAATGAAGGGTGAAACAATTGAGGAAATTACTGCTAGCGCTAAAGTAATGCGTGCTCTTGCCACATCAGTTGAATTAAGTAGCAATGATTACTTAGTTGATACCTGTGGAACTGGTGGAGATGGCCTAGGTCTATTCAACATCTCAACCGCTTCAGCCTTTGTAGTGGCAGCAGCTGGTGGAAAAGTTGCAAAGCACGGTAATCGCTCAATCTCTTCAAAGTCTGGAAGTGCAGATGTGTTGGAGGCGGCTGGTATTAATCTCAATATAAACCCAGAATTAATCAGTCAGTGTATCGAGGAAATTGGCGTCGGATTTATGTTTGCACCGGCACATCATAGTGCCATGAAACACGCAATTGGTCCTCGCAAAGAGCTAGCAGTTAGAACAATATTTAATGTATTGGGTCCTTTGACCAATCCCGCCAAAGCACCAAATCAAATTATGGGAGTTTATGATAAAGGCTTAGTTGAGCCAATTGCTAATGTATTAAAAGGCCTCAATTCGCGCCACGTAATGGTGGTGCATTCCGAAGACGGTCTTGATGAATTCTCCATTGCCAAAAAAACTTATATTGCAGAACTAAAAGATAATAATATTTCAACTTATACTGTTCATCCTCATGATTTTGGGTTTAAAGAAGGAAACCTAGATTCAATTAAAGCTGAAAATGCTGATCAATCTCTTGCTTTGATAAATGAAGCATTTTCTGGAAAGAAAGGTGTGGCTAGAGACATTATTGCATTAAATGCTGGCGCAGCAATTTACGTGAGTGGCCTTGTGAATTCATTAAATGAAGGCGTTCAAAAAGCAAAACAAGTTTTGTCAAATGGGACTGCAAGAGAAAAACTTGAAGCCTACATTCATGCAAGCAACAGTTAAGATTAATTTATGAACAAAAAAACAAATCTAATCTGGATAGATCTAGAAATGACAGGGTTAATTCCTGAAAACGATGTGATTATTGAAATTGCCACTGTTGTGACCGATGCCAATCTAAATGTTATTGATGAGGGGCCATCTTTAGCTATACATCAAAACGCTGAATTATTAGATGGTATGGATGAATGGAACACCAATCAACACAACCGCTCTGGATTAGTACAAAGAGTTCAAGAAAGTTCAATTTCAGTCTCTGATGCAGAAACTCAAACCCTTGACTTTCTCTCTCAATATGTTGATTCAGGGGCATCTCCAATGTGTGGCAATTCAATTTGTCAAGACAGAAGGTTTTTGTATAACTATATGCCTAGCCTTGAAAAGTTTTTCCATTACCGACATATTGATGTCTCTACACTAAAAGAACTGGCTGTTCGCTGGAAACCAGACATCATTTCTAGCTCATTCAAAAAATCGAGACACTTAGCTTTGTCGGATATCTATGACTCCATCGATGAATTAAGGCACTACAGAGAGCACTTTATAAAAGCTTAAATTGACTTACTTATCCCCCGCAAAAATCAATTTATTCTTACACATTACCTCAAAAAGAGATGATGGTTATCATAACCTACAGACCATTTTTCAGCTTTTGGATTTTTATGATGAGATACATTTCAATTTAAGAGATGATGGAAAAATAAATCGTACCTCTGGCAATGAAGACATTCCCCTCGCCAATGACTTAATGATTAAGAGTGCCAAAAAGTTACAACAATTTAGCAGAACAAATTTTGGCGTAGATATAGCAATAATAAAGAAGATTCCTACCGGTGGTGGGCTAGGAGGGGGGAGTTCAAATGCAGCCACTACCCTGATTGCATTAAATCATCTATGGGGCCTTGATTTAACAAAAAAACAACTCGTAGCTATAGGCAAGGACATTGGGGCAGATGTTCCAGTTTTTATAGAAGGCCAAAGCTCATGGGCGGAAGGAATTGGTGAAATTCTATCCCCTGTGAATTTATTAAAATACTTCTATTTAGTTGTTTCAATCAATAAACACATCTCCACTCAAGAAATTTTCAGCCATAAAGCATTGACAATGACACCAGTACAAAGGAAAATGTCTGATTTTTCATTAGTTTCAAATCCACATAACGACTGTTTGGATGCTGCAATTGACTTGGAAAGTGAGATAAAAGATGCTTTAAGGCATCTAAACTCAACTCAAAATCATATCGATGTAGCTAGGATGACAGGAAGTGGCTCTTGTGTTTTTGTTGCATTTGAAAATGAAAATGATGCGTTGATTGCAAAGAAAGAATTGCCATCAAAATGGTTTGGTTTTGTCGCTCAGTCGATTAACAAATCGCCATTATACAATTGGGATGTCGCCAAGCGGTAAGGCAACGGGTTTTGATCCCGTCATTCGCAGGTTCGAATCCTGCCATCCCAGCCAATATTTTTCAAAATTATGAGAGCATTGACATCCTCATAATTATTGAACTTTGTTAAAGCCCTTGCCCAATAATTACAAAGCCCATAGGGTAAAATCATTCTATTTATCAGGGTAGCTTAAATGACTGAAAATATTTATCAATTCAATATTTGTAAAATTGATGGTGAACAAATTTCATTTAATGATTTTGAAGGAAAAGTTGTACTGGTAGTCAATACAGCTAGTAATTGTGGCTTAACCTACCACTACAAAGGCTTAGAAAATCTTTATCAAGAGTACAAGGATGATGGTTTAGTGATCATTGGCTTCCCTTGCAATCAATTTGGAAAACAAGAGCCAGGAAGCTCTGAGGAAATACAAAGCTTTTGTGACCTTAATTATGGAGTGACTTTCCCATTGTCAGAAAAAATCGAGGTGAATGGCTCAAACGCTCACCCAATATACAAATACCTAAAATCTGTTCTAAAAGGAAAACTTAATGACAGCATCAAGTGGAATTTCACCAAATTTCTCATCGATCGTAACGGTGCACCATATAAGCGCTTTAGCGCAACAGTGGAGCCTGAAGACATCAAGCCGTATATTAATGAACTCCTTTAAAAAATATAAAACTTTAGTTTTCTAGAAAAACTATTATATTTGGTCATATGATTTCTTTGTATAATTACAACCTCAAACAATAAGAGTCTAACTAGATGTCTTTAGAAAGAATTAAAATCTTCAGCGGTAATGCAAATCCTGATCTTTCGTCCGAAATCATTTCAAATCTAAAGATAAACCAAAGTAAGGCTTTTGTAGGTCAATTCAGTGATGGCGAATCTCAAGTAGAAATTCTTGACAACGTCCGTGGCTGTGACGTTTTTGTCATTCAACCTACTTGTGGACCTTCATCAGCAGAAACTTTAATGGAGCTGTTAATCATGGTCGATGCCCTCAAACGCTCTTCAGCGGGAAGAATTACAGCTGTGGTGCCTTACCTTGGATATTCTAGACAAGATAGACGTTCACGCCTAACCAGAGTTCCGATTACTGCGAAACTTGTGGCTCAAATGATAGAAACATCTGGTGTTGATCGGATACTAACAATGGACCTTCATGCTGACCAGATCCAAGGCTTCTTTAACATACCAATCGACAATATTTATGCGCAACCGGTCCTTGTCCAAGATATATTAGATCAGAACTATCAAGATGTGGTTGTGGTTTCACCAGATGTTGGAGGTGTAGCAAGAGCTAGAGCTGCAGCTAAGAGAATTAATGATGCTGACTTAGCTATTATTGACAAAAGGCGACCAGAACCAAACCTAGTCAAAGTAATGAACGTTATTGGTGATGTCTCAGGGCGAACTTGTATTATGGTTGATGATATGGTTGACACTGCTGGCACACTCTGCCAAGCCGCTGAAATACTTAAAGAAAAGGGTGCAAAAAAAGTTGTTGCGTACGCAACACATGCGGTTTTATCGGGTGGCGCAATAGACAATATCAATAACTCAAAGCTGGATGAATTAGTTATTACAAATACTATCCCATTAAATGGCAACGCTAACAAATGCAGCAAGGTAAGACAACTAACAATTGCCAAAACACTTGCTGATGTAATTCGCAGAATCAGCGAAGAGCAATCAATAAGCTCAATTTTTGCTGAATCAAACTAACTAAACGCTGTTATATCCATAAATTAATGGTTAAAAAATCCTATACGATTTAGGTATAATTCGACCTCTGTTTTTAAAAAACAATGCTATGAAAACAACTACTGAAGCTCATAAAATTGCACTTAATAGTCTAATAACGATAGGTAAAGAACAAGGCTATCTGACTTATTCTGAAATAAACGATCTACTTCCAGAAGACTTATTAACTCCAGAACAAGTTGAACCAATTGTAACAATTCTTGAGGAACTTGATATTGTAGTCGCTGACGAGGCGCCAGACGCAGACACTCTAGTTATGCAAGAAGGTGGAAAGGCCGAAGCCAATTCAGCAGAAGTTGCAGTGGCTGCTCTTGCAGCTTTAGACTCTGAATTTGGAAGAACCACAGATCCTGTCAGAATGTATATGAGAGAGATGGGTGTTGTTGAGCTTTTAGAGCAAAGTGATGAAGTAAGGATTGCCAAGGAAATTGAAGCTGGTGTCTATCAAATTATGCAGGCAATTTCTCTATACCCTGAAATATCTGATTATTTCTTTAAGGCATACACAAGACTTGAAGAGGGTAAATGTAAGATGACTGATGTAGTAATTGGTTATCAGGGTGACGCTGAAGAATTCGAAGAGAAACAAGCTCTAATCGTTGAAAAGCAAGCACTGCTCGATGAAAAACAAGCGAAATTGGATGCAATGGACCTTGATGAGGATCCTGAAGAGCTGGAAGATGAAGAAGATGAGTTCGACGAGCTAGAGTACACTGGTCCTGATGAAGGCGAAGTCTATGAGCGCTTCGACAAAATCCAAAAATCTTACAACAGTTACGTTAAGTCTTGTGAAAAAAATGGTTATCTTGATGCAAAGACAGTTAAAGCCAGACACAAATTTTCAAGCTGCATTTCTGAATTAAGGCTCGCACCAAAACTTGTAAGCACAATGATGGAAGTCGTCTCAAGTAGGGTCACGCTAGTTAAAAAAGAAGAGAATTTAATACGCAATGCATGCCTTGATGCCGGCATGACCTCTGAAGTGTTTTATAAGTCATTTCCTGGCAATGAAACTAATTTTGATTGGCTAAAAAACTCTGATATCGATAAAGCAACACTCAAATCACTAGATAAGAATAAAAATGAGATTTACTATTCTCAAAAAAGCCTTCTAGAAAATGAAGAAGCGATGCAAATTACAGTTGCTGAACTTAAAGACATAAACAAAAAACTTCGCCAGGGTGACAGAAAAGCAAAAAACGCTAAGAGTCAAATGATAGAAGCTAATTTAAGGCTAGTCATCTCGATTGCTAAAAAATATGCAAACCGCGGTTTACAGTTTTTAGATCTCATCCAAGAAGGCAACGTTGGTCTAATGAAGGCTGTTGATAAATTTGAATATCGAAGAGGCTACAAATTTTCAACTTATGCAACTTGGTGGATTCGTCAAGCTATTACCAGATCAATTGCTGACCAGGCACGCACGATTAGGATACCTGTCCACATGATTGAGACGATCAATAAACTCAACCGCGTAAGACGTCAACTTCTTCAAAGATTTGGAAGAGAGGCTACACCCGAAGAACTTTCAGTGGAAATGGAGCTTCCTGAATACAAAATTAACAAGATCCTTAAAATTGCTAAGGAGCCATTATCTATGGAGAATCCAGTAGGTGATGATGAAGACTCTACAATTGGTGATTTTATTGAGGATGAAAAACTTTCTTCACCTGTTGAAGTCACAACGCGTGAAAGTTTGAAAGAAACTACTGGCGATCTATTGGCGAACTTATCGCCTCGTGAAGCAAAAGTACTTAAAATGCGATTTGGAATCGACATGAGCACTGATCATACTCTTGAGGAAGTAGGCAGACAGTTTGATGTTACACGTGAAAGAATTCGTCAAATTGAAGCAAAAGCACTAAGAAAATTGCGTCATCCCTCTCGTGCTCACAAACTTCAAAGCTTTTTGGAGTAGCTCTTTACCCGGGCCTATAGCTCAGTTGGTTAGAGCAGTCGACTCATAATCGATTGGTCCTTGGTTCAAGTCCAAGTAGGCCCACCAAATAAAAAAACCTAGCCTTAGCTAGGTTTTTTAATATCTAAATTCATTTAAATCCCTACAAATATTGTGGCTCAATAATGGATTCATTAATATTTCCATTATCTGCACTAACATTGTAAGCCTTTGCATTGGGTAGAGATGAAACGCAACATTTTAGCTTTCCATCAACGAAATGCGCTGCAACGCCATCATCGCATGCAATTCCTTCCATCATGGAGCCACTTAAGATAGCCTTATGATATTCTGGTCTCCTTTGCAATTCACTGTCAAAATGAGGGCAATTGCTGTTTGGTAGAAAACCCAAACAGTCTAGTGGTAAGAGTTTTCCAGTGACTGAGTCGGTTAACCCTTTTTCAAACCAACAAATTGAACCTGCGCTCAGACCCGCCATAATAGCCCCGTCACACCATGCTTCATATAAATATTTATCAAGCTTCCATTCTTTCCATAACACCATAAGGTTTCTTGTATTGCCTCCACCCACATAGAATATGTCTTTATCTAAGATGAACTCTCTTAAATTTCCTTCTGGAGGACTAAATAAGGATAAATGGCTCGTCTCACAATTTAGTTTTTTATATGAAGAATAAAAGCGTCTTTTGTAACTCTCGTCATCACCACTTGCGGTCGGAATGAAACAAACTTTTGGGTTTTTTTTGTCTGATATAGATAAAAGATATTTGTCCAACTTAAGATTTTGTGGTTGCGAAGTAAAGCCTCCTCCACCCATTGCAAGTACATGCTTATTCATATTGAAATTTGAAATCAGTTTTAGTGAAATAAATTTTACTTAAGATAGAAGCTGAGAATAAATAATTACAACACTCAATGTTATAATGAAAACAATGAACTCCGCAATCCTTTCACAGCTCATCAATTTAACTTCTCAAGCAGGTGAAATTATTATGGACCTGAGGGCTAATTCAGTTAATTACTCTATCAAAACTGACAATACCCCTGTGACTTCAGCAGATAAGGCTTCTCATGAATTGATAGTTAATACGTTACAAAAATTAACGCCTGACATTCCAATCCTTTCCGAAGAATCATCACACATTCCATTTTCGACTAGACAATCATGGAATGAATATTGGCTAATTGATCCTTTAGATGGCACTAGAGATTTTATTGATGGCTCCCCTGATTTTTGCATAAGTATTGCACTTATTCGCGATAAATATCCGATTTTTGGATTAATTTATTCACCTTTCAATAAGACACACTACTATCGCCTTGAAAATAATTCTTCTATTAAGCTAGTCAACAAAACAAAAAGTACGATACTTACAACAAAGCCAAAAAGGTGGGAAAAAATTGTTGTCGGAAGATACTCAAATAACAATAAAGGGCTAAAAGAGCATCTCAAAAATAAAACAAATTTTGAAACCTTTAAGCTTGGTAGTGCACTCAAGTTTTGTCATATTGCAGAGGGCATCTATCATTATTATCCAAAATTTGGTCGTTGCTCTGAATGGGATACTGCCGCTGGAGTTTGTATACTTGAAGGCGCAGGAGGCAGGGTTATCGACCTGAATAATAACGCTTTAAAATATAACTCAACAAAAGATATTATTAGTCCGGCCTTTAGAGCGATAGCTTAAGAACAAAACCTTAAAGATAAATCAATTGACTTTATGTCCTTTGTAATTGAGCCAATTGAAATATAGTCCACACCGGTTTTTGCATAGTCCATAATGTTTTTCTCAGTAATTCCGCCTGATGCCTCTAATGGGTATATTCCTTTTGAAATTTTGACAGCCTCTCTAAGATCTTGAAGGCTAAAGTTGTCGCACAGAATTCGTTTTATACCTTTCATTAAGAGAACTAATCGAAGCTCCTCAAGAGACTCAACTTCAACAATAATGGGTGTATTTGGAAATTGACTGACGGCGTTTTTAATTAATTGTTCTAGAGAGCCAGTTGATAAAATGTGATTTTCTTTTAGCATTATGCAGTCATACAAGCCCATCCTATGATTCACTCCACCACCACACTGAACTGCATATTTTTGGCCTTTTCTAAGGCCTGGGATTGTTTTTCTTGTATCCAGTAATTTTGCATTCGTACTACTAATGAGACTTACTAGATCATTAGTTTGTGTTGCCGTAGCACTGAGTATTTGCAAAAAATTAAGTGCAGCTCTTTCAGCAGTCACTATTGTTTTTGTATTGCCCTTAAGACTACATATTATTTCACCTGACTTAACCCTTGAGCCATCTTCAACATTCCAATGTATTTTAGTTTTTGGCTCAACTGATAAAAAGCATAAATTAAAGAATTCAATTCCACAAATTACTGCATTATCTCTGCAAATTATTTCAGCTTCTATAATCTTATTATCAATTAAACCAGAGGTCACATCACCTTGACCAATATCTTCAGACAATGCAAGTTCAACAATTTTTTCAATATCATTTTTCATTAATAAACTCAATGATTGCTTCTGCTGATTTAGAGCTAGAATTATGATTTAAAAGAAAATGGATCTTTTCTAATTCCTTAACGAGTTGGCTATTATCAGACTCTAATAATGTCATAGCATGATTAGAAATATTCTGACCATTAGCATCTTTCTGAATTAATTCTGGTACAACTTTTTTTCCTAAGATCTTATTGGGAAGTGAAATCTCTTCGGTATTCAGTAGACGCTTTACTATTTGATAGCTTAAATTAGAGAGCTTATAAATAACAACCATTGGAACTGCCAGCAAGGCTACCTCAAGTGCTGCAGTGCCTGATGCAACAATGACTAAGTCAGAATCACTGATTCTTTTGTGTGCATCACCAATGCTCATTTTTATATCTAAACCTTGAATACTTTGCTCAACCCAATCTTTAAGATGCTCATTAGCAAGAGATAAATTAAAAGTTAATTCGGAGTCTCTTGCCTGCATTATCTTCACAGCCTCTAGCAATTCTGGCAATAGAGTTTTAATTTCTGACTCCCTTGAGCCTGGCATTAATAAAACACTTTTGTTCGGCTTATGTTCCTCCCTTGGTTTTAAAGTTTCCGCTAGTGGGTGACCAACAAAAATAGCTTTTTGACTGTGTTGAGTAAAGAAATCAACTTCAAAAGGAAAAAGACATAATATTAAGTCAGCTGAAGCTTTGATTTTTTTGATACGTTTAGACCGCCAAGCCCAGACTGAGGGACTAATAAAATGAATTGTTTTAACGCCTTCTTTCTTTAATGAATGCTCTATCCTAAAGTTGAAGTCCGGCGAATCAACACCAACAAATACATCGGGCTTATTAGAAATGTAGTGCTCAGTGATTTTAGTCCTTAACTTTAAGACTGATGGCAGCTTCTTCAATACCTCACTAAGACCCATCACATTAACTTCATCAGTATGCCACAAGCTCTTACAGCCTACTTCAATCATCTTATCGCCAGCCAACCCATCTATTTCACAATGAGGATAATTTTGTTTTAAGGCAGCGACCAAAGATGAAGCAATCAGATCGCCTGAAGTTTCTGCAGCACTGAGGGCAATTTTCATTTCAATTAAGCACTATAAGAAGACATTGAACGCTATTAAGTTTATTATGACCTAGGTAAGATAATATCAGGGTTATCTTCAAAAGGCTTATAAATCACAATTACACCTCCAATAACTTGGACTAATTCAGCATTAGAAAACTTAATAATAGTGTTAATGATTTCTTGCTTTTCGTCACGATCACCAACCCGTAGTTTGATTTTAATGAGCTCATGTTTAAGCATTGTTGATTCAATCTCAGCTATAACTGACTCACTCAAACCATGCTGACCAATCATAACAAATGGCTTTAAATCGTGCGCTAAAGATCTTAAGTATTTTTTTTGGTTATTAGTTAACTTCATCTTTAAATATAGTTTCATTCTCAAAAAGTGATTCGATAGTTTCTCTCTTTCGCACCAAACTATGGCTATTTTCACTCACCATTACTTCTGGTACTCTTGGTCTGGAGTTATAATTTGAACTCAAAACAAATCCATATGCACCTGCAGTCATGATTGCAATATAGTCTCCCTTCTCTAACGTCAGTTTTCTAGCCTTCGCCAAGAAATCTGAAGTCTCACAAACTGGACCAACAATATCCCATGAGTCAGTAATGCCTTTAGAGTTGTCTTCAATCAAAACTGCCTTATGATACGATTCATAAAGAGCCGGTCTTATTAAGTCATTCATCGCGCCATCAACAATTGCAAATGACTTCATATCATTTTGCTTTAGATACTCAACTTTTGTTACAAAAATACCTGCATTACCAACAATTGATCGCCCTGGCTCGGCTAAAATTTTCATACTACCAACTTTACTAATCACAGTATTGATGTAATCCTCAATAATGATTATTTTTTCTTGGTCATAGCTCACGCCAACCCCGCCACCAATATCTATGTGATTAAGGTCTATATTCTCTAATTTCAACTCTTCAATCAAATCTAATGCCCTTTCAAGCGCCTCTATAAATGGAGAAAGATCTGTAATTTGAGAACCAATGTGATAATCAAGCCCACACACATCAAGATGTCCAGAGAGGTGCGCTTTTTTGTACATAGACAAAGCTACATCAACACTCACACCAAACTTATTTTCAGTCAGTCCAGTTGAAATATATGGGTGCGTCTTTGCATCTACGTCTGGATTTACTCGGATTGATATTGGGGCTTGGACTTTTAAAGTAGATGCCACTGATTCAATCCGGTCTAACTCATCCTCAGATTCTACATTAAAGCAGTAGATACCATACTCAAGCGCTTTACGTA